>Ga0082335_1004426_pt1 | contig 21089 bp, 19 predicted proteins | sample Subgrocontami58m_FD_72375 | JGI IMG/M metagenome (GOLD analysis project Ga0082335, IMG submission 72375) | Subsurface groundwater microbial communities from S. Glens Falls, New York, USA - GMW37 contaminated, 5.8 m (SPADES assembly) (version 2) ... | reverse complement strand
TACGACATTTTCTCGACGACGCCCGTGATCTCCCCGCCGAGCTGCTGCACGAGGCGCACGGCCTTCGTGACGACCATCGTCGCGAGCGCCTGCGGCGTGGTCACGAGGACGACGCCGTCCACCGGGAGCGCCTGCATGACCGTGAGCGGCGCGTCCGAAGTTCCCGGGGGAAGGTCGACGACGAGGTAGTCGAGCTCGCCCCAGGCGACGTCGCTGAAGAACTGGCGGATCGCGCCGCTGATCATCGGGCCGCGCCAGATGACCGCCTCCTCCTCGTTCGGGAGCAGCAGGTTCATCGACATGATCGGGATGCCGCCGCGCGAAGCGGGCGGCACGAGGGTCTGCGTGCCGGTCTTCACCGCGGGCTTCTCCCTGACGCCGAACATCCGCGGGATCGAGGGCCCGGTGATGTCGCCGTCGAGCACGCCGACGCTGAAGCCCCGGCGCTTAAGGCCGACCGCGAGGAGCCCGGCGACGAGCGACTTCCCCACGCCGCCCTTGCCGCTCATCACCGCAATGACGTGCTTGACGCCCTTCTGCTCGGCCATCCCCTTCGGCGCGCCGTGCCCCGGCCCCGCGACCGCGCCCGCCTCGGGGAGGTTCGCCGGCAGCTTCCCGGTCTCCGCGAGGACGTTGAGGTCGCGCATGAGCTCGTCCATGTCCACGCGCCCGCCACCGTGGCCGGCCGCGCCCTGTGCGACGGTCTCGCTCTTGCTGATCGCGCAGGAGGCGCACGAGAGCCCGTGGCGGGCGAAGATGCGCGCGCTCTCGGGCCAGCGCTGCGTGACGTCGGCGATGGTCATGTCGGGGCTGACGAGTGCCAAACGAGCCTCCTGCGGCGCAGGCGCGCCTTCGGATCGAGTCTAGGTGCGCGCGGCCCCGCGCACCGCCCAGGTCAGCCCGAACAGGCCGGTGGCGACCAGGACGATCGTCCCGCCCGAGGCGGTGTTGAGGAAGTACGAGAGCTCGATCCCCACGATGCCCGCGCCGACGCCCGCGGCGAGCGCGCCGGCGACGAGCTGGCGGAGGTCGCGCGCGACGAGCCGCGCGGTCGCGGCGGGGGTCACGAGCATCGCGACGACGAGGACGATGCCGACGAGCTGCATCGAGATCGCGATGGCGAGGCCGATGAGCCCCAGGAGGAGCGCGTCGTAGCGGAGGACGGGCAGTCCTGCGGCCGCGGCGCCGGTCGGGTCGAAGCCGACGAAGACGAGCTCCTTCCAGGCCGCCCAGAGCAAGGCGATGATGACAACGGTCACCGCCGCCGCGAGCGCGAGCTGACCCTCGGTGATCCCGAGGACGTCCCCCAGGAGGATCCCGAGCAGGTCGCCGGTGTACTTCCGGATCGAGCTGAACATGACGATGCCGAGCGCGAACATGCCCGAGAACACGACGCCGATCGCGGTGTCCTCGCGGAGCCCGGTGCGGCGGGCGACCGCGCCGATCGACAGGGCGCTCACCACTGCGGCGATCGAGCCGCCGACGACGAGGTCGGCCTTCAGCAGGAACGCCGCGACCACGCCCGGGAACGCGGCGTGCGCGATCGCGTCGCCGAGGAAGGCGAGCCCGCGGAGCACGACGAAGACGCCGATCGTCGCGCAGACCACCGCGACGAGCGTCGCGCCGACGAGCGCGCGCTGGACGAAGGCGTACTGGAGGGGCTCGAGCAGGTCAGGCATGGTGCCCATCCGTGACGAAGCCCACCTCAACCCGATGGCCGCCGTAGGTGCGGCGCAGGATCGCGTCGTCGCGGAGGATGCTCACGTCCCCGTCCGCGACGATGCCGCCGTTCATGCACACGACCCGCCCGAAGTGGGCAAGCACGCCGGCGAGGTCGTGGGTGGACACGATGACGGTGCGGCCTTCGGCCGCGATCGCGCGGAGCAGCTCCATGAGCTGCTCCTCGGTGGCGGGATCGACGCCGGTCGCGGGCTCGTCGAGCAGGAGGAGCTGCGGCTCGGAGACGAGCGTGCGCGCGAGGAGCACGCGCTGGCGTTCACCGCCGGAGAGCTCGCGCACCGGACGGCGCGCGAGGTGCGCCGCGTCCACCCGGCCCAGCGCGCGGCGCGCCCGCTCGCGCTCCGCGGCGCCCGGCCTGCGAGCGATGCCGAGCTCCGCGACCAGCCCGAGCAGAACGACATCGTCCACCCGGAGCGGGTAGTCCCAGCGGACCTGCTCGGCCTGCGGCAGATACGCGACCTTGCGCGACGCGCCGACCGGCCCGCCAAGCACGCCGACGCTCCCACGACGCGCCGGGAGCATCCCGGCGGCGACCTTCAGGAGCGTGGACTTCCCCGCCCCGTTCGCGCCGACGAGCGCGACGAACTCGCCGGGATGGACCTCCAGATCGACGTCCTCGATGACGGTGCGCCCGTCGTAGCCGGCCGAAACGCCATGGAGCGCGAGCGCGGCCCCCGTCACCGGAGGGCCTCGACGATCGAGCCCACGACGGTCCGCATGAAGCCAGGGTAGGTGTCCGCGGGCGGCCCCTGGAGGCTGTCGGTCGGCAGGTCCGAGACCACCTTCGCGACGCCCGCCTCGCGGGCGAGCGTCTCGGCGATCCGGGGTGAGACGCCCGCCTCCGAGAAGATCACGGGCACCCGCGCCGCGCGGATCGCGCCGACGAGGGCGGCGAGCTCCGCCGGGGAGGGCTCCTTGTCGGGCTCCGGCTGGGCGAAGCCGACGATCGTGAAGCCGTATGCGCGCGCGAGGTACGGGAAGGCATCGTGCGAGGTCACGAGCTTGCGACGCTCGGGCGCGAGCGTCGCGACCTTCGCGCGGAGCTCCGCGTCCAGCGCCGCGAGCTGCCCGTCATAGGCGCTCGCGCGGTCGCGGTAACCGGCCGCGCCGGCCGGATCGAGATCGCTCAGCGCGTCGCGGATCCGCGTCACGTAGGCGCGCGAGAGGTCCGCGTCGAACCAGAGGTGTGGGTTGCCCCCGAGCGTGGGGAGGCCATCGGACAGCGTGACGACCGTCGCCGGCGTGGAACGGACGAGCGCGGCGGCCCAGCGATCGAGGCCGAGCCCGTTGAGGAGGACGAGCCGCGCGCGGGCGACCCGCGCCGCGTCGTCCGGACGGGGCGCGTACTCCTCGACGTGGGCGCCGGCTGGCACGAGCGACTCGACGCGGACGCGGTCGCCCGCGACGTTGGCCGCGAGGTCGGCGAGGACGGTCGTGCTCGCGAGCACGAGCGGCGTCGACGGGGACGGCGGCGAGGGGGCGCAGGCGAGCGCACTCGCGATCGCGAGCGCGCTCGCGCCGAGGAGCGAACAGGCGCCTCTCATCTGGTAGTGAGAATCATACTCGATAACGAGCGCGTCGCTAGACTGCTCCGGTGACCTCCCGCGTCGCGCCGGGCCGCGCCCTCCGCGCCCGCATGACTGCCGGCGGCCGGCGCCTCACCACGCAGCGGGTGGTCGTCGCCGAGGCGCTCGCGACGGCACGGCAGGCGGTCTCCGCGCAGGAGCTCTTCGAGCAGCTGCGACCGCGACACCCGCGGCTCGGCCTCGCGACCGTCTACCGCGCACTCGAGGCGCAGGTGGAGGCCGGGATGGCCGGCCGGCTGGAGCGGCCGGGCCGCGTGTCCGCGTACGTCGCGTGCACGCCCGAGCACCACCACCACCTCGTCTGCACCCGCTGCCAGCGGGTCGAGGACCTCGACGAGAGCCTCCTCCGACCGGTCCTCCGGGCGGTCGACGAGCGGCACGGCTTCCAAGCCGACCACGCGAGGCTCGACCTCTACGGGCTCTGCGCCCGCTGCCGCCGCCGGGAACGCGCTCGGTAGCGCGGCGACCGACGGCATCCGCGGGCGCCGGGGCGGCGTACCCTTTGCGGATGAACCGCGCGCTCGCGGCCCTCGTGTTCGCGCTCGCCGTCTCGGGCGCGACGCTCGCCGGATCGGGACTCGTCATCGCGCCGCACGTGGATGCCCCCGGTACGCCGCTCGTTCACGACCACGTCCTCGCCGCCTACCGTTTCCCGATCTTCCTCATTCGCCTCCAGGACCGCCTCTACCGGGGCGAGCGCTTCTCGCTCGACCAGTCCGCCCCGGCCGCGGGCTCCGCGGCGCTCGCGCTCGCGCTCCTCACGTTCGCCGCGCCGCGGCTCCCCCGCCCGACGCTGCGCGCCGTCGCCCGGCTCGGGCCGGCACCGCTCCGGACGCCCCAGTGGCGACCCGAGATCCCCCTCGCTCCCCCGCGCGCAGGCGCCCTCCGATCCGTCCCGGCGTGACCACGACCGCGTAAGGAGGGTGCCATGTCCCGCGTCGGAACCATCGTGGCGGCGATGCTCGTCGCCGTCGCAGCGCTGCTCGCGCTCACCCAGCCCGCAGCGGCGCACGAGCGCCGCAACGTCGGCCCGTACCAGGTCGTCGTCGGCTTCGGCAGCGAGCCGGCGTTCGCCGGCAGCACGAACGGCGCCTCGATCCGCATCACCGACACGCGCACGAGCAAGCCGGTCGAGGGCGTCGAGAAGACGCTCACGGTCGAGATCAGGGCGGGCGGCCTCGCGCCGCTCGCGCTCCCGCTCCGGGCGGTCTTTGGCACCCCCGGCCTCTACCAAGCCGACTTCGTGCCGACGAAGGAGGGCGCCTACTCGTTCCACTTCAAGGGCAAGATCGAGGCCCAGGACGTCGACGAGACGTTCGAGTCGGGACCGGGTCGCTTCAACGATGTCGAGGCGGTCGCGAAGCTCCAGTACCCCGAGCAGGTGCCCTCGGGCGCCGACCTCACGAAGAAGCTCGGCGATCTCCAGTCCACCGCGGACCAGTCGCGGCTCCTCGCCCTCGCCGGGCTCGCGTTCGGCGTCATCGCGATCGGCCTCGCGCTCCGGCCACGCCGGGGCTGATGCCCGCACCCGCGCGCCGCGGCTTCGCCGTCGCGGCGCTCGCACTGGCCGGCGCCGCCCTCCTCCTCACGGTGGGGGGCGGCGTCGCGTCGGCGCACGCGAACTACGTGCGCTCGAACCCCGCCGCCGACGCGCGCCTGGCCAAGGCGCCCGCTGAGGTCAGCATCGTGTTCAGCGAGCCGGCGGACCCCAAGGGAAGTGAGATCCAGGTCCTCGACCGGTCCGGGAAACGGGTCGACCGGAACGACACCGCGCCGTCCGCCGAGGCGAACGGCCTCCGGGTCTCGCTCGAGCCGATCGGCGACGGCGGCTACCTCGTCGCTTGGTCCTCGGTCTCGGCGGTCGATGGCCACGAGGCGAGGGGCGCCTTCGCCTTCACGGTCGGCGATGCCCCGCTGCCCGCGCTCGCCGACGTCGCGACGACCGGCCCGGCGCCGTCGCTCCTCGAGATCGCCGGCCGGGCGCTGTCGTTCGGCGGGGTCGCACTCGCGCTCGGGCTCGTGCTCTTCGCCGCGTTCGTGCGCGAGACGGCGGGCGACGACGAGCGGCGCCGCGAAGGCCGCATGTTCGTGATCGCGGGAGCGCTCCTCGTGCTCGGCGCGGCGCTCCTCGACGCGGACCAGGGCGCGCGGCTGCCGCCGCGCCTCGGCCTCCTCCTCACCTCGCGCGCGCTCTGCGGGATGGCCATCGCCGGCGCCCAGATCGCGGGCCCGGCGGCGGAACTCTTCTCGAGCGCGACGCGCCGGCTCGTGACGTACGCGGCGGGCCTCGGCGGCGCGCTCACGCTCACGTTCGTCTCGCACGCCGCGGCGACCGGCTCGCCGAAGGAGCTCGTGCTCGACTTCGTGCACGTGGTCGCGGTCTCAGCCTGGGTGGGCGGCATCGCCGGGCTCGCGTTCGTCACACTGCCCTCGATGCGCGCGCGCGATGAGGCGGAGGCGCGGCTCCTCGGCGCGACCGTGGGGCGCTTCTCGCGCACCGCGATGGCCGCGGTCGCGGTCATCGTCGCGAGCGGGACGCTCGCGTCGCTCGACCGGCTCGTGCTCGTGGAGGACCTCTGGGAGACGCCCTACGGGATCGCGCTCGCGGCGAAGGTGGCGCTGCTCGCGCTCGCGCTCGGGCTCGCCGGGCTCAACCTTCTGGTCTGGGGCCCTCGCCTGCGGCGCGGCGCCGGAGCGTCCCGGCGCTTCCTCGTCCGCGGCGTGCTGGGTGAGAGCGCGCTGGGAGCCTGCATCCTCGTTGCCGCGGGATTCCTGACCGCGTTCGCGCCCCCGGCGTCGGCCTCGGGCGGCTACGACGAGACGAGGCACGTCGAGGGGCTCCGCCTCGAGCTCCTCGTGCCGGTGACCACGCCCGGCCGCAACCGGTACGTCCTCCGCGTCCACGACGGGCTCGTCCCGGTGGCGAAGGCGGAGAAGGTCGCGCTCATCTTCACGCAGGTCGAGCATGACATGGGCGAGACGGAGCTCGTCGCGAGCGAGCGCGCCCCGGGCGAGTACGTCGCCGAGGGTAGCCCGACCGCGATGCTCGGCACCTGGAAGGTCGAGGTGGTCCTCCGCCGCGCGGACCGCGAGGACGTGCGCACGGTCTTCACGGTTCCGATCTCCGCGCCGGAGGGTGGCTCGGGCGCGGCCGCGCGCGCGATCCCGGTGGGCCCCTACACCGCGGTCGTGTTCCTCGAGCCGACCCTGCCGGCCGCCGGCGCGCCGGTCACCCTCAACCTGGTCCTGGTGGACGCCAAGGGCGACCCGGCGCCGGGCAAGGCGCCCGCGCTCACCCTCCAGGGTCCCCTGCCCGCCGCCGGCACGTCGGGCCGCGAGGCCGGGCCGGGCCGCTACACCTTCGCGATCGCCGCGCTCGAGGCCGGGACCTGGCAGGCGACGGTCACGCTCGGCGGCGAGGGATCGTTCACCTACGGATTCGACGTGTCGAGATGAGTCCTAGGCTTGGCCGCGATGCTCGCATCGCCCGCGGCTTCGGCGCTCGCGCACGGCGCGACGGGCACCTGGCTCGATGAGTTCGTCGAGCTCGGCCTCCCGCTCATCATCTTCGTGATCCTGTACTTCTGGTCGAATCGAAAGAAGAAGGCCGAGGGCGCCGCCGGCGAGGATCGGGCGAAGACCGCCGCAGGTGAGGACCGGGCGAGGGCCGCCGGCGAGCCCAGGTGACGTTCCCGGTCAGCCGGCAAGGCCTCGAGCAGGTCGCGCTCCTGTTCGCCGCGGGCTCGGCGATCTTCGCGCTGCTCTCCTGGTGGGCGCACCGCGGGGACCAGCCCTGGCGGAGGAACGCGCTCTCGGCGTGCGCGCTCGCCGGCCTCGCCGCGGTCGCGCTCCTCCTCGGCTACACGGTCGCGCCGAACATCCCGACGCCGCCGGTCCCGCTCACCGCGCGTTTCGCGTCGAACCCGGTCCCCGACACGAAGGAATCATGGGACGCCGGGCGCGCGACCTACCAGAAGAACTGCGCGATCTGCCACGGACCGCAGGCGCTCGGCGACGGCCCGGCGGCCTTCACGCTCAACCCGCGCCCGTTCAACCTCCAGTTCCACGTCCCGCTCCACGCGCCGGGCGAGGCCTACTACTGGATCTCCAACGGCGTCGCGGGGACCGCGATGCCGGCATGGAAGGGCACCCTCTCGGACACCGAGCGCTGGCAGCTCGTGCGGTATCTCTACGCGCTCGCGGCGGGACGCACCTAATGTCGAGGCTCGCCGGCGCGAACACCCGGACGCACCGGTGCTGACCCTCGCGATTCCCTGGTGGGAGATCGTCCTCCGGACGGTGGTCGTCTACGTGGTCGTCCTCGCGATGCTCCGCCTGGCCGGGAAGCGCGAGCTCGGCCAGATGACGCCGTTCGACCTCGTCGTCATCCTCGTCATCTCGAACGCCGTGCAGAACGCGATGGTCGGCAGCGATACGTCGCTCCTCGGCGGCGTGCTCGCCGCACTGACGCTCACGGCGGTGAACGTGGCGGTCGGACGATTCGGGCGGCGGCTGCCGCTCTTCCAGCACGTTCTCGCCGGCGAGCCGACGCTCCTCCTGCGCGACGGCGAGCTGCTCCTCGATCACCTCGCGAGGGAGGACGTCACCCCGGAGGAGGTCGCGATGGCCGCCCGCGAGCACGGCGTCGCCGACATCCACGAGCTCAGCGCCGCGATCCTCGAGCCCGACGGCTCGATCAGCATCATCGAGAAGAAGGGCACGCGGGTCCGCCGGACCCGGCGGCACCTGCGACAGTTCAAGAGGTAGCGGAGGACCGTCGTCGAGGCGCTTCGCGCGCACCGGCCGTCCCGAGGGGGTCACCGGCGAGGACGTACCGACCGTTGCTACGGGCGAGCGGTCGTGCTCCCGACGCTGTGAGCCGGTGACGACCGATTAGAGCGGGCTCGACCCGGTAATGGTCACGCGGCTCACCTTCATCGCCGGCGCGAGGCAGACCACGGAGCCCATCCCGTTCGAGGACCACCAGTCGCGAACGAGCCGCTGCGGTCCGAGGAGCTCGATGCCCGCGAAAAGGTCGAGCGCGCTCATCGTGGTGCGGACGTTCGCGAGGGCGCGCGTGATCCGGCCGTCCTCGATGAGGAAGGTGCCGTCGCGCGAGGTGCCGGTCATCGTCGCGCGGCGGGGCTCCGGCGAGTTCGTGTAGTGGAAGCGCGTGATGAGGATGCCCCGCCGCACCGCGCCGATGAGCTCGTCTCGCGTTGCGCTGCCGCCGGCCATCGTGAGGTTGCCGGCGTGCCCGCCCGGCTGGTAGCGGCGCCGGTCGGCAGCGTGGCCGGTCGAGCGCGCGCCGGCGGCACGTGCCGCGACCCGGTCGTAGACGGGACCCTTCGCGACCCCGGCCTCGACGAGCGACACCCGGCGCTTCGGCGTGCCCTCCGGATCGAACGGGACCCCGAGCGTGCGGGGATCGAGCCCGTCGTCGTGGAGCGTGAAGCGCGGCCCGGTCACCGCCTCGCCGACCCGGCCGCTCATGAACGAGCGTCCCTCGCGGACGGTGGCCGCGCCGAGGCCCGTGATCGAGACGATGCGGAGGAACTCGGCGACCGCGAGCTCCTCGAAGACCGCCTCGTAGTCGCCCGGCGGGAGCTCCAGACGGTCGCGGTCGAGCGCGCACTTCTCGATCGCGCGAGCGGCGATGCGCTCGGGATCGAGGCCGCCGACCGACGACGCGAGGTCCTCGGCGTAGCCGGCGCCCGGCGATTGGACGAGTGCGCGCAGGTAGGCGACCGTGGCCGGCGCGTAGGCGGCGACACCGTTCGTGTTCGCGAGGGCCTCCTCGGTGAGGTCGATCGCGTGGGTGCCCGCGGCGCGCATCCCGCGGGCGCGCGTCGCGGCCGCGATGCGTCCGACCGCGGCGGCCTGCTCGGCCGCCGTCGTCGCGGCGGTCGCGGCGTCGAACGCCCGCGCCTCGCCGTAGGGCTCCGGCGAGGCGAGCCCAGGCCAGTCCGGGCTCGCGGGAGCGAGGCGCGCGAGCGCCGCCGCATCGGCGACGAGCGCGCGGAGCGCATCGACGTCGAGCGCGTTCCCGCTCGCGGTGCCGACCGCACCGCGCACGACCGCGCGCGCGGTGACCTGGATCTCGTCCGAGAGCGCGTTCTGGTGAATCGCGTCGTGCGCGTACCGGGTCACCGCGGCGCGCCGGCGGTGGAGGCGGAGCTCGGCCGCGTCCGCGGGGACGCCGCGGAGCGCCCGCCGCAGCGGGTCGAGCGCCGCGTCGATGCCGAGCGTCACTCGCCCACCTCGATCGGCACGTCGCGAAACCGCGCGTGCGCCGCTCCGTGGCCGACGCGCATGAGCTGGAGCGGCTCGCCCTTCGCGCATGAAACGAACCCGTGGAGCTCCCAGTCGTCGGCCACGCCGTCGCAGCGGCCCCAGAACGCGGGCGTGCGCGATTGGAAGGCGACCGGCCGGACCCAGCCCTCGAGCTGCCCGCGCCGGATCGCGCGGCAAGCCTGCGCCGAGAAGTGGAAGTTCTCGCGCTTGTCGTCGAGCGAGTACGACGCCGGCGCGAGCATGAGGATGCCGTCATCGACGTCGCGCAGGAGCTCGGCGTAGCGGAGCGGCCCCGGCTCCAGGCTCACGTTCACCATCCGCACGATCGGGAAGTGCTGCCAGCTCTCGGCGCGTGCCGAGCCGCCGGAGTGCGGGAGGTCGAGCGCGCCGGCCGTCTCGCGCGAGGTGAGGTAGCCGGTGAAGACCCCGCGCTCGACGAGCGGCGTGCGCCGCGCCGGGACGCCATCGTCGTCCCAGCCGAACGTGCCCATGCCCCCCGGCACCGTCGCGTCGGCCGTGACCGAGACGTGCGCCGAGCCGTAGCGCAGACGGCCGCGCTCTTCCGGGAGCAGGAACGAGGTCCCGGCGAACGCGACCTCGTGCTCGAGCAGGCGGTCCGCCTCGGTGGGATGGCCACAGGACTCGTGGACGAGGAGCGCGAGGAACGACGGGTCGAAGACGAGCGTCGTCGGCCCCGGCTCGGCGGCCGGCGCTACGAGCGTCGCGTGCGCCTCGTCGCGGAAGGCGGCCGCCCGGCGGGGAAGGTCCCGCGCCTCGACGTACTCCCACCCCGCCTGCCGCACGTCGCGCATGTCCGAACGCGACGCCGGCCGCCTTCCCGCCTCCACCGCGACCGTCGTGAGCGTCGAGCCGCACTCGACGATCTCCTGCGTGACGTCGGTCCCCTCGCTCGTGACGAGGCGCTTGCGCATCCGGTAGGCATCGACGCCGGCGCGGCGCAGGCGCGTGCTCGGACCCTCGAGCGCGGCGTCGGCTTCGCGAAGCAGCGCGACGCGCTCCGCGTGGGGCACCGCGAAGGGGTCCCGGACGAACGGCGTGCGATAGGTCCCCCGCCGCGGCGCCTCAGGCGCGAGGACGACCGGGCGCCGCGCGAGCCCCGCCGCACCCGCGGCGTCGGCTCGCCGGAACGCCTCATCGACGAGTCCGCGGAGCGCGGCCGGGCCGAGGCGATCGGTCGCGGAGAAGCCCCACGCGCCGCCGCGCAGCACCCGCAGCCCGACACCGCGGTCGCTCGACCGGTCCACCGACTCGATCTCGCCGTCCTTGAGCGCGACCGACTCGTGCTCCCGCTCCACCCACCGCGCGTCGGCGTACGACGCGCCGCGCAAGCGGGCCCATCCGACGGCGTCCGCGAGGCGACTGTCGTCCAGCACGGGCCTCAGGCTAGCCTTCGACGATGACGTTGGCGCGACAGAGGGCGACGTAGGCGTGTCCGGGCGCACCTCGCTTCGCATCGCGATCTTCCACGTCGGATTCTTCTACTCGGGCGGCGGCGAGAAGCTCGTGCTCCAGGAGGCCCGCGAGCTCCGAGCACGAGGGCATCGAGTCGAGGTGTATGCGCCGATCGTCGATCCGGAGGAGTGCTTTCCGGAGCTCATCGCGGAGATCGGACCGCGGAAGCTCCTGCCCCGCCTGCCCGATGTCGCGGGCGTCGGAGATGGCCTGACCCTGCTTGCCGCGGCGCTCCTGGCGGACCCGCTCACGCGCCGGATCGAGGCGGACGTCTACCTCGGCGCGAATCAGCCCGGCGCGTGGCTGGCCCGGGCCGCGGCGTTGCGACACGGCAAGCGGTACGTCGTGTACCTCAACCAGCCGAATCGGCTCTTGGCGGCGCGCGCGGTCGATCTCGAAACCCGATCGCTCGTGGTGAAGAGGGATTTCCTCCTGCTCGACGCCGTCGCGAGCCTCGGCCGGCCGATCCTGAACATCCTCGACCGGAGGAGCGTGCGCGAAGCGGCGGTCCTTCTCGCCGACGGCGACTACATGACGTCCGTGCTCACGACCCACTACGGCGGCCGGTGGCGCTCGTGCCCCGCGGCCACCACGCCGCTGGCCGACGAGCCGACGGATCAGGCCGATCGCTCGAGCGGTGTCGTCCGAATCGGCCGGCGCACGATCGCGCGTCCTTTCGTGCTGCTGACCAATCGCCACTACCCGCAGAAGCGTTTCGAGGACATGCTCCCGATGATCGCGCGGGTGCGGCTCCGCTACCCCGAAGCGACACTGGTCGTCACCGGCGCGGACACGCCGTACACGGACCTCCTGCGCCGCGCGGTCGATCGGATGGGGCTGCGGTCGGCGGTGCGCTTCATGGGCCTCGTGGACGAGCGAGCGCTCGCCTCCCTCTACGGCGCGGCCGCCGTGTACGTCTACCCCTCTCCCGAAGAGGACTTTGGGATGGGCATCGTCGAGGCGATGGGTCGCGGCACACCGGTCGTCGCGTGGGACCACGCCGGCCCGACCGGCATCATCACCGACGACGTCGACGGCCGCCGCGTCGCGCTCGGCGACGTCGATGCCTTCACCGACGCGGTCCTCGCGCTGCTCGACGACGGCGCCGCTCGAGAGCGCATCGGTCGAGCGGCGTGGCGCTCCGCTTGCGCGCGCTTCTCGTTCGCGGCGCACACCGACATCCTCGAGCACGCGCTGCACGAGGCCGCCGTATAGTCGCGCCGATGGACCGGCCGGCGCTCAAGCGACGCCGCGAGCAAATCGGCGTCGGTGGCCTGCAGCTCTCGTCGCTGGAGAAGCGTCTGGTCCAGCAGGCGCTCGACAACGACCGCCTGTCGTACGGCCCGTTCGCGCGCGCGTTCGAGAATCGCTTCGCCGCCCTGCACGATCGGCGGTTCGCGATCTTCATGAACAGCGGCACGTCGGCGCTGCAGGTCGCCCTGCACGCGCTGAAGGAGACGCGTGGCTGGTCCGACGGGGACGAGGTGATCGTTCCCGCGCTCACGTTCGTGGCGACCGTGAACGTCGTCCTCCAGAACAACCTCACGCCGGTCTTCGTCGATATCGAGCCTGACTACTTCGCGCTCGATCCGCGACAGCTCGCGAAGGCGATCAGCCCGCGCACGGTGGCGATCATGCCGGTCCACCCGGCCGGACAGCCGGCCGACATGGGACCCATCGTCGAGCTCGCCCGCGAGCGAGGTCTTGCGATCGTCGAGGACAGCTGCGAGACGATGTTCGCCCGCTACCACGGAAGGCCCGTGGGGTCGTTCGGCGACATCGCGTGCTTCTCGACCTACGCGGCGCACATCCTCGTCACCGGCGTCGGAGGGCTCGCGCTCACGGACGACCCAGAGCTCGCGGTGACCATGAAGAGCCTCGCGAACCACGGGCGCGACGCGATCTACACCTCGATGGACGACGACCAGGTCGATGACGCGACCGAGCTGTTCAAGATCGTGTCTCGCCGGTTCTCGTTCATCCACGTCGGGTACAGCTATCGAGCGACGGAGCTCGAGGCGGCGATCGGGCTCGGGCAGCTACGCCGGTGGCGGACCCTCGTCGCGAAGCGGCAGGCGAACGCGAAGCGGCTGACGGCAGCGCTCGCGGATCTCGAGCGGTATCTGCGGCTCCCGAAGATCCGGCCGGGCTCGGAGCACGTCTTCATGATGTATCCGATGGTCCTGGCGGAGGGCATCGACCGCGAGGGCCTTATCCGCCACCTCGAGTACTACCGTGTCGAGACCCGCCAAATGCTCCCGCTGCTCAGCCAGCCGATCTACCGGAAGCTCTTCGGCGACATCGGGCCGCGGTACCCGAGCGCGCACCTCGTGGACCGCCAGGGCTTCTACGTCGGGTGTCACCCGGAGATGAGCGTCGCCGACGTGCGCTACGTCAGCGACGTGATGCACGCCTACTTCGCCGAGCTCGGACGCGCTAAGGAGCGGCGCGACCCGACCAGACGCGCCGCCCACCCGCCGCGCGAAAGGCGCGCTCGCAGCGCTCCGCGTACCGCGGCCACGTGAGCTCGTCGCGCAGGAGCGCGCGACCGTTCCGCACGAGCCCTTCGGCGAGCGCCGGGTCCGCGACGAGCCGTTCGACGGCGTCGGCGAACGCCGTCGGCGCGGCAGCGGTGACGAGCGCGGCATCGTGGGCCGCGAGCACCTCGGCCGCGCCGGCCTCGTCCGACACGACCGACGGAGTCCCCGCGGCGATCGCCTCGAACGGCGTCAGCCCCCACGCCTGGTGACCGGTCGGCGTCACCAGGAGGACGTCGGCCGCCGCGTACTCCCGGGCGAGCTCGGCGAGCGAGAGCAGCGCGCGGAACGACACGGCGTCGGCGACGCCGAGCCGGGCGGCCGCCAGCGCGAGCTCGGCGCGCAGCGGGCCGTCGCCGACGATCCGGAGCGCCACCGCGCGGCCGCGGCGGCGCAGCTCGGCGACGGTCTCGATCGCGAGCACGACGTTCTTCTGCGGATGGAGCTTGCCGACGCACAGCAGGCGCGTGACGCCGCCGACGGCCCGCCGCGGTGCGGTTGCCTCGAAGCTCTCGACGCGGAGCCCCGGCATCGCGATGGTCGCCTCCAGGCCATAGTGCGCGCGCACCGAGCGCTTCGTCTTCTCGTCGAGCACGAGCACCTCCTTCGGCACACGGCTCGACCAGCGCGCGAGCGCGGCGCCCACGATCCAGACCAGCCGCTCGACGAGCCCGATCCGCTGCGCCTGCTCGGGCGGGAGCGGCACCGGCACCTCGTTGAGGTTCCACACCACCGGGATCCCGCGGACCGGACCGACGATCGCCGCGACGATCGGCCCGGGGAGGTTGTGCGGGTCGAGGACGTCGATGCCGGCGCTCGCACGGGCGACCAGGCCGAGCAGCACGAAGGGTCCCAGGAGGAACGAGAGCGTGCGGCTGCGCGCGAAGCGCTCGGCGAGCCGCCGTGGCGGGAGCACGTAGGCGCGATCGCGCACGATGTCCGGCAGCCCGGCCGGATCGACGAACAGCGCGGCGATCGGGACCTCGTGGCCACGTCGCTCGAGCGCGGCGCTCAGCTCGAGGCTGAGCGTCTCCGCGCCGCCCAGCCGAATCCACGGCTGGATGATCAGGATCCGCACACGCGGATGCTAGGGGTCCGCGCGCCCGGCTCGCGGGGCGCGTCGAGCGGCGAGCGCGCCGGCCGCGAGGAGCGGGGCGAACAGCAGCGGCACGAGCCCGCTCGACGCCTGCGTGCCTCCGATCATCTGGAGGACGATCGCGAGCCATGGGTAGGCGACCGCGACGACCAGGACGGCGAGCGCGAGCGCGACGCGCCCGCCGCCACGAACCCGCTCGGTCGCGGCGAGCGCGACGAACGCTGCCGGCGCGAGCAGCACGTCGTCGTACGACTGCACGTAGGGCGAGATCGCGAGCGAAAGCGGGAGCGAGAGCGAGAGCGCGATCGACCAGCGCAGCACAGGCGGTGACCACCGCACGGCGACGGCGGCGGCCAGCGCGGTGAGGCCGATGAGCAGCGGGGCGACGATGCGCCAGTCGCCGACACCGAGGACCCTCGCGAACGTCCAGGTCGTCGCGAAGAGCGACCCGAGCACGCTCGCGCGAGACGACGCGCCCTCGGCCACGGCGGAGATCGACTCCGGGAAGCGCGCGAGCGAGGCCGCCGCGACGACGGCCAGTGCCAGCGAGGTCACCGCGAGCGCGCGGACGCGGCGGCGACGCACGAGAGCGATGAGGACGACGACCACGAAGAGCAGCGCCACGTGCGGCTTCGCGGCGACGAGCAGCGCACCTACGACGAGCGCGGGGGTCGCGAGCCGCGCCCCGGGCGTCAGACCATGAGTGACCAGCGCGACGCCGAGCAGGAGGAACGTACCGAACTGGCCGGCCCGCGTGCCCATGACGAACGGCTGGAAGAGGCCGAAGCCGGCGAGGGCGACCGCGCGGGTCGCGGTCGAGCGCCACGGCAGTCCGGCCGTTGCGATGAGCGCCGCGAGCCCTCCGGCGGCGACGTAGGAGAGGTGGAGCGCGAGCGTCCCGGCCTCGACCGGCAGCGCCGCGAAGGGCGCGAACAGCAGGCCGGTCCACGGGGGGTAGGGCCAGGTGACGCCGCCGAGCGCCACCATGTTCGGAATGACGTTCACGGCGACGCCGGCGACGACCTCACCCGGGTCGCGCGCCGCGGCCGCGGCCCACGACGACGGCTCGTAGGGCGAGACTCCGCCCAGGATCATCCGGCCGACACTCCACAGCAGGAACGTGTCGCCGAGGTGGTAGGGGACCGGCCAGTACGCGGGCGCGGACACCACGAGCCCGGTCGTCAGCGCGAGGTACGGCACGAACGCGCGCCACCTCATGCGGCGAAAGCGGCCGCGGGATCGGGTCGGGAGCGGAGCGCGGCCATGCTCAGCGCGAGCAGTCCGGCGAAGGACAGCGGGACGAGCGCGCTGAGGACGTGGTCGCCGCCGGCGACGCCGGCGAAGTACAGCAGCCACGGCAGGACCGTCACGACGGTCACGGCGAGCGCCAAGCGCGCACCCCGCAGCGGTGCGGGCAGCGCGTCGGCGGCCGCGACGACGAGCGCGGCCGCCGGGACGAGGACCAGATGGTCGTAGGAAAAGACGTAGGGGGTCACGGCGACGGACAGGATGAGGCTCGCGGCGAGGATCGTCCGGTCGCGGAGCGGAATCGGCGACCATCGGACCGCGGCGACGCAGGCCCACGAGGCGCTGAGCAGCAGCGCCACCGCGAGCACCGGCCCCCCTGCACCCGCGACGGCGAGCGCGAGCGCCCAGACGTTCGGCACCGGGTTGATCGAGTCGGGCGCGATGAGGCTCAGGCGCGAGATGCCGCCGCCTACCGCGACGGCCACTCCCTCCGGGTGCAGGACTGTCGTCGCGGCGGCGAAGGTGGCGAGTGCGCCGGATGCGAGCGCGATGTCGCGCCAGCGGCGGTCGCGCACGAGGAGTGTCGTGACCGCGAGCGCGAAGAGTGGCACCACCTGTGGCTTGGTGAAGAGCAGCAGCGCGCCCGCGACGAGCGCAAGCGGCGAACGCCGGAGCACTCCCGCCGTCGCCAGCGCCACCCCGGCGAGCAGGAACGAGTCGAAGTGCCCGAGGCGCTCGGCGTAGACGAATGGCTGGAACGTCGGCACGAGGAGCAGCGCGATCGTCTCGCCTCGCCGGTCCCGCCACGGCAGCGCGCGCACGATCGCGAGCCCCGCGGCGACGCCGACCGCGAGGTAGGAGAGGTGAAGCGCCCAGAGCCCAGCCTCGAGCGGCACCAGCCCGAACGGGACGAAGAGGTACCCGGTCCACGGCGGATACGGCCAGAGCGCGCCGCCGAGCCCGATGATGAGCCGAACGTTCACGTTGTCGTACGTCGCGAGCGCGGCCGGCCACACGGCGGGGTCGTACGGCGAGCCGCCCGTCGCGTACAGGCGTCCCACGTTCCAGAAGATCACGTGATCCGTGAGGTGGAAGGAGGGTGGCCAGAGCGCGCCCAGCAAGGCGATGAGGCACGCTGCCAGGACGAGGAGCGGTCCTGCGCCCCCGGCCCGCCGTGGAGCGTCAGCGCTCGACCGCGTGCGCCCTGGTCCTGAGCTCATCGAGCCTCCATCCCTGCTTCCCGAGGAGCTCCGGTCGGGGAGCGCAGAGAATCCGCGCCTCGCCGCCGAGCCGCTGGGCGCTCAGGCTAGACTCAACCCAGAAACGGCGCGCGCAGCAGCTGGAGCGTTCGTGCATGGCGCTCACGTCCGAGTCGTCCCCGGTGCAACGGGGGCGGGTGGGATGGGGAGATCAGGAGCGCACTGACCCGCGAGGGTCCACGGGCGAGTCGGATGCGCGGCGCGCCACATAACGGAGTCAACCACTTTGGCCGACGTCGCCCTCCTCATCGACTGGGAGAACGTCTACTACACCCTGCGGCAGCACACCACCGGACCGCTGCCGTCGTCGCTCGCGATCCTGCAGGCGATCCTGCGCAAGGCCGCGGAGTTCGGGCCGGTGCGCGTCAAGCTCGCGATCTTCGGGCAGGAGGTCGCCTCGCAGGACGACTCGCTGCTCATGGCGCTCGAGTTCACCGGCATGGAGCCGCTCGCGGTCGCGCAGCGCATGAGCGGACGGCTGCTCAAGGGCCGCTCGGACGCCGTGCTCATCACCCGCGCGATGCGGCTCCTCTACAAGGACCGGCCGGACATCCCGATCTGGTTCATCGTCTCCGGCGACCGCGACCTCAACGCGCTCTGCAAGGCGCTGAAGGACGAGGACAAGCAGGTCTACCTCGTCGCCGGCGACCTGTCGCTCGCGAACGAGCTGCGCGACTCGCCGTACCTCCGGGATGACGTGTTCCTGCTCGAGGATCTCATCCCCGAGGCGCGCTGGACCCGCGCGGGGCTGCGCCAGGACGACACGCAGCTCGGCAAAGTCACGCCGCCGCAGGCAGCCGGCACCGTGAACCTGGCGGGCGCACCGGTCCGCCGCGCGCGCGGCGGGCGCGGCCGCGGCAGCCGCGCGGTCGCGGGCGCGCCGCCGGCGCACGTCGCGCCGCTCCAGCCGCCCGTCGTTCCGGCGGGCACGCCCGAGTCGGAGAAGGAGCAGCGCCGCCTCGCCGTGCTGCTCCTCGACCAGCTCGTCGCGCTCCGCGTGGACTCGATGCCGCGCGGCGAGTTCATCCAATCGGTCGTGCCGCTCTCGGAGAGCGAAGCGTCGAGCGTCCTCGAACAGCGCCTCGACGCGGCGATCGCGCAGGGCCACGTCGTGGCGAAGCAGGCGGCGCGGACGCGCCTGAAGGCCAAGCAGCTCCTCGCGCCGGCGATGAGCTCGCCGCTCGTCGCCGAGACGCTGTTCCACCTCGTGCGGGTGCTCCGCCGGATCGACTCGGTGACCAGCAAGGACAACCGTCGCATCCCGGCGGTCGAGGCGGTGCTCGACCCGCTGTCGCGCGCGGACCAGCCCGGCGGGCTCGCGCGCGGTCGCACCCAGCGTCGCGGGCTCCTCGAGACGCTCTTCAGCATCGCGGAGGAGCGCGGGGCGATCCTCACCGAGCAGATCGGCCGTGACGGCAAGCAGATCACGATGTGCACGCTGAACGACGGGCATCCGCTCGTCGCGTACGCGCGGCAGCCCGGGTCCGCCATCGTCCACCTGTTCAACTTCGTGCACTCGACGAAGGCGAAGGGCGATCCGACCGATTGGGTGAACGCGGCGCTCTTCGCCGAGCTCCTCTCGCGCGTCGAGGGTGACGGGCTCGAGTCGGGGCTCCGCAAGGCCGTCGAGCGCGGCCTCATGCGCGCGGAGGAGCACGGCCGCAAGGCCGGCTATGTGCTCGAGCGGCCCGCCGCGGAAGCACGGACGATCCTCGGCGAGTTCTCGCAGCTCGCTGAGTTCGAGGCGGCACCCGCACCGGCCGCGACGCCGGCGATCGACACCGCGGCGGAGGCCGCGGCGGACGCGGTGCGTGGCGGCGCGGCGGCGCTCGAGCGGGTCGGCGAGGATGCGGTCGCCGGCGACGGCACGGCGCCGGAGGCGGGTGTGACGAGCACCGCGCCCGCAAAGAAGGCGGCGCGGCGCGGCTCGCGGGGTGGCCGCGGACGCCGTGGCGGCCGAGGGCACCGGAAGCCGGGCACCGGCGGGGCCGAGGCGGCCGCCGGCAGCTAGCGCGGGTCCGCGGAGGCCTTCGTCGTCGTGGGCGGTGCCGAGGCCGCCTCGCCCGGCGCGTCGCGCCGGGCGGCGCGCGCGTGCTTGAGCTCCTCGATGTACCGCTCGGCGTGGAGCAGGGCCGTGGTCGCGTCGCCGACCGCGGTGGTGATCTGGCGCGCGAGCTGGGCGCGGCAGTCGCCGGCCGCGTAAACGCCCGCGATGCTCGTCCGCATGTTCTGGTCGGTGATCAGGTAGCCGTCCTTGTCGTGCGCGATGTGCTCGACGAAGAGCTCGCGGCCGAGCGGCTTGAAGCCGACGAAGATGAAGACCCCCTCGACCGGCACCTGCTCGACCTTGCCGGCCCGCTCGACCTCGATCCACTTCACGTCGCCGTCGCCACCGATCCGCCGCACCGTCGCCGGCGTGACGGTCTCGACCATGTCCATGCCGAGCAGACGGTCCTGGAGGATGGCCTGCGCGCGGTACTCCGTCCGCCGGTGCACCAGATAGAGCTTGCGGGCGAACCGCGTGAGGAAGAGCGCCTCCTGGAACGCGGAGTCGCCGCCGCCGACGACCGCGAGGTCCGCGCCCTTGAAGAACGCCCCGTCGCAGACCGCGCAGTAGGAGACCCCGCGGCCGTGGTACTCGGCCTCGCCGGGGACGCCGAGCTTCACGGGCTCGCCGCCCGCGGTGACGATGACCGCGAGGGCCGTCGTGGTGGTGCCGTCGGTGAGCTCGATGACCTTCTCGTCGCCCTCGGTGCGGATCCGCACGACGCCGCGGATCTCCATGCGCAGCCCGAACTTGGTGGCGTGCTCGGCCATCTTCTCGGCGAGCTCGCGACCGGTGATCGAGGCGAAGCCGGGATAGTCCTCGATGAGATCGGTGTTGAGGATCTCGCCGCCGAAGCCCTTCGCGTCGAAGAGGATCGCCTTCATGTTCGCGCGGGCGGCGTAGAGACCCGCGGTGAGGCCGGCGGGTCCGCCGCCGACGATCACGAGGTCGTGTTCGGCCAACTGTGGCGATCCCTTTCTGGAAGCTCACTCACTCTACGACTTCGCCGCTTCGCGGCTCGCCGTGCTTCCCGCCGGTCGCCTGCGCGCGTCCGGCACATGCAGAACAGCGCTCCCCCGTGCTGCTATTCGCCGCGTCTAGTATCGCGAGATGAGCATCCTCGAGCGGGTGAACGCGCCGGCGGACCTCCGGGGGCTCGGCCGCGACGAGCTCCTCGCCCTCTGCGCCGAGATGCGGGCGTTCACCGTCGAGGCCGTGCAGCGGACCGGCGGCCACATCTCGTCGAGCCTGGGCGCGGTCGAGCTCACGGTCGCGCTCCACCGGGTCTTCGAGTCGCCCACCGACAAGCTCGTCTGGGACACCGGTCACCAGGCCTACGGGCACAAGATCCTCACCGGCAGGCGCGAGCGCTTCGACGAGCTGCGGCAGTTCGGCGGCATCTCGGGCTTCCTCGTCCGGACCGAATCCGAGCACGACCAGTTCGGCGCGGGTCACGCCGGGACCTCGATCTCCGCCGCACAGGGCATGGCCGTGGCGCGCGACCTGCGCGGCGAGCAGCACCACGTCGTCGCGATCATCGGCGACGGGGCGCTCACCGCCGGCGAGGCCTTCGAAGGGCTCAACAACGTGGGCCACGCGAAGACGCGGCTCATCGTCGTCCTCAACGACAACGGGATGAGCATCGCGCCGAACGTCGGCGCGGTGTCACGGATGCTCGACGAGCTCCGCGCGGCGCGTCCCTACCGCGGCGTGAAGCAGCTCGTGCGGAACGTCATCGACCATCTCCCGGCGCACGAGTTCGCCGAGGAGACGCGGCGGCGGTTCTTCGCGAGCCTCAAGGCGTTGGGC
>Ga0082335_1004424_pt1 | contig 21115 bp, 18 predicted proteins | sample Subgrocontami58m_FD_72375 | JGI IMG/M metagenome (GOLD analysis project Ga0082335, IMG submission 72375) | Subsurface groundwater microbial communities from S. Glens Falls, New York, USA - GMW37 contaminated, 5.8 m (SPADES assembly) (version 2) ... | reverse complement strand
GGCGCCGCCCCGGCGTGGTCGGCCGCCCGCTGCCCGTCGGCGGGCGCGAACGGCTCGAGCCCCAGCGTGCGCGCGAGCGAGAACCCCACCTCGCGCGCCTCGTCCGTCTCGGCCGTCACGGCGGCAAAGGCGCCGTCGAGCTGCTCCGGCCCCCGCGAGTGCGTGAACGTCTGGAGCGGGTGGACGGAGAAGCGGCGCGCGTGCGGGTCGAGGGCGGCGAGGGGCGTCGCGCCGCTCACGTGGGCGAGCCAGGGGCCGGCCGGGATCGCCGCCGCGACCTCGGCGATCGCCCGGTCCGGCACGCAGAGGAGGACGAGCTCCGGCTCGTCGCGGTCCAGCGCGACGCCCCGCTCCGCGAGGCGGGCGCGAATCGCCGAGCCGGCGCGTCCCGCGCCGACGACCTGCACGCTGTCGATCAGTTCAGTAGCTCCAGTTCCTGAGGGGATACCGGGCACCCGGAAGCATAGCCCGCGCTACACGTGTCCCGCGACCCGCGCGCTGAGGCGCTCGCGCACGGCGGGCCACTCGTCGTCGAGCACGCTGTACCAGGCGGAGTCGCGGCTCTCCCCGCCGCGCACGAGCATGTGCTTGCGGTGGATGCCCTCGAAACATGCCGGCAGCGCCTCGAGCGCGGCGCGGGAGCGCTTGTTGAGGGCGTCCGTCTTGAACTCCACGCGGCGGCAGCCGAGCCGCTCGAAGGCGTCCTCGAGCTGGAGCAGCTTCGCCTCGGCGTTCGCGCCGGTGCCCCAGGCGGAGGGGGCGAGCCACGTCCAGCCGATCTCGACGCTGCGGTGCTCGGGGCGCAGGGCAAGGAAGCGGGTGCTGCCGATGACGGCCCCCGTCGAGCGCAGAACGGTGGCGAACGGAATGTCGAGGCCCGCCTCGAACCGCGCGAGCGCGCCGTCCAGCCAGGCGCGGAGGTCGCCGCGCGTCGCCGGCTGGACGATCGGCAGCCAGCGCCAGAGCGCGGGGTCGCGCGAGGCGGCCCAGAGGCCCTCCTCGTGGGCGACGGCCAACGGCTCGAGCGTCACGATGCGCCCCTCGAGCCGGGTTCCCGACCACCTCTCCACGGTGCAGAGGATGCCTGAAGCGAGCGGCCGGGAGGTTCGGACGGCCGCGAGCTAGACTGGCTCGATGCCGATCTACGAGTACGCGTGCATGCAGTGCGAGTCGCACTTCGAGGAGCTCGTCCGCAACGCCGAGCAGGCTGTCGCCTGCCCCGAATGCGGTGCCGGGAAGGTCGTCAAGCAGCTCTCCGCCTTCGCGGTGCACGGCTCGAGCTCGCAGCCGAGCTTCGGTGGTGGCGGCGGCGGCGGCGGGTGCTGCGGCGGCGGCTGCGGCTGCGCTCACTGAGCGCGCCCTGGCCGCGTCCCCTCCCGGCCGGCAGGTCCGGATCATGCGTCCGCCCGCCGTCCTAGACTCCACCCCGATGGAAGACATCGTGAGCCGTGCGTCGACGCTCCGGGCCTACGCCGAGGAGACGGCCACCTGCGAGCGCTGCGCGCTCGCGGCGACGCGGACGCAGGTCGTCTTCGGCGCCGGCGACCCCGATGCCGACCTGATGTTCGTCGGCGAGGCGCCGGGCTTCCACGAGGACCAGCAGGGCGTCCCGTTCGTCGGCCAGGCCGGCAAGCTGCTCGAGCGGCTGCTCGGCGAGATCGGCCTCCAGCGCTCCGACGTGTGGATAGCGAACGTCTTGAAATGCCGCCCTCCCGGCAACCGCGACCCGCTGCCGGACGAGATCGCCGCCTGCGAGCCGCATCTCTTCCGCCAGATCGAGCTGATCCAGCCGAAGCTCGTCGCGACGCTCGGCAACTTCGCGACGAAGCTCCTCTCCGGCAGCCCGCTCGGGATCACGCGCGTGCACGGCGTCGCGCAGGAGGTCGCCCTCGGCGACCTGCGGGTGACGCTGTACCCGATCTACCACCCGGCTGCCGCGCTCTACACGCCGGCGATGCTGAAGGTGCTGGCGGAGGACTTCGGTCGCATTCCGGGTCTGCTGGGGCAGGTTGCGCCCGCCGGGCTGCCCACCGCGGCCGCTGCGCAACCGGAGACCGTCGAGGCGGCCGGCTCGGAAGCTGCCGCCACGCAGCTCGGCCTCTTCTAGGCTCCCCCGCGTGGAGCTGACCTCATCCTCCCCGCGGGAGACGGAGGCGATCGCCGCGCGCGTCGCGGCGCTGCTCGAGCCGGGCGACGTCGTGACCGTCTCGGGCGAGCTGGGAACCGGCAAGACGACGTTCGTGCGCGGCGCGTGCCGGGCCCTCGGCGTCAGCTCGCCGGTGACGAGCCCGACCTTCACGATCGGCAACCGCTACCACGGGCGCGTGGACGTCTCGCACCTCGACCTCTATCGCTTCCACGGCTTCGCGGCGGCGGAGTGGGGGGATCTCGAGCCGTACTTCGAGGACGCGGTCGTCTTCGTCGAGTGGCCCGAGGCCGCGGGCGGCGCCCTGCCGCCCGCCTGCCTCGCCGTCCGGCTTGGACACGTGGACGCCGAGCACCGGACGATCAGGCTCGACGCCGCCGAGACGGCGCTGCTAGAAGGGCTCTGACGTGCTGATCCTGGCGTTCGACACGGCGACCGGCCGCGCGACGAGCGCGCTCGTGGGCGACGGCGAGGTGCTCGGCGAACGCGTGTCGACGACCGTCACGCTGCTCGCAGATCTCGACGCGCTGCTCCGGCAGGCCGGCGCCCACGTACGCGACGTCGAGGCACTTGCCGTGGGCACCGGGCCGGGGAGCTTCACGGGCATCCGGGTCGGGCTCGCGGCGGCGCGCGGGCTCGCGCTGGCACTCGGGCTCCCGGTCGCCGGCGTCTCGACGCTCGATGCGCTCGCCGCGGGCGCTCCGGGTGCGCTGCCCGTGATCGACGCCAAGCGACGCGAGGTGTTCCTGCCCGGGCCGCGCTGCGTCGAGCCTGCCGCACTCACGCCCGAGCCGGACACGGTCTGCGTCGGCGACGGCGCCGTGCGCTACCGCACGGTGCTCGAGCAGCTGGGCGCCATCGTGCCCGGAGACGACGACGAGCGGCACCTGCCGCGCGCCCGCTTCCACGCCCTGCTCGCCCATGACTTCGGGCCGGCCGCGGCTGTCGACCCGCTCTACGGGCGCCTCCCCGACGCGAAAGCGCTCGCGTGACTCTCGAGCTGCGCCCGCTCGTCCTCCGCGACCTGAACGCGATCGAGGAGATCGAGCGCGTCTCGTATCCGACGCCGTGGTCCCGCTCGATGTTCGCGAGCGAGCTCGCGAAGCCGACCTCGATCTCGCTCGGCGCCTTCGATCAGGAGACGGACGAGCTCGCCGGCTACCTGATCATCTCCCGCTACGTCGACGCCTGGCACGTGATGAACGTCGCCGTCGCGCCGGAGCGCCGGCGGCAGCGGATCGCGACGCTGCTGCTCGAGCGGCTATTCGAGCAGACGGCGGGCGACGAGCGGCGGGGCTACACGCTCGAGGTACGGGTCTCGAACGCGGCCGCGATCCGGCTCTACGAGCAACTCGGCTTCCGCCCGCGCGGCGTTCGCCGCGGCTACTACACCGATAACCGTGAGGACGCGCTGATCATGTGGAGGGACCCAGTCGTTCGCGGCTTTGCCGCGAACGATAGAGAGTGTGCGAGTGAGTGAGCGCGGCGGCGAGACGTTCTGCTCGTACCGGTCCGAGCCCCGGCACGGCGAGGAGTTCGTCAGGAGCGGCCCGGAAGACTGCTTCAGCCGTTCCGAAGTGCGCCAGCAGAGACCGGGCGGTAACGGACGAGATCCCGGGAACGGCGGCGAGCATCGCTTCGGCCGCCGTCTGCGCGGATCTCGCCTTCGGTCGCTGCGCGTAGAGTGGTCGATCAGGAGCGTGGAAGGTATGTCTGCCACGGAGAGCGGCTCGGATGAGCCAGCTCGCCGAGTCGCGAGGATCCTTGCTCCGGAGTGTCAGCACACCTTGCTCGGCTGCTGCCAGGATGGCCCCCCGCACGGCAGCAGGGGAGAGTGGGCCGGCATCGAGGTCATGGCCCTCCACGAGAAGGTACGGCCGCCGCGAGTGCGAACGCACGCGCCCGAGCTGGCTCCAGAATCGCCCTATCGTTCTCGCGAAGTGAGAACGAGATGATTCTGGGAATTGAGACCTCGTGCGACGAGACGGCGGCGGCGCTCGTCTCGCCCGACGGGCGAATCGTGTCGAGCGTCGTCTCCTCCCAGGCCGACCTGCACGCACGCTACGGCGGGGTGGTGCCTGAGGTCGCCTCCCGCCGCCACCTCGAGCTGATCGTGCCCGTGATCGCAGAGGCCCTTGCGCAGGGCGATGCGACGCTCGACGATGTCGAGCGGGTCGCCGTCACCCGCGGCCCCGGCCTCGTGGGTGCGCTGCTCGTCGGTCTCTCCGCCGCGAAGGCGATCGCGTGGGCCCGCCGGCTGCCGCTCGCAGGGGTGGATCACCTGCACGGCCACGTCGCTTCTCTCTACCTCGCCCCCGATCCCGTCGAGCCGCCGTTCCTCTGCCTGCTCGCGAGCGGCGGGCACACGCTGCTGCTCGACGTGCGGGAGCGCGGGCGCTTCGAGAGGCTCGGCACGACGCTCGACGACGCGGCCGGCGAGGCCTTCGACAAGGGCGCGCGCCTACTCGGCCTCGGCTACCCGGGCGGCGCGGCGATCGACCGTCTGGCCCGGGAGGGCGACCCGGAGGTCTTCTCGTTCCCCGTCGCGCGGGTGCCGGGGCTCAACTTCTCCTTCTCCGGGCTGAAGACAGCCCTGCTCTACGCCGTCCGCGAGCTCTCCCCGGGAGAGCTGGAGCGGCGCCGTGCCGATCTCGCCGCCTCGTACCAGCACGCGGTCGTCCGGGCGCTGACCGAGAGAGCGCTGGCGGCGGCCAAGGTGGCGGGGCTCGAGACGATCGCCGTCGTCGGCGGGGTGGCTGCCAACTCGGAGCTGCGCGCCTCGCTGCCGGGTGCACGCTTCGCGCCGCTCTCGCTCTGCTCCGACAACGCGGCGATGATCGCGTCGGCTGCGCGCTTCGTCGAGGCGCTGCCGTATCCGGCGTACCTCGACCTGGACGCCTACGCGTCGCTGGATTGATCCGCTAAAGGGCGCAGGTCCGGTGCGGGGTTGTACCGAAGTGCACCGGCTGGGGGCGGGCGTATAGTGCGGCCGTCCCAAGCCAGGAGGGCTTATGACCACGACCGACACACCGATCTCCCACCTGCAGGAAAACCCCTATGAGATCGCGCGGCAGCAGCTGCGCCGGGTCGGAGACGTCTTCGGCATCGACCCGAACCTGATCAACGTCCTCGAGCGGTGCAAGAAGACCGTCGAGGTTTCGATCCCGGTGAAGATGGACGACGGCTCCACCCGGGTCTTCGACGGCTACCGCGTCACGCACAACGTCGCGCGTGGCCCCTCGAAGGGCGGCATCCGGTACCACCCGGACGTCACGCGCGACGAGGTGAAGTCGCTCTCGATGTGGATGACCTGGAAGTGCGCGCTGATGGGGCTTCCCTTCGGCGGCGCCAAGGGCGGCGTCGTCTGCAATCCGAAGACGATGACCCGCGGCGAGCTCGAGCGGATGACGCGCCGCTTCACGAGCGAGATCATCAACGAGATCGGGCCCGAGAAGGACATTCCGGCGCCGGACGTCGGAACCGACGGAAGCGTGATGGCCTGGATCTTCGATACGTACTCGATGAACAAGGGCCACTCCGTGCTCGGCGTCGTGACCGGCAAGCCGCTCGCGATCGGCGGCTCGCTCGGCCGCATCGAGGCGACCGCTCGCGGCGCCCTCTACTGCATCCACTCGGTTGTCGAGAAGCAGAAGCTCGTGCTGTCGGACCTCCGAGTCGCCATTCAGGGGTTCGGCAACGTCGGCGCGAACCTCGCCCGGATGCTGCATGAGGAGGGCGCGACCGTGATCGCGATCTCCGACTCGACGGCAGGCCTCCACAACCCGAAGGGAATCGACGTTCCCGCGGCGCTCGCCTACAAGGACGAGACGCACTCGCTCGCCGGCTTCCCGGGCGCAGAGGCGATCACGAACGAGGAGCTCGTGCTGCTCGACTGCGACCTGCTCGCGCCGTGCGCGCTGGAGCAGGTGATCACGGCCGCAAACGCCGGCGAGGTCAAGGCGAAGATCATCGTCGAGGGGGCGAACGGCCCGGTCACCCCGACCGCCGACGACATCCTCGACGAGCGCGGCGTGCTCGTGCTCCCCGACGTGCTGGCGAACGCCGGCGGCGTCGTCGTCTCGTACTTCGAGTGGGTCCAGGGCCTCCAGGAGTACTTCTGGAAGGAGGAGGAGGTCAACGCGCGGCTGAACGACATCGTCACGCGTGCCTTCGATGAGACCTGGGAGGTGCACGGGCGCCGCGGCGTCAGCATGCGGCTCGCCGCGTACGGCCAGGCCGTGTCGCGTGTCGCAGAGGCGACCCTCACGCGCGGGCTCTATCCGTAACCATCGTGGGGGACCCCAGGGTTCCCCCACGAGCCCCCTCCTTCACAGAGCGTTCGTCCGAGCCTCTTCGTGCGCTGCGCTCGGGCGAAGCCCGGCTCCGCGCAACGGCGGCAGCGCACGATCCTGCTTGCGAGATCAGGCGGTTCTCTGCTGTAGTGGCTGCGTGAGCGCTCCGCCCGAGATTGTGCTCTATGGCGCGCGGAGCTGCGGCCTCTGCGAGAGCGCGGAGGGGGTGCTCGACCGGCTCGCCCACGAGCTCGGCTTCGACTACCGCAAGGTGGACATCGGCGGGATCGCGGTCCTCGAGGCCGCGTATCGCGAGCACATCCCGGTCGTCGAGATCGACGGCGAGCGCGTTTTCACGCACTTCGTGCCGCCGCAGGCGTTGCGCGAGCGGCTCGCCGGCCGGCTGTAACCGGTTCAGGCGCCGCGCGCAGGGCGGCACTGGCAGAATGTGCCGCGCTGTTACGAACCCTTTGACTCGAAGGAGCACGCCTTGGCGGATCGGTTGACGGTAGGGGTCGCCGCGCGACTGAGCCGGTACCTGCAGGTCCTCACCCAGGCTAAGAAGATGGGCAAGGACAGGATCTCCTCGCAGGAGATCTCCGACTACACGAACATCAACGCGACGCAGATCAGGCGCGACCTGTCCGGCTTCGGAAAGTTCGGCAAGCGGGGCGTCGGGTACAACATCGACTCGCTGCTCGGCGAGATTCGCAAGATCCTGCGCACTCAGGGGCAGCACAACATCGCTCTCGTCGGCGCCGGCCGCCTCGGCCAGGCGATCGCGAGCTCGCCGATCTTCGCCGAGCACGGCATCAACATCGCCGCGGTCTACGACAACGACCCCGACAAGGTCGGCCGCAGCATCGGCAACGTCACCGTCAGCCCGTACGAGAGGCTCGCCGAGGGGGTCCGCGAGCACAACATCATCGTGGGCGTGCTCGCCGTGCCGGCGGAGGGCGCCCGGCAGGCCGCGGACGACCTGATCGCCGCCGGCGTGAAGATCATCTTCAACTACTCCGAGGCGCTGCTCGACACGCCGGCGGACGTCGCCGTGCACACGTCGAACCCGGCTGTGGAGCTGCTCTACGCCCTGTACTTCCACCTGACGTAGCGGCGGGCCGAGCCCGAGAATGCGGAAAGCCCCGCCGCGGCGGGGCTTTCACGTTTTCGGGGCCTGTTGAGGCGATCTATGCGGCGCGGCGTTCCTTCGTGTCCGGGACGCCGTCGTTGTCGTCATCCGGATCGGCGCTGTCGGGCACGCAGTCGTTGTCGTCGTCTGTGTCCTTCGCGTCGGCGATGCCGTCGCCGTCGTCGTCTGCGTCCTTCGCGTTCGGGACCCCGTCGTTGTCGAGGTCGAGGTCCTTCGCGTCTACGGCGCCGTCGTTGTCGTCGTCTGCGTCCGTCGCGTTCGGGATCCCGTCGTTGTCGGAGTCGAGGTCCTTCGCGTCTGCGACGCCGTCGTTGTCGTCGTCGCAGTCCTTCGGATCGACGATGCCGTCGTTGCCGTCGTCGTAGTCCTTCGCGTTCACGATCAGATCGCCGTCTTCGTCGCGGTCGAGGGAATCGATGACGCCGTCGTTGTCCTCGTCGTCGTCCTTCGCGTCGGAGACGCCGTCGTTGTCGTCGTCGCCGTCCTTGGTGTCGACGACGCCGTCGTTGTCCTCGTCCTTGTCCTTGCTGTCCGGCGTTCCGTCGTTGTCGTCGTCGTCGTCCTTCGCGTCTGGGACGCCGTCGTTGTCGTCGTCTGTGTCCTTCGCGTCGGCGACCCCGTCGCCGTCGTCGTCGCCGTCCTTCGCGTCGGCGACGCCGTCGTTGTCCTCGTCGTCGTCCTTCGCGTCGGGGACGCCGTCGTTGTCGTCGTCGCCGTCCTTGGTGTCGGAGACGCCGTCGCCATCCTCGTCGCCGCCGGACTTGCCCTCGTGGTCATCGCCAGCCCTCGCCGGGGTCGTTCCCGCACCTGCCGCGGCGGTCGCCGAGAGCTGGCGATCCGCAGCGGTGCTCGCGAGAGCGGCCGACACGCACGCGAGTGCCAGGACGGCGACGAGCGCGGTGAGCTTGAACGTCTTCAGCACGGCGTGCCGTAGCGTGGGTCCGAGCACAATGATTCCTCCTGGGTACGATTGCTCGCTGGGATGGGCTTGTACTCGGTTAGACCGGCAGATCGACCAAAAACTTGACTGCCCTCCCACGGAATCCCTCATTCGAGGGAGCGACGGGACCGCCGTTGAAGATAGCACTCTGGCACGGCTATCTCCTCGGCGGCACCGGCTCGAACGTCTACACGCGCTCGCTCGCGCGGGAATGGAGCCTCGCCGGCCACGAGGTCGTCGTCGTCTGCCAGGAGCGCCACCCCGAGCGGTACGACCTCGGCCGGGCGAAGGTCGTCCGGCCGGATCCCGGCGGGATCCTGCCGGTCTTCGTGCTCGACCGCTACGAGGGGATCGAGGCGAAGCTGCTCCAGGACTGCACCCGGGCGGAGCGCGACCGCTTCGTCGAGGCCAATGCCGCCGCGCTGCGCGAGTTGCTGCCGGCCGACCTCGTCTTCTGCAACCACGTCCTGCTCGGCGCGCCGGTCGGCGCCGCGACGGGAGCGCGCTTCGCCGTCAAGGCGCACGGCTCCGAGCTCGAGTACTCGATGCGCGGGAACGCGGAGCTCGCCGCGTGGGGGAGGGAGACGCTCGCGCGGGCCGCCGCGATCTTCGTCGGCTCGGCGCACATCCGGGAGGTGCTCGAGGACGTGGTCGGCCACGTCGAGCGAGTCCACGAGGTGCCCCCCGGCGTGGACATCGAGGAGTTCGTTCCGGAACCGCGCGAGCAGGCGCTCCAGAACCTGGTCGAGGAGGCTCGGCACGACCCGCCGAACCCGGGCAACGTGTACGAGCGGCACCCCGACGAGGGCAACGCAGGCCGGCTGGCGGCGTTCCTCGCCGGCGAGCAGCCGACGATCGTCTACTTCGGCAAGCTGCTCTACAACAAGGGCGTCCACGTCCTCCTCGAGGCGCTGAACGACGTGGACGCGCGCGCGGTGATCGTCGGGTTCGGCGACTACCGCGACGAGCTCGAGCGGCTGGCCGGCGAGCGCGTCCTCTTTACCGGCCCGCTCGAGCACCGGCACCTGCGCCACCTGCTGCCGCTCGCCGACGTGACCGTCGTGCCGTCCATCTTCCCCGAGGCGTTCGGCATGGTCGCCGCCGAGGCCGCGGCGGCCGGCTCGCCGCCCCTTGTCGCGCGCCACTCCGGGCTCGCCGAGATCGCCGACGGGCTCGAGGAGGAGTACCCACCCGGGCTGCGTCACCTCGCGGCCGTGGCCGCCGGCGATCCCGCAGAGCTCGGCTCGAAGCTGCGCGAGCTGCTCGCGCTTCCGTCCGCCGACCGCGACGCGCTCGCCGCCGCCGCGCGCCGGGCCGCGGTCGCGCGCTGGAGCTGGGCAGGGGTTGCCGAGCGGCTGCTTGCACCGTTCGCCTGACCTATTGCTTCAACTACTGTAGTGGCGCTTATGGGTGACGCTCAGCGCCTGAGCCCCGACGAGCAGCTCCGTCTTGCGCGCGAGCGGTTCGAGCAGGGGGACGACTTCACCGTCGCGGTCGAGGAGGAGTTCGCGCTCCTCGACCCCGAGACGCTCGGGCTCGTCAACCGTTTCGAGGACGTGCAGGCCGCCGCGCAGGGCACGTCCCTCCAGCCGAACCTCGTCGGCGAGCTGATCGCGTCCGAGGTCGAGGTCAAGACAGGCCGTTGCGAGAGCTTCGCCGACGTGCCCGCGGCGATGGCCGAGCGGCGCGCGCAGCTTCGGGCGCTGACGGAGCCGATGGGGCTCGCGCTCGGCGCCACCGGTACCCATCCCTGGTCGCCGTGGCAGGAGCAGCGGATCATCGACACGCCGCACTATCGCCGCAACGACGAGCTCCTCCGCTACGTCGTCTGGCGCAACAACACCTTCGGCCTGCACGTCCACGTCGGGATCCGCGGCGCCGACCGGGCGATCGCGGTCGTCAACGGCCTGCGCAACGTCCTGCCGGAGCTGCTCGCGCTCTCGGCCAGCTCGCCGTTCGTCGAGAACGTCTTCACGTACCTGCATTCCGCCCGGACGCAGGTCTTCACGCGCTTCTTCCCGCGCTGCGGCGTCCCGGACACCTTCACCTCCTGGCGCGAGTACGAGGAGTACGTCCGCTTCCTCTACGCGACCGGCTCGGTGACCGATCACACGCAGCTCTGGTGGAGCGTGCGTCCGCACCTCGCCTTCCCGACCGTCGAGATCCGGATCTGCGACGGGCAGCCCGACCTCGGCGAGGCGCAGTCGCTCGCCGCCTTCGCGGCCTCGCTCGCCGCCCGCATCGCGCGCGCCCACGACGAGGGCGAGCCGCTGCCCGACCTGCCGCACCGCCTGATCGAGGAGAACGTCTGGCGCGCGATCCGGCACGGCCTCGCAGGCGAGCTGATCGACTTCGAGCGCGGCGAGGCGATCCCGGCCCGGGCGCGCCTCGAGGAACTGCTCGAGTGGGTGTTGCCGCTCGCGGAGGAGATCGGCGCCGCGCCGTACCTCGCGATCCCGGAGCGGAACGCCGCGGAGCGCCAGATCGCCCGCCACGACGAGGGCTGGTCGCTCGAGGAGATCTATGCCGAGCAGGTCGGCGCGACGGAGCGCGTCCGTGGCTGAGGAAGAGCTGACGCCGGAGGAGCTCGCGGAACAGATCGGGCAGCTCAAGGTCTCGGACGTCCTCGTCCAGACCCTGACCATGATCTCGTCGCTCGGCTGGCAGAAGCTCGCGGCCGGCGACCTCGTCCAGGCGCGCGTCGCGATCGACGCGATCCGGGCCGTCGTACCGGCGCTCGGCGACACCGTGTCCAGCGAGCTCGTGCGCGACCTCAACCAGGTGGTCGCCAACCTCCAGCTCGCCTACGCGAAGGCCGTGGCCGGCGGACCGGCACCCGCCGCAGGGCCCGAGCCCCCGCCCACGTAGTCGCGGCGGGCTACGTCGGATCGAGCACCGGCCCGGAGGCGTACCACTGGAGCCAGACGAAGAGCAGGCTGAGGAGGATCGCCCCGAGCGGCACGCCGGCGAGGACGGCGCGGATCCCGCCGCGGGACTGGGTGCGTAGGATAGAGACCCCGACGACGACGCTCCAGACGAAGCCGGCGGCGAGCAGCACCGAGGCCGCCGGCTGGACTGCGCCGAAGAGCTCGAGGGCGTCGTCGCCGAAGGCGATCAGGGCGGTGCCGAACTCCAGCGGCAGGAAGATGTAGCCGAAGGTGGAGAGGGCCCGCCGCAGCGGGATCCCGGCGAGCGGTGCCGAGACGGCGCACGCGGCGACGAAGACGAGCGTCGAGAGCACGACGAAGCCGAAGAAGAGCAGCGGCCAGGGAACCTGCACGAGCCCCGGCGAGCGGTGCCCGACGGCCATGTACATCCCAAGCATCGACGCGACGAAGAGCGACTCCCACGTGTTCGGAGCGTGGGGCCTCAGCAGCTCGGCGCCCGGCGCGCGCCACACCAGCCGCAGCGACGACCGCTCCGCCGGGCAGTTGACGACGCACGACCAGCAGGCGAGGCAGTGCTGGGTCGAGGCGAGCCGCGGCGGGTTGAGGGCGACGGGGCAGCGGCCGGCCCGCGCCGTGCCCGTGAGGCACGGCTTGTCGATGCACGTCGCGCAGACGTTCGGGTCGGCGCGCAGCGCAAGCGGGCTGAGCCGGGCGACGCGCGCGAGCCAGCCGCCTACGGGGCAGAGGTAGCGGCACCAGGTTCCCGTCCGGAACAGGAAGCCGACGGCGACCGCGAGCGCGCTCATCGAGAGGAAGAAGACAGCGCCGGCCGCTGCGACGCGCTGCACGTCCAGCCACTTGACGAGGAACGTGACGAGGACGAACGCGCTCGGCAGCAGCCAGCCGAGCCGGAGCCGGCGCGACGCGCCCGCGCCGCGGAAGCCGAGCCGGTCGGCGAGCGCGCGGGCCGCGTCGGTCGCGAGGCGCAACGGGCAGAGGTTGCCGCACCAGACGCGGCCGAGGAGAAGCGTCGCGGCGGTCAGCAGCGGCAGCCACAGCACCCAAAGCGCGAAGTTGAAGAGGTTGTTCTCGTTCTCGCCACCACCGGCGAACGGCCCGACCCGCAGCGGCCCCTCGTTGTCGAACGGGCCGACGTCGAGACGGAGCAGGGCCACGGCGAGCAGCAGCGCGAGCAGGACGCCCATTGCGGCACGCGCGACCAGCGTCAAGCGAGGCAGACGCAGAAAGCGATAGAGCCGGTCGCCGTAGCCGGACCCGATCGGCGCCGCGCGCCAGGCGCCGTCCGCGACCGCGTGGCCGTTGCCACCACTCCAGAGCGCGGCCACAAGCGCGAGGTAGCCGAGCCAGAGCACGAGCTGGAGCAGCGTCGGGGCGGCGGTGTAGCCGACGAGGCCGCGCAGGACGCCGCCGACGAGGCCTGTGTCCGGCAGGAGCCCGCTCGTGTCCCACACGGTGATCGTGCCCGGGAAGACGCCGACCGCCTGGAGCTCGAGCGTCGCCCGTGCCACGAGCCCGGCGGCGAACGCGAGCAACACGATCTCCGTCACGGCGAAGAAGCGGCGAGGATCCAGCGCGCGCATCCCGCCGGCGTACGCGAGCCAGCCCGCCGCCGCGGCCGCCCCGAAGCCGAGCCCCGCGCCGGTGGCGACGGGCCCGGCGCCGGCATCGCCCACGGCGGCCGTCAGGTAGAGCGCTGTTTCGGCCCCCTCGCGGAAGACGGCGAGGAAGACGATCCCGGCGAGGGCGAGACGGGAGCGCCGGGCGAGGGCGCGCTCCGCGCCGGAGGCGATCGCCCCGCCGAGCTCGCGCGCGTGCCGGCGCAGCCACCAGAGCACGTAGGTCAACAGCGCTGCGGCCGCCCACATGAGCGCGCTCTCGCTCGCCTCCTGCGCAGTCCCGCCGAGCCCACCGAGGGCGAGCAGGAGGACGGCGGCGAGCACGACGCTGGCGGCGAGCGCGAGCGCGGCGCCCGCCCACACCGCCGTTCCGAAGCCGCGCCCGCCGCCGCGGCGCAGCACGGCGAGCACGAGGCCGAGCAGGAGCGTGGCTTCGAGCGTCTCGCGGGCGGTGACGACGAGCGCGGACGTCACGCGCTCGCACCGGCCCCGGTCGTCTGTGCCGTCATTTCCAGCGAGACCCTACACAACATGTAAGGCAAGCCTTACACTGTGCTGCATGCGTAAGCGCCCCGTCGTCGTCGCGTGCTCGGGCACGTCCCGTGACGCTTCGCTCGCGGCCGACGTGGCCGTGGAGGCCAGGCGGCTGCTCGACCGGGCCGGCGAAGGGGCAGCCGTCGTGGCGATCGACGGCTGCGCGTCCGCCTGCGCGACGCGCTCGCTCGTCGCGCGCGGCGAGGACGTCGTCTCGATCGGCCTCGAGGCGCTCGAGGGCGCGCCGAGCGCCGCGGCCGTCGCGGCCCTGCTCGAGGAGGCGCTCAGCGCGGGCCGGACGCACGGCACGCGCCGCTTCCCGTCGGCCCGGCCCGCGCTTCGGCCGGGCGTCAAGCGGTCACACTCCCCCGAGGACTACCTCCAGGCGGTGTACGCGCTCGCCTCCCCGGCTGCCGACTGCCGCGCGGTCGCGCCGGTCCTTGCCGCGCACGTCTCGCGGGTGCTCGGCGTCTCGCGGGCGACGGCGGGCGAGGCGCTCGAACGGCTCGAGGCGGCCGGGCTCGTTCAGCGCGGGGCGGGGCGCGAGGTGCTCCTCACCGATGCCGGGCGCGTCGCGGGCGAGCGGGCGCTGTGGCGCCACCGGGTGCTCGAGAGCTTCCTCGTCGAGTACATGGGGTACGCGCACGGCGAGGCCCACGAGCGCGTGGACTCGATCCGCGACACGTTCGACGACGAGATGATCGAGCGGCTCGAGCGACGGCTCGGCCCGCCGGTGCCGTGCCCGCAGCTCGAGCTCTCGTAACCCGCGGTTCTCTTCGCTCCGGTCCGGCGCGTGTGATAGATAATCCCCCGCGCCGGGGACTCCTCGGCGCTTGCTTTGTGACGGGGCCAGGAGGAACCGGATGGACTTCTTCAACGATCACACCGTAGCGTTCGCACTCGCGTGCTCCGGCGTCGCCGTCGTGTACGGCCTGTACCTGACGATGTGGCTGCTCAAGCAGCCCGCCGGCAACGAGCGGATGCAGGAGATCTCGCGCGCCGTGCAGGAGGGCGCCGCGGCGTACCTGCGCAAGCAGTACACGACGATCGCGATGGTCGCGGTCGTGCCGCTCCTCGTGATCGGCTTCTACGACAAGCTCGGGTGGGGGACCGCGATCGGGTTCCTCATCGGCGCGGTCTTCTCGGCGGCGGCGGGCTTCATCGGCATGAACGTCGCCGTGCGCTCGAACGCGCGCACCGCAGAGGCGGCCCGCGGCGGCGTCAAGCCGGCGCTCAACGTCGCCTTCCGCGCCGGCTCGGTAACCGGCCTGCTCGTCGTCGGCCTCGGCCTGCTCGGCGTCGCCGGCTACTACTGGGTGCTCACCGGCTGGCTCGACAACTCGTCGAAGTCGGCGGTGGACGACCTCATCGGCCTCGCCTTCGGCGGCTCGCTCATCTCCGTCTTCGCGCGACTCGGCGGCGGCATCTTCACGAAGGCCGCGGACGTGGGCGCAGACCTTGTCGGCAAGATCGAGGCGGGCATTCCGGAGGACGATCCGCGCAACCCGGCCGTGATCGCCGACAACGTCGGCGACAACGTCGGCGACTGCGCCGGCATGGCGGCCGACCTGTTCGAGACGTACGCGGTCACCGCGGTCGCCGTGATGCTGCTCGGGATCTCGTTCCCGACGAGCGGCCTCGTCGTCTACCCGCTCGCGCTCGGGGGCATCTCGATCCTCGCCTCCGTCGTCGGCACGTTCTTCACGCGTGTCGGCAAGGGGCAAAACGCGATCATCAACGCTCTCTACAAGGGCGTGCTCGTCGCCACCGTGCTCTCGGCGCTCGGCTTCATCCCCGTCACGATGGCCTTCGACGACGGCAAGTTCAGCTTCGGCGAGCTCTACGCGTCGGCGATCGTCGGCCTGGTCGTCACGTTCCTGCTCGTGGCGATCACCGAGTACTACACGGGCAGCCGCTGGAACCCCGTCAAGTCGATCGCGAAGGCTTCGCAGACGGGCCACGCGACGAACATCATCGAGGGCCTCGCCGTCGGCATGCGGGCGACCGCCGCGCCGGTGCTCGTGATCGCCGCCGGCATTCTGCTCGCCTATCAGTTCGCAGGCCTCTACGGCATCGGCGTGGCGGTGATGGCGCAGCTCTCGATGACCGGCCTGATCGTCGCGCTCGACGCCTACGGCCCGGTGACCGACAACGCCGGCGGCATCGCCGAGATGGCCGACCTGCCGGACTCCGTGCGTGCCGTCACCGACCCGCTCGACGCGGTCGGCAACACGACGAAGGCGGTGACGAAGGGCTACGCGATCGGCTCGGCCGCGCTCGCCGCCCTCGTCCTCTTCGACAGCTACACGACCGGCCTTGCCGACGGGGGGCTCGAGACGATCTTCAGCCTCGGCGACCCGTGGGTGATCGCCGGCCTCTTCGTCGGCGGCCTGATGCCGTTTCTGTTCGCCTCGCTCGCGATGACGGCCGTCGGCCGCGTCGGCGGCGAGGTCGTCCAGGAGGTCCGGCGCCAGTTCCGCGAGAACCCCGGGATCATGGAGGGCACGTCGCGGCCGGACTACTCGACGGCCGTTGCGATCGTCACCGGCTCGGCGATCAAGGGCATGCTCGTGCCGGCCCTGATCCCGATCGCCTTCCCGATCGTCGTCGGGATCATCAGCGCCGAGATGCTCGGCGGCCTGCTGATCGGCACGATCGTCACCGGTCTCTTCCTCGCGATCTCGATGACCTCGGGCGGCGGCGCCTGGGACAACGCGAAGAAGCTGATCGAGGACGGCCTCTACGGCGGCAAGGGCTCCGAGGCCCACGCCGCGGGCGTCACCGGCGACACCGTCGGCGACCCATACAAGGACACGGCGGGTCCCGCGATCAACCCGATGATCAAGATCACGAACATCGTCGCGATCCTGATCATCCCGCTGATCATCTCGATCCACGGCTAGAAGCTCGCGTGCGAGCGGGCGGGGCCCCGAGGTCCCGCCCGCCTCCGCTTGAAACTCGCCCGCCGACGCCCTAGCATCCCGGGCGCTTGGGTCGGCCGTCGGGGATAGCGGCCGTAAATCGAAGGGGGAGAAGATCGACCCGCTCTCGGCCGCCGTCACGAAGTACGTCGGCTATCTGAAGGGCGCCCACGACACGACGCTCGCGAAGGTCGGCGGCGCCGCGAAGCTCTACGACTACGTCTACACCTACAACGGCGTCGCCGCGAAGCTGACGGAGAGCCAGGCCGCGCTGCTCCAGAAGCAGCCGGACGTCCTCGCGGTCACGCCGGACGAGCTGGTGACGCAGGACACGTCCTCGACACCGGCATTCCTCGGCCTGGACGCCCCGGGCGGGCTCTGGGCCCAGCTCGGCGGCCCGACCGGCGACAAGAACACCGCCGGGGCCGGCGAGGGCATCGTCATCGGCATCGTCGACTCGGGCATCTGGCCGGAGAGCAAGAGCTTCACCGACCGCGACGCGAACGGGAAGCTCATCTTCCAGCAGATCCCGAGTTGGCACGGCAAGTGCACGCCCGGCGAGGCCTTCAACGCCTCGATGTGCAACCAGAAGCTGATCGGCGGCCAGCACTTCAACGCGTCGTGGGGCGGCGACGCCGCGCTCGAGGCTGTGCGGCCGTGGGAGTTCATGTCGGTGCGCGACTACAACGGGCACGGCAGCCACACGGCGTCGACCTCCGGCGGCAACTACGCAACGCCGACCACCGGCCCCGCGGCCGCGTTCGGCTCGGTGAGCGGCATGGCGCCGCGCGCCCGCGTCGCCGCGTACAAGGCCCTCTGGTCGACGCAGGACGCGTCCACGGCCAGCGGCTTCACGGGTGACCTCGTCGCCGCCATCGACCAGGCGGTCGCCGACGGCGTCGACGTCATCAACTACTCGATCAGCGGCACCCAGACCAACTTCCTCGATCCCGTGCAGGTGGCGTACCTCTTCGCCGCCGACGCGGGTGTGTTCGTCTCCGCGTCCGCCGGCAACAGCGGGCCGGCGACGGCGACGGTCGCGCACCCCGGCCCGTGGCTCACGACGGTCGCGGCCGGCACGCACAACCGCAACGGCTCCGGCTCGGTCACGCTCGGCAACGCGGTGACCTACTACGGCGCCTCGGTGGCGACCGCGGTCGGCCCGGCTCCGCTGGTCGACTCGGTCAACGCCGGTCTGCTGCTTGCGATTCCGGCCCAGGTCGAGCTGTGCTATCCGGGAACGCTCGATCCGGCGGTCGTGACCGGCAAGATCGTGCTCTGCAAGCGTGGCGTCATCGCCCGCGTGGACAAGAGCCGCGCGGTCCTCGATGCCGGCGGCGTCGGCATGATCCTGTACAACAGCCCCGACAGCTCGCTGAACGCGGACTTCCACTTCGTCCTGGCGGTGCACGTGAACCAGGCGAGCGGCCTGGCCATCAAGGCCTACGCTGCGACCCCGGGCGCCACGGCGAAGATCAACACCGCGACGCTCACGTACAGCTCCCCGGCGCCGTTTACGGCGAGCTTCTCGTCGCGAGGGCCACCGCAGGCGGGCGGCGGCGACCTGCTGAAGCCGGACGTCATCGCTCCGGGTCAGGACATCCTCGCGGCGGTCGCGCCTCCGGGCAACGCCGGCCGTGACTTCAACCTCTACAGCGGCACGTCGATGTCGGCCCCGCACGTCGCCGGCCTCGCCGCGCTGCTGAAGGACCTGCACCCCGACTGGTCGCCGATGGCGATCAAGTCGGCGCTGATGACGTCGGCGTACGACGTCCTCGACGGGCCGAACACCAACCCGCTCGTGATCTTCCGCCAGGGCGCGGGTCACGTGCGGCCGAACAGCGCGGCCGATCCGGGCCTCGTGTACGACGCCGGCTGGAACGACTGGCGGGGTTTCCTCCGCAGCCAGAGGCTGTGCACGTTCTGCTTCGGGAGCGCCCCCGCCCCGGTCTTCGACGCCAGCGACTACAACAGCGCGTCGATCGCGATCGACGATCTGGCCGGCGTTCAGACCGTCACCCGGAAGGTGACGAACGTCGGCGGCAGCGCCGCGACGTACACCGCCGCGGTCACGGGCATGATCGGCATCACCACCGTCGTCAGCCCGTCCTCGCTGACGCTCAGCCCTGGCCAGACGGGGAGCTTCACCGTCGCGTTCACGCGCACCACCGCCCCGCTGAATGCGTACGCCGGCGGCCAGCTCGCCTGGAGTGACGGCACGCACAACGTGCGGATCCCGCTCGTCGTGCGCCCGGTCGCTCTCGCCGCTCCGGCGTCGGTCTCCGGCACAGGCGGTCCGATCAACTACAACGTGACGTTCGGGTACACCGGTCCGTTCAGCGCGACGGCACGCGGTCTGATCCCCGCGACGACCTTCGCCGGCAGCGTGGCCGACGACCCGACCGACAGCTTCGTCCCGGGCGGTCCGGGCACGGTGAGCTACAGCATCGCCGTCCCGGCGGGCACGACGTACGCTCGCTTCTCGCTGTTCGACGCCAGCGTCAGCCCGGCGAGCGACATCGACCTGTACGTCTACAACGGTGCGACGCTCGTGGGCGCAAGCGGGGGCGGCACGTCGGCCGAGGAGGTCAACCTGCTCAACCCGGCGGCCGCCACCTACACGGTGTGGGTGCACGGCTGGGGTGTGCCCGGGACGGCGAGCTTCACGCTGTTCACCTGGGTGCTCGACTCGACCGCAGCCGGGAACATGGCGGTGACCGCACCGGCCGCGGCGACCATCGGTGGCACCGGCGCGATCGGCCTGACGTTCACGGGCCTCGCTCCGGCGACGAAGTACCTCGGCTCCGTCGCGTACAGCGGCGTTGGCGGCATGCCGAACCCGACGATCGTCCGCGTCGATACACCGTAACGGCGACGACGATCCGCAGCACCGCGAGGGGCCGGCAGACGCCGGCCCCTCGCGTCTCCCCGCCACGCTAGGCTCAGTCGCCGTGCCGAGCAGACGCCGCCGCCAGGTCCAGCTCGAGCGGGTGCTCGGGACGCCCGCGCTCTTCGCCACCGCCTACGGCAACGTCGGCTCCTCGATCTACTACGCGCTCGGCGTCACCGCCGTCTTCGCGCTCGGGCTGACGCCGGCGGTCTTCGTCATCGCCGGCCTCATCTTCGCCTGCACGGCGCTCACCTACACCGAGGGCACCGTCCTCTACCCGGAGGCCGGCGGCTCGTCGAGCTTCGCGCGGCACGCCTTCAACGAGCTCGTCAGCTTCGGGGCGGCGTGGGCGCAGATGCTGAACTACGTGATCACGATCGCCATCTCGGCGTTCTTCGTCCCGCACTACCTCTCGATCTTCTGGACGCCGCTCAAGCAGAACCCGTGGGACATCCTCGTCGGCGCCGCGGTGGTCATCGTCCTCGTCGCCCTGAACGTTGTCGGGATCAAGGAGGCCGCGAAGCTCAACATCGCGCTGGCGGTGGTGGACTTCGCGACGCAGCTCCTGCTCGTCGCGCTCGGCTTCGCGCTCATCTTCAACGCGGACGTGCTCGTGCACAACGTCCATTTCGGGACCGCGCCGAGCTGGTCCGCCTTCGCGCTCGCGATCCCGGTAGGAATGATCGCCTACACGGGGATCGAGACGGTCTCGAACCTCGCGGAGGAGGCGCGCGACCCGGCGCGCTCGATTCCGGCCTCGATCCGGCTCGTGGCGATCGCCGTCTTCGCGATCTACTTCACGCTGCCGCTGATCGCGCTCTCGGCGCTGCCGGTGAAGCTCGTGGACGGCGAGTACAAGACGCTGCTCGGCCTGCCGCCTGAGCAGGGCGGGTTCGCCAACGACCCGGTGCTCGGGCTCGTCGAGCACCTGGGCGTCTCGGGGACGCTGCTCGACGTGCTGAAGATCTACGTCGGCCTGCTCGCGGCGACGATCCTCTTCATCGCGACGAACGCGGGCGTGATCGGCGCCTCGCGGATCACGTACGCGATGGCGAGCTACCGGCAGCTGCCGGAGGTCTTCCGGAGGCTGCACCCGCGCTTCAAGACGCCGTGGCTCGCACTCGTCGTCTTCGCCGGCTTCGTCTCGATCCTGGCCATCCTGCCGGGGAAGACGGCCTTCCTGGGGACGATGTACTCGTTCGGCGCGATGCTCTCGTTCACGGTCGCGCACGCGTCCGTGATCGCTCTGCGCGTTCGCCGCCGGGGCGAGGAATCGCTCTATCGCGCCCGGCTGAACGTGCGGCTCGGCGGGATCGAGTGGCCGCTGTTCGCCGTCGTCGGCGGGCTGGGGACCGGAATCGCCTGGCTCGTCGTCGTCTGGCAGGACGCCGCGACGCGCTGGGCCGGGCTCGCCTGGCTCGCGGCCGGTCTCGGTTTCTACGCCGTCTATCGCCTCCGCGTCGTGCGCGAGCCGCTGACCGCGACCGTGAAGGCGCCGCCCGCGTTCGGGCCGGCGCTCGCGCTCGAGTACCGGCGCGTGCTCGTGCCGGTCGTGCCGGGGCAGGCGTCGGAGGACGCACTCAACGTCGCCTGCGGCCTCGCCGCGGAGCGCGGCTCCCGGGTCACCGCGGGGACCGTGCTCGGGGGTCCGCGGCCCCTGCCCGTGCGCGCCGAGCTGCCCGTCGAGGAGGGGGGGGGCCAACCCGCGCTCGAGCCG
>Ga0082335_1004423_pt1 | contig 21119 bp, 20 predicted proteins | sample Subgrocontami58m_FD_72375 | JGI IMG/M metagenome (GOLD analysis project Ga0082335, IMG submission 72375) | Subsurface groundwater microbial communities from S. Glens Falls, New York, USA - GMW37 contaminated, 5.8 m (SPADES assembly) (version 2) ... | reverse complement strand
AACTATTTCGGAACGACGCCAAGCTCTTTCATCATCGGCATCATATCGATGTACACCCAGCGTTCCGCGAGCTTGCCCCCGACCACGCGGAAAATCTCCACGCCCTTCGCCACGAATTTCCGGCCGGTCGGGCTGGCACCCATGAAAACGTTCTTGTGCGTGATGCCGCAGGCGATGCGGGCGACCACCCTGTCGCCGTCGCTAATCAGGTCCTCGATCTCGATGGACAGGTCCAGATGCTCGTGAAGTGCCCCGGCTAGCTTCTTCACCCCATCAATGCCCTTGACCGGGAATGGCGAGGCCGTGTTGTAGACATCCCGGAAGTCCGCCGCAAACAGCTCATCGACGACATCCAGCTTGCCCTGATTTTCGACTTCCTCGTAAAACCGCCGCACCAGGCGCTTGTTCTGCTCGGACATGGCTTTCTCCCTTGTTCGCGGTTGACCCGGCATGCGAAGCAGACGGGCGCTTCCGTGCTTACGAACGATTACAGATCCGCATGCGTGCTGATGTACTTCGCGGACTTCTCCGCATCCACACCGCTGGCGCGCAATTGAACCCCCGCCGCTTCTTCCTGGCGCTGGTAGGTGACCACGTAGCCGGAACCGTTCCCCCAGCCACGGTTGATGCCTTCGATGACGATCTGCTCGACGAGGTTGCTGACCAGCAACGGCACGTTGTGCTGGCGCCCCAGGGCGGTCGCGAGTCCCAGGTCCTTCCGCAGCAGGGACAGCGTGAAGACGGTCGGCTCGTACACGCCTGGAAACACCGCCGCCGGAATTTCCTCGTGCATCATTTGCATCCTGCCGACCAGCCCCCGGCGCACCGAATCCCATACGATCTTCAGGTCCACGCCCGCCTTCACCCCCAGGGTCAGGCCCTCGGCGATGGCCTGAAGGTAGATGTCCTGAGTGCCCGGGAGGACGATGCAGCGCACATCCGGATGCACCCTCCGTCCCCGCAGGACCTCTGCTGCCTGGCGCAGGTCCTCCAGCCTCCCATTGGTGCAGCTTCCGATTACCGCCTGGTCTATGCGCACGTGGCCCACCTGGCTCAGGGGCTTGGTATTACTGGGCAGATGAGGGAAGGCCACCTGGGGCTCCAGGTTGGAGACGTCCCATTCTATGACCTGGGCATATTCGGCGTCGGCGTCTGCCTGGTAGACCCGGTAGTCCCGGCGGGCCCGGCCCCGGACGTAAGATAGGGTTTTCTCGTCCACGGCAAACAGGCCGGCCTTGGCCCCGGCTTCGATGGCCATGTTGGCCATGGTAAAGCGTCCGTCCATAGTCAGGGCCTCGATGGCCTCGCCGGTGAACTCCATGGAGGCATAGAGGGCGCCATCTACGCCTATCTGGCCGATGGTATAAAGGATCAGGTCCTTGCCCGAAACCCAGGGCCCCAGGACTCCATGAAAAACGAACCTGATGGAATGGGGCACCTTCATCCAGATCTCGCCGGTGGCCATGGCTGCAGCGATATCCGTGGACCCCATGCCGGTGGCGAAGGCCCCCAGGGCCCCGTATGTGCAGGTGTGGGAATCGGCCCCCACTACAACATCGCCGGGCACCACCAGCCCCAGCTCAGGAAGAAGGATGTGTTCAATGCCCATCTCTCCAACCTCGAAGTAGACCAGCCCCTGCTGGCGGGAGAATTCCCGAAGTATCTTGGCCTGCTCGGCCGCCTTGATATCCTTATTAGGCACGAAATGGTCGGGGACGAAGATGACCCGCTTGGGGTCGAAGACCCGGTCGACCCCGATGCGCCGGAACTCCTGGATGGCCAGGGGCGCGGTGATATCGTTGGCCAGGACGATGTCCACCCGGGCGTTAATCAGCTCGCCTGGCTCCACCCGTTCCCGTCCACAGTGGGCTGCTAGTATCTTCTCAGCGAGGGTCATAGCAAAAACCTGCTTTCTTTCTGTAAGTTAGCCTTGATGTCGCAGATCTCTTCTGATCCTCAAGATTCTGAGGTGTCACCAGCAAGGGTAACCGGATCAGAGGCGAACCTTGTCCCTTCTTGGTCATGCTGGTGGTCATATTTGCCATGGTATTACCTCCCGCTAAAAGCCATACCACGATTCTGGCTGCAGGTCAAATGTGCTCATAGACAGCCTCTTTCATAATAGTCCCCCCAACCCCCTTCCAGGGGGTTCAAGGTGCGCCTTCGGCGCCTTTTTACGTTCAGGGGGACACCCCCTGAAACCCCCGTTTGCCAATATGAAAGACGCTGATAGAGAGTAGTGAACAACTCTTCGTTCCGTAGCGGGGTCGTCCCCAATGCTGTCCGGGGAAAGTTTGCACGGTGCAAGATCATATGGCCCCAAGTCGTTCGGCAAACGTGCCCAACGCGGATCGGAAGAAGCCGGCTCGGTCTGCCGACCTCACCTCTTCCACAATGTCGACCACTTGGGTAGCTGCACAGCTTAGCGTCGTTCCAATGGAATTTTTTTCGGACAGCATTGGGGTCGTCCCTGACCCCGGCTGTCGGCATCGGGGACGATGCCCACTACGGAAGTAATTCAACAGTCTCCTCACAGAGTGCGTGCTCATGGGGTAAGCCCTCAGCCGGGACCACGGATCGGCGAATATCCTGTGCGATAGGTCCTCCATGGCAGCCGAACCGACTACGCGTGGGTTAGGACGACCTACGCCCGGACTCCCTTGACCGCCACCAGCTTGTTCAGGGCATTCATATACGCCTTGGCGCTGGCTACGATGATGTCGGTGTTGGCCCCTCGGCCGGAGTAAATGCGGCCTCCACTCTCGATGCGGATGGTCACCTCACCGATGGCGTCTATGCCCTCCGTGACGCTCTTGACGCTGAACTCGATGAGGTTATTGGGCATCTGCACCAGGCGGTTGATAGCCTTATAGACGGCATCCACCGGGCCAGTGCCCAGGGCCGCATCTGCCAGGATCACGCCCTGCGGGTCCCGGAGCCGCACCGTAGCCGTCGGCATATTGTGGTCGCCGCTGGACACCTGCACCAGCTCCAGGTGGTAGGTCTCGTGGGCAGTGCGGATTTCCTCAGCCATCAGGGCTTCGATATCCCGGTCGGCGACATTCTTCTTCTTGTCCGCCAGCTCCTTGAAAGCGTGAAAGGCCCGCCCCAGCTCCTCTTCGGTCACGTGGTAGCCCAGCTCCTCCAGGTGCTTCTTGAAGGCGTGGCGTCCGCTATGCTTGCCCAGCACCAACTTGCTGGATACCAGGCCGATAGAGGCGGCATCCATGATCTCGTAGGTGATCCGCTCCTTGAGCACGCCGTCCTGATGGATGCCCGACTCGTGGGCGAAGGCGTTGGCGCCCACGATGGCCTTGTTGGGCTGCACCACGATGCCCGTCAGGTCGCTGACCAGGCGGCTAGCCGCGTGTATCTGAGTAGTGTCTATGCCCGTCTCGAGGCCGTAGAAGTCCTTGCGAGTGCGGAGAGCCATGACCACCTCTTCCATGGAGGCATTACCCGCCCGCTCGCCTATACCGTTGATAGTGCACTCCACCTGGCGGGCCCCTGCCTGCACCCCGGCCAGGGAGTTGGCTACAGCCAGGCCCAGGTCATTGTGGCAATGGACGCTGATGATCGCCTTACCGATGTTCGGCACCTTCTCTCGTATGCCGCTGATAAACCGGGCATACTCCTCCGGCGTGGTGTAGCCCACCGTGTCCGGCAGGTTGACGGTCGTGGCCCCGGCAGCGATGACTGCCTCCAGGATCTGGTGGACGAACTCCGGCTCGGAGCGGGTGGAGTCCATGGGGGAGAACTCGATATCGTCGCAATACGACTTCGCCCTGGCTACCGCGGCGCGGGCCTGCGCCAGGACCTCGTCCCTTCCTTTTCGAAGCTGGAAGGCCAGGTGGATATCGGAGCTGGAAAGGAAGACGTGGATGCGGGGCCGGGCCGCGCCCTTGACCGCCTCCCAGGCCCGGTCGAGGGCCTCGTCCTGGGCGTGGGTCAGGGCACAGATTATGGGACGGCGGATCTCCTGGGAGATGAGGCGCACGGCCTCGAAGTCGCCCGGAGAGCTTATAGGGAAGCCCGCCTCGATCACGTCCACGCCCAGGCGCTCCAGTTGCCGGGCGATCTCCAGCTTCTCATCTATATTCATGGTGGCCCCCGGGGACTGCTCCCCGTCTCTTAGCGTCGTATCGAAAATCAAGATTCGTTCCATGTTACTTCCCTCGTCCTCGATACCGCACAACTAATTGTGCGGTATCGCCTCTCCTCAGATTGAGCCAAAAAATTCCTCTGAGACTTCCTGCCTGGTCACAGGCACGGTATGGACTCCCAGTCCTTTCTCAATCATGATGTCTACCAGTTTGCCACCGTCTATGAGGACAATCTTGGGTGGTCCCGGCTCGCCTGCCTCTTCTTGCGCTCCAGCAGTGAATGACGATGTAGTGACGTATATGCCTACCTGGAACCGGTTCCAAATACTGCCGCGAAACTCGCGCACCCGTGGGCCTCCTACTTGATTGGTGTCCTTTCCAGAAACGAAGCCCTCCACGTCTGTTGGCGGCAAACCAAAGGACAGAAGGTCCGCACGCAAACGCGTCTTGCCAGCTTGGGTAATCTGCCAACCATCCCTTTTCCCCCCTTGCATCTGGCCCTGCGCCCGCAAGCTGTTTCGCGCCCAATCCACCGTGTTCTCCCAAAACCGTCTGCCGCAGCAACTCCTCAACTGCACTCGCCAGGTCCCCTTGGAGAAGCCACTTCCGCCCCTTGGTGGCAAACCACACATGAAAGATGACCGGCTCCTCCATATCCGACTCCTATGCCCCAGGCTCCCAGCCTGGGGTTTGGACCAAGCATCCCAGACTCAGATCCCCCCCCATGCCCCAGGCTTTAGCCTGGGGTAGAGCGCCCTCTGTGGGCCCTACATCCCCGGCACAGTCTTCGCCCCCAGCCACGTCATCATCGACCGCAGCTTGGCGCCGACACGCTCGATAAGCTGGTTCTGCTCCCGGTGGCGTATGGCCAGGAAGCTGGGCCGGCCGGCCTGGTTCTCCAGGATCCACCGGCGGGCAAAGCTGCCATCCTGGATCTCGGTCAGGATTTTCTTCATCTCGGCCCGCACCCGCTCGTCGATGAGCCGCGGGCCGCTCACGTAATCGCCGTATTCCGCAGTATCGCTGACGCTGTATCGCATATAACTCAGGCCACCCTGGTAGAAGAGGTCCACGATGAGCTTGAGCTCATGGAGACACTCGAAGTAGGCCAGCTCCGGCTGGTACCCGGCCTCCACCAGGGTCTCGAAGGCGGCCTTGACCAGATGGCTGACCCCACCGCAGAGAACGGCCTGCTCTCCGAAGAGGTCCGTCTCGGTCTCTTCAGCGAAGGTGGTCTCCAGGACCCCGGCACGGGTAGAGCCTATCCCCTTGGCATAGGCCAGGGCCATCTCCAAGGCCTTGCCTGAGGCATCCTGGTGAATGGCAACCAGGGCGGGCACCCCCAGGCCCTCGGTATAGACGCGGCGCACCATGTGGCCGGGGGACTTAGGGGCGATCATGGTCACGTCCACATCGGGCGGAGGAACTACTTGGTGAAAGTGAATATTGAAGCCATGAGCGAACATGAGAGTCTTGCCCTCCGTCAGAGCTGGCTCGACGGACAGGGCATAGAGGTCTCTCTGGGTCTGGTCCGGGACCAGCATCATGATGATGTCGGCCTCCCGCGCGGCATCTTCCACGGACCTGACGGTCAACCCGGCGCCCTCCGCCTGGGACCAGCTCTTGCTGCCCCGATAGAGGCCCACGACTACGCGCAGGCCGCTGTCCTTCAAGTTCAGGGCATGGGCATGGCCCTGGCTGCCATATCCCACGATGGCAATGGTCTTGCCCTTCAGGGCGTCCAGGTTGGCATCGCTGTCGTAATAGATCTTGGTCATAAGTGCTCCTTTTGTGCTTGATGGTGCTTGGTAGTGCCTTATTGTGCTTGATGGTGCTTCATTGTGCTTAGTCGCTCCTTGGGTGCTTCTGAAGAAGCACCTGCTTCACGCGGCTTAGTACTCTGGGCCTTTTTCATAGCGGCTACTGTGTTGTTCAGCTTGACACCCAGCGCGTCGATGTCATTGAGTAAGCCTTTTGCTGCCTCCGCGCCCAGGTATCCCATGTCTCTAGCAAGGTACACGAAGCTTTTCGTCTCCATTAGTGACCCCCGGGCAACATAGATGAAATGCATATATTCGGACCTGCTGAAGCGCCCATACCCCTCTGCTATGTTTGCTGCCACGCTGGAGGAGGCGCGCCTTATCTGGTTGGTCAGACCATACAGCTCCGATCCGGGAAAACCCGCTGTTACTTGATAGATTTGCAATGCCAGGGCATGGGCCGCTTGCCATATCCTTAAGTCCTCGATCCTTTAACGGGTATAGTCATGGACACGACAGGACCTTACGCATCACACGACAGATAAAGGACAACAGAGCACAACAAAGCACGATAAAGCACTACCAAGCACTATCAACCACTACGTCCCCGGCCCTCCGCCCATCTTCCGTAGGTCAGCCTTCGAGGGCATGCCGCGGAAGATGTGGACTACGTCCTCCGGTAGCTTGGCGGAGATGAGCGAGCCTCTTACCATGGCGGCCCGGCCCGTGCGGACCATCTCCTTGATCCCGAAAGGACGGAGCACCTCCACGAACGACTCTACTTTGTCCTCGGCCCCAGTCATCTCGATGATCAGGGAGTCAGGGCTCATGTCCAGGATCTTGCCCTGATAGATCTGTACGATGTGCATGATCTCCAGGCGGCGGGAGTTGGAGGCCGCAACCTTAATCAGAGCCAGCTCCCGGGCTACCATTTCCTCTTCCGAGATATCGCTGACCTTGATAACCTCGATGAGCTTGTAAAGCTGCTTAACTACCTGCTCAATGGAGACGGTATCACCGCCTACTACAATGGTGAGACGGGAGAGCCCGGGCATCTCCGATGGGCCTACCGTGAGGCTGACAATGTTGAAGCCCCGGCGCCTGAAGAGGCTGACCACCCGGTTCAGGACCCCCGGCTTGTCCTCTACCAGGGCCACAACGGTGTGTTTCTTGTCTTTGGTCGCTCCCGCCGCCATTTTCCCCTCCTTTGAACTTACGCCCGCACCTTCCTTGGCGCGTGGATCATATCCGTGATGGATGCCCCTGGTGCAACCATGGGATAGACGTTCTCCTCTGGCTCCACCACGAAGTCTATAACCACGGGGCCGTCGTGCAGCATGGCACGCCGTATGGCTGGCTCCACCTCTGTGAGGGTAGTTACTCGCATGCCCAGGACCCCGTAGGCTTCAGCCACCTTGGCGAAGTCAGGACCCGAAAGGGGCGTGCCTACATAGCGCTTCTGGTAGAAGAGGTCCTGCCACTGGCGCACCATACCCAGAAACCCGTTGTTGCAGATAGCCACCTTGACGTTGATGCGGTCCTGGACCAGGGTGGCCAGCTCCTGGAGATTCATCTGGAAGCTGCCGTCGCCGTCTACGCACCACACTGTCTCTTCCGGCCTCCCCATCTTTACGCCCATCGCTGCGGGCAAGCCGAAACCCATAACCCCCAGGCCTCCGGAAGAGATATAGCTGTTGAGCTTGTTGTATGTGTAATACTGGGCGGTGAACATCTGGTGTTGTCCTACGCCAGTGACAATCATGGCATTACCACCCGTCACCTCACATATCTTCCTCACTACATGCTGAGGCAAGAGCTTATCACCTTCCTCGGCATAGGAAAGGGGGTACTGCCGGCGCCATTCGTCGATTCGAGCCAGCCACTCGCCGTGGTTTCGCGAGGCCACCAGGGGATTCAACGCCTGCAGAACGGCCTTAACATCTCCCACTATTGGCACTGCCACCCGCACGTTCTTGCCTATCTCCGCCGGATCGATATCTATGTGAATGACCTGGGCATGGGGGGCGAAGCTGGCCAGGTTGCCCGTTACCCGGTCATCAAAGCGCATGCCGATGGCTATCAGCACATCAGAATCCGTCACCGCCAGATTGGCCTGGGCCAGGCCGTGCATCCCCATGAAGCCCAGGCTCAAGATATGGGATTCCGGGAAGCAACTGAGTCCGTGCAGAGTTGTGACCACGGGCGTCTGCGACTTCTCAGCCAACTCCCTCAGCTCCTGGTAAGCGCCGGCGATGATGACCCCGTGACCGGCGATGATGACGGGCTTCTGTGCATCGCTGATGAGTTTTGCTGCCTTCTTTATCTGGCTGGGGTGGCCCTGGATGGTGGGCTTATAGCCCGGCAGGGATACTTTTTCCGGGTAGTGGAAAGAGGCTTCTCCGGTTTGGACATCCCGGGGCAAGTCGATGAGCACCGGCCCCGGACGCCCGGTCCGAGCGATATGAAAGGCTTCTTTGATCGTGCCGGCCAGGTCCTCCACCCGCTCGACCAGGTAGTTGTGCTTGGTGATGGGCAGGGTTATGCCGGTTATGTCCACCTCCTGGAAGCTGTCCTTCCCGATGAAGGGGGTAGCTACCTGGCCGGTAATTGCCACCATTGGCACGGAGTCCATGGCCGCGCAGGCTATTCCCGTGACCAGGTTGGTAGCCCCAGGACCGGAAGTTACTACGCAGACCCCGACTTTGCCGGTAGCCCTGGCGTAGCCATCGGCGGCATGGGCCGCCGCCTGCTCATGGCGTACCAGCACGTGCCGGAGCTGGGGATATTGGGGCAGTGTGTCGTAAAGCGGCAAGAGCACTCCGCCGGGGAGGCCGAATAAGAGGTCTACTCCCTCCCGCACCAGGGACTCACAAAGTATTTGAGATCCTTTGAGCTTCACGGCACACCTCCCTCAGCCTCGTTGTTCCTCAATGATTCTTCAGTTGCAGTCGATGGCTGCTGGCATAGCCCTGCACCCATCAACGATCGTTGACAAACCATCGAACAACTACTGAACCCATATCGAACAACCATGGAATCACAATGCCTATAAAAAAATCCCGCCCCTAAGGGACGAGACTTATAATTCCCGTGGTACCACCCTAATTGGCAGCCGCTGCGGCGGACCACCCTCTTTGGCGTGATAACGGACGCTGCCCGTCTGGCCCTAGGAGAACCTCATTAATACTGCACAATTAATTGTTAATTGTGCGGTATTAAATCCCCTTCAGCCCAGCGGCTCGGGGGCGAGTTCGGGGCTGCCGCCCGCCGGTCTCTCACCTGCACCGACTCTCTGGAGGGCGCTGTTGCCCCTAATACTCCCCTTCTCAGCCGTTTGCTTTTGTGTCCGGCACTATAACATAACAGGCTGGTGCTGTCAAATCTTCGTCTTGAAAATCTTGCCAATAGTTGACAACAAGCACCCACGTATGGTATACGTTTATCTACCCAAGCTGCGTGTCACAACTCCCCCGGGGCCTGTGGCCGCCTCTTGTCAGAGTATGAAACTGGAGGTGCAATTTGCAAAAAAGACTGTTCATCTTGGGGCCGATTTTCTCGGTGCTGATGGCGCTTCTGATGGCTTGCGCCCCGGCGGCAGCCCCCACGCCGACGCCGACGGCGCCGCCCAAGGCCGCCGCGCCGACTGCGGCGGCACCGGCCGCCACTCCCACCGCAGCCGCCGCGGCCGCTAAGCCTACGACAGCCCCGGTGCCCCAGGCTACGCCGGCCACGAAGGCCCCGACGACGCCTATCAAGTTCGGGTTCCTTACGCCCCTTACCGGGGTTTATGCCCAACTTGGCGCCGACATGCGCGATGGGTTCCTTCTCTACCTGGGGGAAAAGGGCAACAAGGTCGCCGGCCGGGAAGTGCAGGTGATAACGGAGGACACGGAGGCCAATCCCCCTGTTGGCCTCACCAAAGCCAAGAAGCTGGTGGAGCGGGATGGCGTCCATATGCTAGGTGGCATAGTATCCAGCGGCGTGGCCTTGAGCGTGGGGCCTTATCTGGCCGAGCAAAAGAAGGTCTTGCTCCTGACCAACGCCGGCGCTGATGAGTTGACCCAGCAGAGGGCCGGCCCGTACCTTTTCCGCAATTCCTTCGCCAACAGCACGGGCGGTATGGTTGCCGGGGACTGGGCCTATAAGCAAAAGGGCTATAGGACGGCGGTCTTAGTGGGCGCCGATTACGCAGCCGGATGGGAATGGACCGGGGGCTTCGCCCGGGCCTTCACGGACCTGGGAGGCAAGATAGTCCAGGAGTTGTACCCACCCCTTAGCAACCCTGACCCTGCCCCCTTCGTGAGCCGAATCGAGAAGGCTGACGCGACCTACGTCTTCCAGGCCGGTGGGGATGCCTTGAACTTCGTCCCCGCGTACGCCCAATATGGAGTGAAGGCCCGGCAGCCCATGATCGGGAACTTTGGCATTACTGATCTCTCTATCCTGGCGAAGCAAGGCGATTCTGCCCTGGGCACCTTCATGGGCGGCCCCTATGCCGAAGGACTGGACCTCCCGGCGAACAAGGCCATGCAGAAGGGCTTCAAGGACAAGTTCGGCCGGGACGCCACCATATTCACCGAAGGGGGGTATGTGGCGGCCCGTATCTTCGAAAAGGCCGTCGAGGCCGTCGGCGGGAACATAGAGAACACTGACGCCTTCGTGAAGGCCATGGAACAGGTTGAGGTGGCGGACTCGCCGCGGGGCCCGGTCAAGTTCGATAAGTATCATAACGTAGTATGTACCTTCTATATCTCGGAGGTGCAGAGGGTGGGCGGCCAGTTGAACAACATGGCCATTGCCCAGTTCCCGAACACCACGCAGTTCTTCAAGTGGACGCCCGAGGAATATCTGAAGATGCCGGCGCTGACCGAGATGAAAGGGAAATGGGTCAAGTAGTCCAGGTAAGTCCAGTACTGATTATGCGGGGAGAAGCCAGGGGGCTTCTCCCCTAAGATTCTGCTGTAAACGGGCAAGGTTGGGCGTCTATTGAACCTCTGGATACTCCAGGCGCTGAACGGACTGTCCTTCGGCATGCTGCTATTCCTTCTGGCAGCGGGCCTTTCTTTAACCTTTGGCCTGATGAACATTGTCAACCTGGCCCACGGGTCCTATTACCTGGTGGGGGCCTACGTGGGGCTGACGGTGGTCGCGCGCACCGGCAATTTCGTCCTGGCTGTTTTGGCAGGGGCGATCTCGGTGGGGATCCTGGGCCTCTTAATGCAGCGGTTCCTTCTCCGGCGCCTGGAGGATCACCTGGCTCAGGTGCTCCTCACTATCGGCTTCATGTTCATCTTGGGCGACCTCTCGCTGTGGTTCTGGGGAGGCGTCCCCCAGGTTATTCCCAAGCCCCCCCCCTTTGACGGCACTATGAGCTTAGGCGATGCCACATTCCCCAGCTACCGGCTCCTGGTAATCGCGGTGGGGATTGTAGTGGCCGTATTCCTATGGTGGATTCAAGACCGCACCGCCATGGGAGCCAACGTTCGCGCCTCCGTGGACGACGGGGAGATGGCCGGCTCCATAGGCATAAACGTCTCCATGCTGATGACCGTGGTCTTCGGGCTTGGAGCCGCCCTTGCAGCTATGAGCGGCGTCCTGGGAGGGGGAGCGTTGACGATCGTTCCCGGCGCAGACATGGAGGTCCTGCTGCTGGCGCTGGTAGTCGTGATCATTGGTGGCCTGGGGAGCCTCAAGGGAGCTTTTGTTGCCGCGCTGGCGGTCGGTCTCCTGGACAATTTCGGCAAGGCCTTGTTTCCAGAGTTGTCGCTTTTTACCATTTTCGCCCCCATGGCCATTATCCTGGCTATCCGGCCCACGGGGCTGTTCGGACGGGCATGAAAAAGTCATTTCTTCCCCTTATGCTGTGCGTGGTGGGCCTGGCGATCCTGTCACTCCTGCCTCAGTTCCTGACCTCGTACTATGTGGGGCTCATGGTCCTGGTCCTCATTTTCGGCATATTCGCCCTGAGCTTGGATCTCTTGCTGGGCCATTGTGGCCTGCCGTCTCTGGGACACGCTGCTTCTTTCGGCACCGGGGCCTATGTCGCCGGCATCTTGTCCCTTAAGGTGGCCAACAACTTTCCCTTGAACTTCACCGCCGCCCTACTGGCCGGGGGGGCCATTGCGGCCATTTTTGGACTGCTGGTGTTGAGAACCAGAGGCATATATTTCTTGATGATTACCCTGGCCCTGAGCCAGGTGCTCTGGGGGCTGGCCTTCAAGTGGAAGTCTGCCACCGGCGGAGACGACGGCATGCCGGGCGTCCCCAGGCCCAATCTGGGGTTCCTGGGCTGGGACCTGACCCAGGTCAATTCCTATTACTATTTCACCCTGATACTCTTCGTACTGGCCTGCGTCTTGATGTTCTTCTTGATACGCTCGCCCTTCGGGCACTCCCTGCGCGGGATCCGAGAGAGCGAGTCGCGCATGATGGCCCTTGGGTATAACGTCTGGGCCCACCAGTATGTGGCCTTCATCCTGGCCGGCCTCTTCGCCGGACTGGCGGGCCTCCTGTACGTGTACTACAACAATATGATCAGCCCCCGGGAGCTACACCTTGTCACTTCAGCCAAGGTGTTGCTCATGGTAATCTTGGGGGGCACCGGTACCTTCCTGGGCCCCATTCTAGGGGCTGCCGTGATAGTGCTGCTTGAGAATCTCGTTAGCGGCTTCACCGAGCGCTGGACGCTCGTATTGGGCATCATATACGTCGTGGTGATCATTCTTGCCCCTCGCGGCCTCCTGGGGCCATTGAGGGGGAAGCTCCGGCGATGGATCCCGATGTAGCCCCCCTCCGGGTGGAGGGCGTTAGCAAGAACTTCGGAGGCCTCCAGGCCCTGATGGGGGTGAGCCTGACCCTTCAGGAAGGGGAAAGACGGGCTATTATCGGGCCCAATGGCGCAGGCAAGACCACTTTCTTCCACCTCATTAGCGGCATCCTGCTCCCTTCCTCGGGTCAGATTCACCTGTTCGGGCAGGATGTGACCAGCAAGCCGCCCCACCGGCGGGCAGCCTTGGGCCTGGCCCGCACTTTTCAGATCAATAACCTCTTCCCTAATCTTACCGTCCTGGACAATATTGTCTTGTCCGTCCAGGCCCGGCAGAAGTCCAAGTTCTCCCTGTTCAAGCCCATGACCTCGTACCGGCACGTCTATGCGAAAGCTGAGGGCTTCATGGAGCAATGGGACCTGGCGGACAAGGGGCAGACCCTGGTCCGCAACTTGTCCTACGGCGACCAGCGGGTCCTGGAGGTGGTCATGGCCCTGGCCCAGGAGCCCAAGCTCCTGCTGCTGGATGAGCCGACCGGAGGGCTATCCCCGGCCGAGACGGCGACAGTGACTGCCATGTTTAAGCAGTTGCCGGCGGATATCACTGTGCTCCTCATCGAGCACGACATGGACGTGGCCTTTGCCATGGCCGACCGGGTCACCGTCTTCTACGTGGGCCAGGTCCTGGTCGAAGGCTCCCCCAGCGAGGTCCGCGACAACGCGAAAGTGCAAGAGATCTATCTGGGCAGTCCCGTATGAGCATGCTCCAGGTCCAGGACGCCCACACCTACTACGGGAACAGCTATGTCCTCCAGGGCGTATCACTCGAAGTAGAGAAAGGCTCGGTGGTGGCAATCCTGGGGCGCAATGGTGTTGGAAAGACCACCTTGATTCGGTCCATCAGCGGCCAGACGCCCTGCCGGCAGGGCCGGATCGTCTTCCGGGGCACGGATATCACCCACTTGCCATCTTACCGCATCGCCCGCAAGGGCATCGGCCTCGTCCCTCAAGGGAGGCGCATCTTCCCATCGCTTACCGTGGGAGAGACCTTCCAGATAGCTTCCCAGGGGTCCAAGAACCATGGGTGGACTGCCGAGAAGCTGCGCAAGGTCTTCCCCCGCCTGGGGGAGCGCTGGAACCAGCGAGCGGGCAAGCTGAGCGGCGGAGAACAGCAGATGCTGGCTACAGCCCGGGCGCTGCTAGGCAATCCCCAGCTGGTCCTGATGGATGAGCCGACCGAGGGCCTGGCCCCCCTGCTGGTGAGGGACATGGGTGCCATCATCCAGCAGCTCAAGGCGGAAGGACTGTCCATCGTGCTGGTGGAGCAAAACCTGGCCTTTGCCCTGGCTCTGGCAGATTACGCCTACGTGATGAGCAAAGGGCGTATCGTGCACCAGGCTCCAGCCGCAGAGCTCTGGCAGGACGCGGAGACCAAGGCGCGGTATTTGGGAGTTTGATTCGTCATTTGGGTCATAAAGTGATTAGATCATTGGGACATTGGGCGATTGGGACATTGGTGATCTGGTAACTGTGTAGGGGCGGGTTTCAACCCCGCCCCTACGTGCTTGTTTGGCGCGCCGCAGTTAGCTAACCCTGATCTGACGTGGCCAGTTCTCAGTCATCTTGGGAGATGCCTACGGGATGGCTTCATGTACAGGTGCAAGTCTGTGCCAATCCCGGGGCACAAGGATTCACCCTTATCATGGAGCTCAACTTATCCAGTCGTTCCAGTTGTTCAGAGGCTTGAATGCATGCAACAGGAGCGTATAATTACCTTGGGATTCAAAGCCATACTGCACGACGCTCGGCTGGCACGACGGGTCGATTCTGTGGCTGTCGAGATTCGAAGGCCACGATTCTCGTGCAAGCTGCGCGAGAATTGGACCAGGGGAGGCCTCCTGCGCCGATCCGGATCACTCTTTACAGGAGGGGCGATTCGCGACGACCGGACAATCTGCGTAGAATCGACTGATAATAGTCGCGCACACCTACAGAGAGGGAATCATACGGATCATAAATGCGCGTCGGGTAACACGCAACGAAAGGAAGCAATATGAGTCCGAAGAATAATGCAGCTGTCCAGGACGAGATGCGCCCGGAATATGATCTCAGCGGAGGCGTCCGCGGCAAGTTCTTCAAAGAGTACAAGGCGGGAACAAATATCGTCATACTGGACCCGGATGTGGCTACTGTCTTCCAGGACTCGGAGAAGGTTAATCGGGCACTCCGGCTACTAATCGAGGTGGCCAAGAACGAAGTCAGGTCCGTCCGCAGGAAGAGTCGTGTGTCGAACAAAGGGATGCAGCCGCCGGCGAACAAAGCGCGCCGCGACTGATGCCTGCCGTTGGGAGGCTTCAGCGCGAGAGCGACGGCGGACATATGCGCCAAGTTCATGGGGCTGTCGTGTTTGTCGCTGGCCCGGTATCCATTGCTTTAGCGTTCTGCTTTGCGCGACCTGTTATAGAATGTCCCAGCGAAACCTCTACGGGAAGGTGGTTCTCACTGTTAGAGGCAAGCCAGTCGCTTCGCCGGTACCGATCGAAAACGCAGACTTAGAGACAGTGAGCTTAGGCACCCACCCGCAGCTCCTGGCCTTAATTGAGCGAAATCCCGGGAGCGTCACAAAGCGGAAGGCGGTATCTCAGGCGAGGAGATGCGTCGAAGGATGGGTCTTTGGCAGGTCGTCCTGCTTCCCAAAACCCGTTCCAACCGACCCGCCTTCGGTGGGAGGCTCAGCGTTGTCGTTAGGCCGTCGACGTTGCGGTGGGCGGCCAGACCGATTCTCTACTAGAGTTAGACGCCGGTCGGGAACAGGTTTAGAATTACCTCATGGGCTCAAAGTTGGAGGTTTTGCAATGAGTGAGCTTGAGCAACTCGAACAACAGGTGTTACGGCTTTCTCCAGAGGATTTGGCAATATTCCGCGCGTGGTTTATCAAACTGGACCATCAGCTTTTGGGACAAACAGATTGAGGCGGACGTCGCCGCCGGCAAGCTCGACCGCCTTATTGCTGAAGCGCGTGCTGAGTTCAAGGCTGGAACGGCCCGGGGGATTTGAAGCACTTTGCGTCCTCAAAGTTTTGGGCGCTCTATCTACCGGGCACTGGGAATTGACGAAGAAGGCGGCATCGATTGGATCTGGATCGGCACTCATGCCGAATACGATAAGCTGGTCACCTAGGCGTCATGAAAAAGGCTGTTGCGGCAACGCCAGCGAGGGAATTATGGCGACTAACGTTAGGGCTTGGCCGCCAGGAGTCCCTCAATTTGCCGCACCAGGTCCTCCAGGACCAGCCGGTCCTCCATCTCCAGCTTTTTCGCGTCAGCGGCGCCGGTCGCGCTCGGACCTTCCGGCTTGGCGCTACTCCCACTTTGTGGATAGTCCAGAACATCCAGGACACCGTCTCCGTTTACGTCCCTGGCCATCACGAGGACCCGCTCACCCTTGGAAAAAGTGAACCCTGGGGAGGCACGCAGCGTCACCCGGTTGTCAAGCAGAGGGCCTTTCAAGAATCGTTCCGCGGAGACCACAACTTGGACCCCAGGGGAAGCGGGGGAGGCTTCGCCCGGCGCCGGCCGGGCCGGAGCGGTCACCTCCGCCACCTGGCCCAGGACAATGACCTGGGCCTCGGCGACCACATCGGCCAGGGTGCGTGCCGGTGGCTTGGGGGCGGCCGCCGGGGCCACGGGGGCGGCGCCGGCCGCTTTCGGCGGGGGGCTGGCCAGAGGGGCAGCGGCTTCCTGACGAGGGACAGCAGCAGGGGCCGCCATGGGGGTGGTCGGAACAACCGAGCCGGTGCGCGCCCAGAAGAAGAGCACAATCATCGCCGCGGCGGCGGCTACTCCGCCCAGGGCCGTGGCCCAGGAGCGCCGCCAAAAGGGCATCCGCCGGATGTCGGGTCGGGCCTCGGCCAGCTCCCTGCGCAGCTCCTTCTCCAGGCTGGCCACAAACTCCGGCCTGGGCTGGAGCTGGTCCTCTCCAGCCGTATACTTAAGACGGCGTGCCGCCTTTGCCAGAACCGCCTCCTCGTCGCTCGTGGCTTCGCCGGCTATGGCGGATGACCGGCGCTCCCCGAGCAGGGAATCGACATAAGTGCTTATCCAATCCTGAACGCGGTGTGTCATTCGCTTGAACCTAATTGGGCCGCCTTCTTCAAAGCTCGATGCTGGAGCACCTTGGCGTTGGCCAGGCTTACCCCGATGGCTTGGGCCGTCTCCTCGAGGGAGTAGCCCCGCAGGAAGCGCAGGGTGAGGACCTCCCGGTATCGCTCCGGAAGCTGGCCCAGCAGGCTCTCCACGTTCGCCTCTGCCCTGGGGTTCACGGCTGGTGGATCGGTGGCATGCGGCGCCGGCTCCAAGTCCAGGAACTTTTCAAGGGGTAGAGTGGGCGTCCAATAGTATCGCCGCCACCAATCCACGATCACCTTCTTGGCAATGCCATAGACCCAGGCCCTGAAATGGCCCTGGGGTTGATAGCCCCCGATGCTCCGCACCACTTGAAGGAACACCTGAGAGGTCAAGTCCTCCGCGTCCTCCCGATTGCCCACCTGCCTGTAGGAGTAACGATAGATCTCCGCCACATAACGCTGATAAAGGGTCCCCAGAGCTTCCTGGTCACCCTGCTGGACCCGGCCGGCCAGGGCATCATCGTCCTTCGGCGCCACAGGCGCGGCTTCGCTGCCCTCATATTCTTTAATCGGTGACGGGTTACGCGTGTCAGGCGGAAGGTGAGACAAAAACTGTTTTGCCGTAGCTTTCCACCTCGGCCACGAGGGTCAGGCCCTGGGCCAACTCTTGATATTCGCCGGCCGTGTAGCCCAGGATGTGTGCTCCCTTGGTGAAGGGCCACCGGAGGAACAAAAACTCCAGACGCTTGAGAGGATGCATGGAAGCCAGATCGGGCGAAATGACCACCAGGTCGACGTCGCTCTCTTCAAACGCATCATCCCGGGCGTGGGAGCCAAAGAGGACGACCCGGTCTACGTGTATGTCTTTCGACAGATCTTGAACGTAGCGGTCTATCATTCCGAGGATCTTGTCTTGCTTTCCAGCCATTCCAGTACACTCTTCGCTTCCGTCAGAAATCCCTGAGCCAGGTCTGAATTGTATAGTTCCCAGGGCCGACCCCCAGCCGCGTTCAGGTAGCGGGACGCCAGGTAATGGGGACCCAGACGCAGGATGGCGGTCTCCAGTTCTCCCGGGACGGTCAGGCCAGTTTCATCCAGAAGTTCCTTCAGGTTATGAGCTTTGGGATATCTGGTTCGGGTCCTAGCCATAACGGCAGCCTTGAGCATCTTTTCCACAGCCTGCTGGCAAAGAAAAGCTACGTAATTGTAGCGCCCAGCGCGCAGCATATCCTCCGCGCTGGCGTAATCGTACCAGGCGCCGTCAATAAGGTCGGAGATCTCGCGGCGCATAGGGCGGCACCAACCGCTACTCCAGGTAGTCCTTTAGCTTCTTGCTGCGGCTGGGGTGCCGGAGCTTACGCAGCGCCTTCGCCTCAATCTGGCGGATCCGTTCGCGGGTGACGGCGAACTCCTTGCCCACCTCCTCCAGGGTGCGGCTACGTCCGTCCTCCAGGCCGAAACGGAGCTGCAAGACCCGTCGCTCTCGGGGCGTGAGAGTGTGCAACACTTCCTCCACCTGCTCCTTAAGAAGCTGGCGTGAGGCCGCGTCCGCCGGCGCGGGCATCGCCAGGTCTTCTATGAAGTCACCCAGGTGGCTATCCTCTTCCTCACCTATGGGTGTTTCCAGGGAGACAGGCTCCTGGGAGACCTTGATGATCTCTCGCACCTTATCGGGGGTGATCCCCATCTCGTTGGCCACCTCCTCGCTGGTGGGCTCCCGGCCCAGCTCCTGGAGCAGGCGCCGGTTAGTCCGCAACAGCTTGTTGATGGTCTCCACCATGTGTACCGGGATTCGGATGGTGCGGGCCTGGTCGGCGATGGCCCGAGTTATGGCTTGCCTGATCCACCAAGTGGCGTAGGTGCTAAACTTGTAGCCTTTGTGGTAATCGAACTTCTCTACCGCCCGGATGAGGCCGATGTTGCCCTCCTGGATCAGGTCCAACAGGGACATGCCCCGGCCGATGTATTTTTTGGCCACGCTGACCACCAGGCGCAGGTTGGCCTCTGTCAGGCGCTGGCGGGCCCTATCCCCTTGGTCGATAATCGCTCCCAACCCGAGTCGTTCTTCGAAAGAGACGTTGCCCTCCATGAGCAGCTTCCGAGCCTCTTCACCCTCTTCGATGGCCCTGCCCAGCACCACTTCCTCCGCTCCGGTGAGCAGGTCTACCCTTCCTATCTCACGGAGGTACATGCGCACGGGGTCGTCAACGGCCTCGTGCTCGTCAATCTCCAGGGTCTCCAGGTCCGCGGGGGTCTCTTCCTCCTCCGCCTTGGGCATCTTCTCCCATTCGGTGGGGGGGCGCGGCTCCTCGCCTTCCGCCCAGGGATGTTCCGGCTGCTCCCAGTCTTCGGAGACATCAACGTTCATGTCGGCGAGCTGGTCGTACGCTTCATCCACAGCCTCGATGTCGTCCTCGGGCCTGGGGAATGCTTCCAGCATATCGTCTGGGGTTACGTAACCCTGCTGGCGCCCTTTGGCAAACAGCTTATCGATTTGTCCGTCCTTATTTTCCGCCATAGCTTCTCACTCTCCTAATGTATCATCAGGAGTCATATTGCGCTAGCTCGCTCTCCCCGGGCACCACGAAGGGGAAGATTGGGGGGACACCCCCCGAGCCCCCTGGCCTGTCGGTGCGCTAGCTCGCTCTCCCCGCCCGGAGGCGGAAGATTGGGGGGACACCCCCCGAGCCCCTTGGCCTGTCGGCGCTGACGACCCATTATGACGTCTGCGCCCTCCGGCTGGAGGTCTTGCGCCCAGTCCTGACTGACATGCGTGCATGGTACAACGCCATCAACTGGGCATTAAGGGCCAACTCCTCAGCCTTGAGTGCGGACACACGTTCCAGGTCTGGTCCGTCCTCCCCACCCGCTTCTGCTTCTTGTCGGAGAATACCTAACTGCCTTATATTTTCCTTGAGCCTTTTCTGCTCTAGTTGCGCCCGGCAATCATTGAAGAACTCGACCAGGCGACCCGGCCCAGGGTCCGGGTGACCGGGGATCATGAGCGAATCCAGCCGGGGCTTGAGATGGTCTTCTAGCGAATCCGACACCGCGTCCGGCCCTTGCCGCTCCATCCAGGCCTGGAAGATCTGCCGGTTCTCGGTGTCGGAGAAAAACCCCAAGGCTAGCTCCAGGCCATGGGACCGGAGTTCGGGGTGGCGAAGGAGCAGAGATAAGCAGTAGTCTTCCTCGCAATCCGCCGACGCACGCGGGGCCGGCGATGAGCTCTTGAGGGGCCGGGATTCTTTGGCGTCTGGCTTCCGGATACCGGTCAGTTCCTCGTCCAGCTCCCTTTCGGAGATGCCGGTGACCCGCGCCAGCTTTTGTAAATAGCTGTTACGGGAGATCGGGCTCTTCATCTCAGCGATGAGGGGCAACAGGCTTTCCGCTGCCGCCCGCTTTCCCCGGGCTTGGCGGAGGTCCAACCTGGAGGAAACCACGTCAAACAGGTAATCCACCACGGGGCGGGCCCCGGACACGGCCTTTTCCCAGAGAGCAGGGTCCTCTCTCAAGACCTCGTCGGGGTCTTTGCCCACCGGAGGCACGGCTACCCGGATCTCCGCGAATTCTTCCTCCCGGCGCACCACCGCCGTCCTGCCGGTCCGGACAGGCGTGTACACTATTCGCTTGTCCATGGTCTCCTGGGCCACGGCCAAGCCTCGCAGAGTGGCCTCCTCCCCGGCGGCGTCGGCGTCCAAGGCCAGCACCAGGTTCTTGGTAAGACCCTTAAGCTGCTCCACCTGCCCCTGAGTCAGGGCGGTGCCCAGAGAAGCGACCACGTTATCATACCCGGTCTGATGCGCCATCAGCACGTCCATATATCCTTCCACAATGACCGCCTGGTCGCGCTTACGGATGGCAGTATGGGCCCGGTGAATTCCGTAGAGCGCCCGGCTCTTGTCAAAGAGGGCCGTCTGGGGCGAGTTCAGGTATTTTGGGACGCTATCGTCCAAGGCTCGGGCCCCAAAAGCCGTCACCCGGCCCTGCCGGTCGAAGATTGGGAACATCAGGCGGTGCCGGAAACGGTCGTAGCCACCCCGCCCCTCCTTTTCCACCAGGAGACCGGCGGCGGCGACTTCATCCACATTATAACCTTTCTTGGACAGAAATTGGGAAAGGTCGTCCCATCCGGGGCGGCTGTAGCCCAACTGCCACTCCTCTATGGTCTTAGAATGAAGGCCCCGTCCCTCCAGGTATCGCCGCGCCTCGTCGCCGGAGGTGGAGCTGCGCAAAAGGTGGTGGTAATAAAGGGCGGTAGCCTCATTCATCTCATAGAGACGGGCCGCCGGCTCGTCTCTAGCCACTTCCTGGATACGTTCCGGAAGCGTCACGCCAGCCCTTTCAGCCAGTAGTCGCAAGGCCTG
>Ga0082335_1004422_pt1 | contig 21129 bp, 24 predicted proteins | sample Subgrocontami58m_FD_72375 | JGI IMG/M metagenome (GOLD analysis project Ga0082335, IMG submission 72375) | Subsurface groundwater microbial communities from S. Glens Falls, New York, USA - GMW37 contaminated, 5.8 m (SPADES assembly) (version 2) ... | reverse complement strand
CAATAACAATTTCTGTAGGCACAGACAAGTCTGCTTCTTTCTGCACAACTACGATGTATGTTGAAAAACCAACAACATTCACAACATATTCTCCGTTAATGTAGCTAACTAAAGTGCAACTTGTTTGTGTACAAACTTGTGCTTTATCAATGATGCTTGCATCTGCAAAGCCGTCGTATTTGTACAATGCTGCTTGTCCAACACCCACGTTCTTCATCGTGATCGTTGCTGCTTTGTTTAATCCTGCTGCTTTTACACCATCAACCGCGACAAATTGTTTGCCAATTTTGACGACATCTGCAAGGTATGCGATGTTGCTCAAATCAACCGCTTGGGTGAACGCAATTTTTCCGTCAGCTGTGCTTAGAACAAGATTCTTAACACTTGCCGGATTAGCTGAAATTAAGTCAATATCACTTTGGGTCAAACCAAAAGATGTTAGGTCTAATGGTTTATCCACAACTGTAACTTTCCACGTCTTAGCTTCTTGATTAAGAGATGCCTTCACCGTGAACGTTCCCGCTTTACTAAACTGGTGGCTCAGTGTTTTTCCTTTTGCAACTTCCGCACCATCAATAGACCAGGCAATACTATTTTCGTAGTTTGCTTCGCCTGCGCTAACACTAAAGTCTACGCTTGTTCCATCAAGGACGGTTAATTCTTTTTGCGTTGGCATTACACTGTCGCCAAGACATGTTTTTTTGCTGATTTTAACTATTTTAGGTTCCGCAGTACTTGCTGGAACATTATTAATATAATTGAATCCTGCTTCGACAGAAAGACTATGTTGTCCAACTGCTGAAAGCGTAATCGGCATTTGCACTGTTTTATTTTCTCCTGCCATTACCGTAAGATCAACATTTGCTTTCGCTGAGTTATACACTTCGGTTGATCCATCCATTACTCGAAGAATGACATCATCTTCAGTTACGCTTCCCGTGTTTATGATTGTTCCTTTCAGTGTCGTTGTTTCTGAACACGTAAGAGTATCTTTACCTGCTTCGATAGGATCAACAGTAAGAACGATTTCTGCTTTTTCACGTTTCACCGCGAAATAAAAATCGTATTTTGCTCGCTGAAGTGAATCATCAAGAGTGTAGCCTTGTGCGATCAGATTTAAGAAGTAATGATCTTTTGTTGGCACATCAGCTGGAACCGTAAATTTTATCGTTTGAGTTTGACTTTCCTGTCCTGCTGGGAGGTGGAATTGTGTCTGTTCGTTCACAATAAAGTGGTAGCCGTCACCATTAATATCTGTATCAATGACCTGGCTTGTGATCTTGGTCACCGGTTCATCTAACAGATTTTTTACTTTAAATGATACTGTCACGGTTTGCATCGGTTTTACCGTAACCGTAGATCCGGCGTTATAAATATCCACGCCGTTAACCAAAACATTGGTGAACTTAATTCCGGCGCTTCCCTCGTCTGCAAGTGCTACGCTTGCCGTAATGGCAATAATTAATAGCACAATCAATGCAGTTATTAGATTGCGATTTTTCATGGTTGATACCTCGTTGTATATTATTTTGTTAAACTCTATCACTCTCTCAAAGAACACCTTCACTCTTTTCTTAAACGCTAAAATTATTCTCTTCTTATTTTCCTATTTCTTAAACAGGATAACCATAAATCCGGTGATAAATGATAATACAATGATAATTCCTACGATGAGTAGTCCAGCCGCGATATCGTCATTGGTGTAGGGATCCTCTACCGACTTAACAACGGTTGACGTTGTCGTCTCTTTCTTTGTTGTATCTTTTACTGTATCTTTACTTTCTCCGCTTTTCTCTCCCACTTTAACAACTGGCGGAGGAAGGGTATTTTCTTCTTTTTTTGTCTCTTCAACTACTGGCGATGTCGGTGCTTTGCATGCTCCAACAACTACCGACACCACTTTTTGGTCGATTTTAGTTCCTTTATCAATTGCTACCGTAATATCAATCGGATACGTTCCTTGCGCAAGATTTGTGGGGAGCGGATAGATGAACGTATTCATCCAGATACTCTCACTTTTCTTATATCGTGGCAGTTTGAAGAATGGTGTCGTTTCTTGAATTTTTAATTTTTGATTGTAGACGGTGACTGCTGTATAAATTTGGTCGCTTGTTCCAAAGTTTTTAATTGTAATTGGAATTAAAATTTTATTTTCACAGCCAACCGTGACTGGATTAACTTCGGCTTTAATAATCCGCACATCATCATTAGTGCGTTCTACTTTAATCGTTAACTCGCGGTTGATTTCATAATCTATTTCTTTTCCGTCTTGGGCTGTAAGCGTAATATCAAGAGTATATTCTCCAGCGTCAATATCTTCGGAGATGACAAAATTAATTTCCTGTGTTAATTTATCTCGCGCATCCAATGAGTCAAGATCATAACTTTCATTAAAATCACCTTTGATTAAATCTTTCTCTTCTGGTTTAATTTTTAATGTGATGTCATCTAAAGTGCTGTAATCATTATCATAATCGCGGTCAAAAAGGTTTTCGATAATGAGGGTCATCTTGAACTCTGAACCGGCTTTGACCCCATCATCTAAATCAATCTTTTCTTCAACACTTGTAAACTCTTCTTCTAACGTATTATCTTTGTCATTAACATATTTCACTTGCATTTCTTTGAGTGAGAGCATTGATTTTGTCTTTTGAACAATCGGCTTGCTTGCTAATACGGCGCTGGAAGTAGTATCTTTTACTTCAACTGTACCAATCGTTCTTTCCCCTGGGTCTTCTTTGTGTGGTACTTTAATGACGTAAGATATTGCTTTTGTTTCCCCTGCTGCTAGCGTGACCGAATTAATCGCATCCGCCGTATAGCCAGAAGGAAGACCACTAAAAACAACATTGGCAGTAATACTTCCCGTTCCAGAATTGCTAAGTGTCAATGATCCTGTAAAATCGATTTGCTTTTGATTTTCTGTTTCTAAATGATTATAATCAACGTCTAAAAATATTCTATCTTCTTTGATCTCAACAGCAGCAGACACTGCCGTAGCTAACAAAATGAACATAATACTTATCCACAGCATCGATTGTAGTTTAATTTTCATCACCCGTATTTGCTGTCTACTGTATTTATTCTACAGTAGTTATAACTTAATCACTATTTTGAAGTTTTATATTTAAATGTTCTGTTTTTTTGGCATACTTCCATCTAATTATAGTCATCGATAAGTCGTAAAAAATAAAACCAAAATGTAACTAAGCTTTAGTCATCTACTTACTTCCCATGTAGAAGAACTTCTCAATTGAGACATCTGCTTCTTTATAATTCCCGGAGCGAGGATGCATCGTTGATTCTACTGGTTTCCCACGTTGGATCGTTTGCGCTTGCTGCTGTGGCGCGTCAACAATCAATTCTTTTGCCGTAGGAATACTTTGATAGCGGACTTTACTCTTTAATGATTCCAATTCTTTTTCCATATTTCCCATTTTTTCTTGGAAATCTTTAATTGTGGAGACTAAGAATTTAGTATTCTTTTCAAGAATATCTTTTATCTGATCTTGGGAGAGATCGGTGGTTGATTGCATTTCTTTTTTTGGCACAGCATCTGCTCTAACTTCGCTTAATGTACCTCTTAAAGAAGCATATCCTTGTGTATCAGTGCTGCGGTAAATCTGCTCTGCCTGCACCACCGCATTTTCCCGATCGCTAGCTAGTCCCTTACGCATTAACTCAAGGGCAAGAGTATTTATTTTTTGAATTTGTTCAACATCCATAATTCCACCTCAGTATTATGGGCTTCTGATCACCAATCTGTCTTATAACCTTTTCGATAGTTGCAGATATAGATGGTAGAATGGGTAATAGTATCGTTCTATTTGTTCTGTATGACTCAAAACACATGGCTCAGAATTTAATGGCGAAACTACCCGCAAACCAACGGCATCTTAAACGGAATTGTTCCAGAATTACCTAACCCTGTAAGAATAATGATCACAATCAACCCAATAACCAGACCGACCATAAAGTATTTGAATTCGATAATCCCCAATTGTCCTTTCTTCATACCCGAAAGCATATCATTCAATTTACTCATTTGACAACCCCCGTTGGACAGGCAAACGGAATATGGAACGGAATAACCCCTTTGGTTCCCAAATAGATTAAGACTAATCCCACGACAATACCAATAAGAAGTCCTACCATGAAATACTTAAACTCAATAAATCCCAACTGTCCTCTTTTGTTAAACATCGTGATCAAAATAAAACATTTGTGCTATATAAATGTTTCTCCAATCTTTTTTTCTCAAGATTCACCCGAAAATAACGAAATATTTATAAACCATCAAAGAAATAACTATTTAAATTTAACTCTTGGGTGATAGATTCTGTGGCTCAAACAATGATTCGAAAAACGTTGAAAGAATGTCCTGAATGCGCGAGTAAAAATATTTTTCGCGACGTCGAGAAAGGTGAAACTATTTGCCGCGATTGTGGTTTTGTTATTGAAGACCGTATGGTTGATTTCTCTCAAGAATGGCGTGATTTTGAAGACGACAGTGGCGGAAGCAAACGCCGTACGGGAGCGCCAACCTCTCAGACTCAGTTTGATCAAGGTTTGGGAACAGAAGTAGGAACAACCTCCGATTTCTATAAATTAAGTTCAGATAAAGAACGTGATCGCTTCTTTCGCTTACGAAAGTGGAATATTCGTATTAGTACTGCTATTGAACGAAACTTAAAAGTAGCGTTAGCCGAATTGAAGAGGGTTAGTTCTTTCTTGCGCCTGCCTCGATCTGTTGAAGAAGAAGCAGCAACAATTTATCGTCAAGCTGTACAGAAAGGTCTTGTCCGTGGTCGTTCTATGGAGTCGGTCATCGCCGGGGCACTATATGCTGCTTGTCGCCGTCATGAAATCCCTCGGACGTTAGATGAAATGGGCGAGGCGTCTGGTATTGAGAAAAAAGAGATTGGTCGAACCTATCGCTTTGTCACAAGAGAACTAGGTATTAGTATTAAACCGAGTAATCCTGCAGATTATATCCCTCGTTTTGCTTCAGCATTAAAACTAAGTCCAGAAACACAATCCAAAGCCGTTGAGATTCTTGAAATGGCGCGTGACATTGAATTAACCTCTGGTCGCGGACCAACTGGAATCGCCGCTGCTGCTCTCTATGTCTCTAGTTTGATTCATGGTGAAAAACGAACGCAACGCGAAGTCGCCGATGTTGCTGGTGTTACCGAAGTAACCATCCGTAATCGCTATAAAGAATTGATTAAGAAATTGAAGCTCGGCAAGAATGTTGAGAAAAGCAAGAAGAAATAATTATTTTTTGTTTTATTTTAATCGATTTTAATCTCTCTCAAATTGTGTTTTGAAGTGTGTTCTTTAACAAATGAAAGAAGAAACCACCCCCGAAATAACTCTTGATCTACTAATCCATCCCTGGTATGGTCTTTCACCTGATCGTCGGAGTCATTACGGCGTTAATTCTGCTCACTATTTCGAAGTACAACAATTATTGTCGGAGAAGAATATCTCTGGGGGGATGTATGCTGACATTTTACTATTCCAATTCCTTGATCATTTTGCTGTATCAGCTGATGACCCCTGCTATCGTGTCATTTTTGTTGAAGATGATCGGTCATATCTACGGTCTCGAAATAATCTTTTAGAACAGCAAGCTCAAGAAATCTTAGGAACCAGATTTTGCAGAGAACCAAGATTCGAGTCGGGCGTTCTTCTTCTAGATCTTCTTCCCGAAGTAGTTAAAAGTTCGAAGATTCATTTGCGAGTATATGGTGAAGTTTCATCTATGTGTGTTCAAGCGTATTATAATTTTACCTGCGCTAGTTTGTATGAAGCAGGAATATTGGTAACCAGCACAATTCTTCTCGATCTCTGCGGTGATAGAATCGAAGGGAAAGAAAAATTGTTTTGAGATCAATCATTCTAAAATAAAAAATATCCTGCCATTGCATAAGGTGTTAGTACCCCTAGAATTTCGCTGCTGACAACCACTCCTGTTTCTAATAATTTTGTTCTCTTCACTAGCGCCGCATATTTTTCTGGATCTTCCTCTAGCAACCGTGCATGTTTGCCAGCGAGATCGGTGATTCTTTGCTCTTTAACTCCCCGTTGAAGAAAATAAACCACTTCTGCCGCATGTGCTGCTCCCACAAGAATATTCTTTTCCTGCCGGGAAAGAGAAGGATTCCAAAATCGCATAAACTCCGCTTGATATGCTGATCGTTGTTGAACTCCCGTATACTCTGGTGGAGATTTTCTCTCTCGAAGTTCTAAATCAACATAATATGGAAGATCTTGATTTTCGAAGAACAATTCTAGTGGCCCGGTGATTGTCTTTTTCGCTATCTCTTGGATAAACTCTTTTTTAATTGTTTTATACTGCCGGCGAACTCTTCTTACTCTTCCGCTTACACCCAAACCAGCGAGAAATAAAGGCCCTAACACTCCCATAAGTATTCCTCCTAGATAATTCTTTCCTGGGTTGGAAACCGATCGTGGTGCGACGGAATGGTCTACTATTTCAATGCCATTGGAAATGCCTAACATTTTTTTTAAATTTTGTTCTATCAACCAATTCTCATCTGCACATACTGTTCGATTAATCAAATCAATATAATCCTTTCCGCATTCTTTATCATGGGCAATTCCATATATGGAATATGTTGTACCGTCCTTCACTAGTTCCATGGGGGGTAGTTTTTGCTGGGCAAATGATGATAAACCAGATTCTCTTTTCATTCTTTTGTTTACCTCTGTTTCCCAGTTCCAATATAACTCCCGGATTAAGTCTTCCTCAGATTGGTACTGATTACCATTTGCTTTACTAAGAGTCATCAATTCTTCTAATGATTTTGCTTGCAATGCCAGTTCTACTAATTTCTCCATAGTACTCTTTTTCTGAATCTCTTTTAAAAATCTTCTGCCCTATTTTAAGAAACATTATTATACGCAAAAGCAAATTCTCTTCAAAATGTCCATTACTCCCGACGTCAAAGCCCAACTTGCCGAACAGAAAAAACAATGTGTCTATTGTAAATTAGTTAATAAAGAAATTCCCGCTAAAACGGTCTTCGAAGATAACGTCACTCTCGCCCTGCTCGATATTTATCCTGCCAAGAAAGGACACACTGTCTTTACATTAAAAGAACATTATCCTATTGTTCCGTTAATTCCTGCAAATGAGTTTGCTCACTTCTTTGGTCTCGTTCCGGCGTTAAGCAGATCTCTTCAATCTGCAATGGTCGCCACGGGGATAACTCTGTTCATCGCCAATGGTGGTATTGCCGGGCAGCAGTTTCCTCATTTCCTCGCTCATTTCTTTCCTCGAGATCAAGGAGATGGCTTTTATAATTTCTTATTCAAAGCAGGAAAAACATTGCCACCAGATAAAGTTGTTGCCATCCAGCGTCAGCTGCTTGGCTTAATGCAAAGCTTCTTTACTAAGAATCCCCAGACATGGCATACTGGCGCAGGTCAAATTCCAACCTTTCTTCAATCCATTACCAAGAAAGGTATTCTAATTTACGAAGATGAGAAAGTAATTGTCTCTCTTCCTGAGAAAGGAGTTGTCGCTGGCCACTTCGAGGTTTATAGTAAAATCGAAGAACGAGATATTGCCAAACTTTCGCAAGAAGATAGCGCTCATCTTTTTTTCGTTGCTTCTTTTGTTGCTTCCGCGTTATTTGATGGTCTTGGCGCGCAGGGGACAAATATCATTCTCAAGTCTGGTTTTAGTGATGACAACACCGAGGGTAGATTAGTCGTGCATATCCTTCCGCGGATGCAGAATGATTCTTTACAGAGTATGCTCTGGGAACCGAAGCAGCCAGGTTATAACCTAGATGAAATTGCCGCTAAATTGAAAGACAAAATGTGGAATGTGAAGTATAAAGAAGTAAAGAAAGAGAACGCTCCGATCCCCTCTTCTTTCTCCAACAATCCTTCCGTAATTAAAATGGGCGGCGAGAAGAAACCATTACGGGCACGGCATGAAGAAGAAATTGATGAAGCCATTGCAAGAATTATCAAGTAAGTTTTTTATAGAATTGAATATTTTCAGGATCTATGGTCAGTTCACCGTTTATCTTGCATCACGGAGAAGATCCCGATGGGATTATTGCCGCTGCTCTAGTCGGAGCATATTGCGAGCATCAATTAAAAGAAACTCCTGCCGCTTATTTTCCTTTACGATATGATAACGTCAACGATCTCCTTCCTTCCATTGTTGAAGAAGCAGAAAAATCACATCCTTGTCAAATTTTTGTTGCCGATATTAATCCCACGACCAGTGTACTGCGCGATGGTCTTCTCTATCGCTTAGTTGATTCTGTACCTCTTGCTCATCGCGATCTTTCTGCTATGACTTGGATCGATCATCACACCGGTACAGAAAAACTACTCGCCGATTTTCAACAGCATGGGATTAAAGTTGTCCACGATGCAAATCAATGTGCTGCTTTACTCACTGCAAAAAATTTTGCTTTGAATGATGATCCTTACTTTCATCGCTTGGCAAGTATTGCCCAAGCTCACGACTATGCTAAACCGGGCCAATTCAACGAACTGCTTTTAGCGGGAAATGAATTGGAAAAAATTATTGCCTTAGCCAATGCCAACGGCGATGAAGCGTTGCTACAAAGATTAATTACTGATTTGAAAGATAAACATTACTTTGACGATGAAAATGTCCCCCTTCCTTTCTGGCAAGAACATTCTTCCCAATATGATTCACAAAAAGCAGTTGCCTTGGAACAGTTAAAAGAGAGTATAATCCTCGAAAATGTTGGTGATTACCGAGTTCTCTTTGCCCTTGCTTCTCCTCTTTTGTCGCAGAAACCAGCACCGCGCTATCTAAAAGAGAATTATGGCGACGCTGCCGATGTTCAAGTCTGTCTTTTCGCTGCACCGTATCGTAATCATATTGTCCAAGGTAAGAACGATTCTTCACTTGATATCGTCGGCTTCTGTCAGTCAATGGGCGGCGGCGGAAGAAATAATAGCGGTGGTTTTACGCTTCAGGAGTTAATTACAGAAGAGAATTATGCTGCCCAGAGAAAGACGATTGGTGAACGACTAGAGTGTTATTTAAATGATAATTTGAGATAATCAGCGGCTTCTTGCAGCGCTTTCTGTTTTTCGGGAAAACCCATCAATTCTTTTGCTTCGTTTAATTTCACCCAAACAAACTCTCGATGCTCTTTGGAGAGAATTGGGTCTTTATTGCAGTTCGCGAGAAACAGAACAATTTTTCGTTGCACTCCCTCCAAATTCGAGAATGTGTGTTCATGTCTAAATGGATTTGCGATTTTGATCTCCTCTCGAACAATTCCTGTTTCTTCATTTAATTCCCTTAGAGCAACTTCTAACTCTTCTGTTTCTCCGGGATTAAAATGACCTTTTGGAAAATCCCAGTGATTATCAATTGCTTTCTGAAGAAGAAGAAACTTCTGTTTACTATTGTAAATTATAAATCCTATTGATGTGTCGTATTTCATATTCTTTTTATCGTCCATCTTTTTCATAATCTTTCTGCATACGCTCTCGCCAATTCAAAATATTTTTCTGCAGTTTGCTTTGTCTTTTCTCTTTCAACCACACTTAAATTAGCATCATCATAAGTAAAACAAGCTATCTTTCCCCTAATATATGCACGATAACATTTATAGAAATCAAGTAGTTTGGGGATATCTTCGTCATTGCTTAACTGTTGATATTCACTAATAAAGTCTGTTGCTAGTTTCTCTTGTTTGTGGAAATCTAAATCCATTGCCATAAATGCGATTTCTGCAATCACATCCGAACAGGGGAAGCGCTGGTTGAAGACAATGCCATCAAACACGATGGGTTTACCTTCTTGGAAGAAGACATTACCCGAGTGGAAGTCACCGTGGCAATGTTTAATTTTATCTTTGCTGACTCGTTGACTAATCAGACTTTTATTTTTAGTCAGAAAGTTGTTTATTTTTTCTTGAATTTGTGAAAATGTTCTAGTTGCAATCAGTTTATCTTTATATCTCTCCGTTTGCTGAAAATTTTCATCCCAATTGAATTTTACCGTATCAAATTTGCCGAAAGAAGAAATCTCTTCACTTGCTGGTGCTCGAAGGTGGAATTGATGAATCGTTTTGGCTAATTCTTTGATCTCGTGTGTGGTTATTTTTTTCTCTTGGAGAAGATTATTCATCGTTGCCTTGGGATTCATCTGCTTCATCTTAACGGCGTATTCGATGATCTTGCCCTTGCCGTCAATTGAAATTTTGCCGGATGGTTCTTGGGTGATTGTTGATAGTCCAATGTAGAGTTGGGGAGAGATGAGGGAATTGTATTTTACTTCTTTCTCACATTGCTCTCTTCTTTTTTCTAATGTAGAAAAATCAAGAAAACCGAGGTTCATTGGTTTATTAATTTTGTAAGCAAAATCTCCTGTGAGAAAAACGATAGAAACGGCCGTAATTATTGTTTTAATATCTTTAACGGGATGAGAATACGAATCCGATTCTTGTAATGATCTAATTATTTCTTGCATGGTAAAACTCCTAGTTAAAGCCACCAACCATAATCTATATAAACTTTTAGGAAATCTAATCTTCCATGCCTCAACACGGTGACATTGTTAAGATAACGACAAAAAAAGGTACAGAACAAGGAATGCTTATGCCTTCTCCTCAGAAAGATGTCCTTCTTCTGAAGTTAGATACGGGCTATAATCTCGGCTTCAAACAAGAGGATGTTAAAAGTGTCGTTCTCGTTGAAAAGAGCAAAGAGACCAAAGCAGTTGTTTCTAAACCCGCACCTGTTCAGAAAAATCTTCCTACTATCTCCATACTCCACACTGGCGGAACAATTGCATCTAAAGTAGATTATCGTACGGGTGGCGTGAAAACAGACTTTAGCCCCGAAGAATTAGTTTCATTATTTCCAGAATTGAAACAAATTGCCAACATTAAATCAGAATTAATTTCACAGATGTGGAGTGATGATCTGCGCTTTAAACATTTCACGTTAATTGCTAAGAAGATCGAAGAACACGTCAAAGCCGGCTCGCGAGGAATAATTATCGGCATTGGCACCGACAATCTTGCCGTTGCCGCAGCTGCTCTCTCTTTCATCGTTGAAATAACTTCCGTACCGATAGTTCTTGTTGGGGCACAGCGTTCATCTGATCGCGGTAGTAGTGATGCGGCTGTTAATCTTATTTGTGCTGCCGAATTTGTTAGCAAAACAGATTTTGCTGGCGTGGCGATTTGCATGCATGAGACAGAAAATGATGATCATTGTGTTATTCTCCCTGGAGCGAAGACGTATAAACTTCATTCTTCGAGAAGAGACGCATTCAAGCCAGTCAATACCAATATTATTGCTCGTGTCGGCTACAAAGACCGAAAAATCATCTTCATCGAAAAAGAGTATCCTCGTCTCGCAAAAGAACTTCTCCTCAAACCAAAAATGGAAGATAAAGTTGGCTTGTTAAAGATTCATGTCAATATGTTCCCCGAACAGTTCTCTTTTTTCCAAAGCTACAAAGGCTTGATTATTGAAGGCACGGGTTTAGGGCACACTCCCGGTCAAGTACCAAATCAAGAATCTGAAATTCACAAAAAAATCTATCCTGCAATCAAGAAACTCATCCAATCCGGTTGTGTTGTCGTCATGACCACTCAATGTTTATTTGGCGGCGTGAACATGAATATCTATGACAAAGGACGAGACTTGTTGGGTTTGGGCGTTATCTCCGGAAAAGATATGCTTGCCAATACTGCGTTGGTTAAATTATCCTGGTTATTAGCAAATTACAAATTGGATGACGTCAAGAAACTCGTTGGCGAGAATCTGCGCGGCGAGATTAATGAACGGTTGGAGTATGAAGAGGAATTTATATGAACATTAAATGGGGTTGGTTGAGTTTATTTTCATTATTACTTGCTGTTCCATTTTCTATTCTCTCCTTAATAGAGATATTTCTTTTGAGTATCTTTAGTGTGATTTCAAGTGTTATTTCTATTATATTCTCTCTTATTTCATTTTCATTAGGAGTTCTTGCGATCATAAAGCGTACGACTGAATCTAGGACCAGCATTGTCATTGGAATTGTTAGTTTAGTTTTAAGTCTCTTATTAGTCCTTTTGATGATTAATCTAATTTTAAAACAAATAATCTGATGGTGAAACCTATGAAAATCCCTATTTCATTTTTCATTATCATCTCTCTTTTCCTCACTTCCTGTTCCTCAATCCCTCCAGAAAAACAATGCAAACTAGATTCAGATTGCGTCCCTTCTGTCTGTTGCCACGCTAATGATGTCGTTAATAAAAACTATGCTCCCAACTGTAAAGATCTATTCTGTACATTAGATTGCCAGCCTGGAACATTAGATTGTGGTCAAGGGCAAATGAAATGTCTACAGAAACAATGCACAGCAGTAATATCACAAGAGTGAAATGAATAATGGAAAAGAAAAAGAAAAAACTAAGTTTCCTCGAACGAACTAAAGATCTCGTCCGCGATTTTATCTTTGGTATGCAAGACGGCCTCATTTCTAATTTAGGATTAGTTTTAGGTGTCTGGCAAGGTGGTGGCGATCGCTTTGCGATTATTCTTGCTGGTTTAGCCAGTATGTTTGCCGGTGCGTTTTCAATGTCAGCTGGTAGTTATCTCTCCGCCAAATCGCAGCGCGAAGTATTTGAACATGAAATTCGCCACACCAAAGAGAAAATTAAACTCAATCCTCATCAAGGTCTTGCCGAGATGCGTAAGATTCTCAAAGAAGAACAGTTTGATGACGATGAAATTGAAGCACTGCTTCATCATTTTGAACATCATAATCAAACTACATTTATCCATAATTATATCCAGAAGAAATTGGGATTATCTGAAGCACGCTTTGAACTACCATTGAAGAATGCTATCACCATGTTTTTCTCATTCTTAACGGGATCAATTGTGCCCATCGGGCCATTCTTTTTTCTTGCTCCAGCTACCGCCGCGTTAACGTCAACGATATTGACGGTTTTCGGTCTCTTCTTTATGGGTTGGGCAAAATCGCATTATACAAAGATTCATTGGCTCAAGTCCAGTTCAGAAATTGTTGCTGTTGGATTAGGCGCAGCTACCATCGGTTATTTTGTAGGGCTAATTTTAAGTTTAGTGTAAACAATCTTTATATATTTTTATTCTTATTATCCTAGTATGGTTATTGAATACTTTGCTTCTTATTCCTACGATCGCAACAAAGATCGGTCGCAAGAAGATCTTCGTATCCCCTTATATCTGCCTGTTCCGCCACCTCCTCAACCCAGAGATATACCTTATGAGAAAGGTGAAGGTATTGAGATCAAGATTACTCCCGATGATGATAAAGAAGATGGTGTAATTGTAATTGATTTGTGAGAAAATTAGATTAATCGTATTTTGATTCCTAAAACGCCGTATCTCTTTTCCTCTTCTTTAGAATAAATGGTGTAAATTGAATTAACAAAATCCTCCTTGTTAAAATTATCTGCATAGCCAAAATAAGTAATTGGAAAATCAGCAACTAACTCTGAAAACGTTTTATATCGCAGAAGACCAATAATTTCGACGCTGATTTTTTCTTTCAATTTCAGCAATTTTGAAAATTGAATCGTATCTCCAACTTTAAGTTTTTGTCTTTTCTCATCAAACAGCCTAATTTCAATGATTTTTCTTCCAGATTTAATTCTTTCGAATGGGCTCTCATTCAACTTCATTTGATGTTCCATATCCTCGGTTTTTCACTAACACACTTTTAAATCTTCGTAAAATTAGGGAAAGACATAAAAATGTACGCTGACAAGTACATTCTACCATTAATCAATCATTAAGAAAATACCATGACCTCTCCCAAAGCATTAGAAAAACATCCTCGCGCCGCTGAACTAGAACATTCTACCGAAGATATTCGCTGGGCGACGCCGGACGTCGTTGCGCAATACCGCGCTAAGAGATTACATTGCAAGACAATTGTCGACGTTGGCTGTGGCATCGGTTTCCAGACGTTTGCCTTTGCCCATCACTGCGGGCATGTCTATGCTATTGAACTAGACAAAGAAAAAATTGAGAAAGCAAAGCGCAATGCTGCTGTTCTTGGTTTAAAGAATATTACGTTCATTCACGGAGATGCGTTATCTCCTGCCGTAATCCAACAATTAAAGAATGTTGACGTTGTCTTTTGCGACCCGCAACGTCTGCCGGAAGAGACCGAACGCAAAACAGCCACAATTCAGCCAGACATTAGCCAACTATTATCCTTTTATGGAAAACTAACGAAAAGAATTGCTATTGAGTTCCCCCCACAGATCAAAGAGATACCGTTTGATTGCGAGAGAGAATATCTTTCCTGGCAGGGGAGATTAAATCGTCTCAATCTTTATTTTGGCAGTTTAAAGAGAGCGGAAAAGAGCGTCGTTGTTCTGCCCTCTGAATCTGTCTTGAGTTCAGACGTCGATGCTAAATTAAAAGAAACAACTGTAGTGGGTAAATTTATCTATGACGTTGATCCGGCCGTGATCAAAGCAGATCTCTTAGCAGAAGTCTCTTCTTTGACAAAAACCGTGTTAGTTTTGAGGGGCAAGACTACTCTCTTCACTTCTGCTAAACTTGTGGAGAGTCCTTTTTTTGTTCATCGTTTTAGCGTTCTTACAACGACGGAATTCGATCAGAAGTCGATGATTGATGTGTTGAAAGAATTGCACGTTGGGCAGGTTGTGCTGCGTTATTCCGTTGACCCACAAGACTATTGGAAGATTCGTGGGACGTTTGAGAAACAATTACGCGGAGCGAAGGTTGTGCATTTGTTTAAAGTTGGTGAAAAAGCAGTGATTGCTGAGGAATTGGGTTGAGCATGACACTATTCAAAGGCATCATCATTGAAGAGTCTCTTGAGAAAAAAGATGTTTTAAAGAACGTAAAGATCGTTTCTACCACTGTTGAGAAAGTTACTCCTGAGCATAAAACACCATGGATCAAACAATGGACGCTGCACACGATTGAAATTCCCGAAAGCAAAGCAGACATTATTGCAAAAGAATTAAGCGAGTCCATCGATAAGAATCATAACAGTTCTTGGTTTGCTGATTTTGAAAATGATAACTTCCATTATATTATTTTCGTTGGCAAATTCTTTAAAGTTAACAAAAAGAAGAAAGAGCAATATTATCCTGTTGTTGATTATGCAGTTTCTCTTGGCATTCCAAAGTATCAATTAGGATTTGATCCTAGATGGGAAAAGAATCCGAATAAATTGTAGGATGTAATTAATCTAATTTGTACTTCTCGCCAATCTCCTCATACACTTCTAACGGCAACACCGCAATCAATGTCTCCAGCATTTTCTCTGATAATTTAAAAGAATCAATCATCTCTAGCGCTTCTTTCTTCGTCATTTTTTTCTTCTTAGTTTCATACAAATCAATTAACGCATCTCTCAATCCATTCCTCAATTTCTTATCGCGTTGCAGATGCAGTTTGCGGATAATAAAATCACCATCATTCAATTCTTTCTTTGCTACAATTGTAATAACTGCCGACTTCACTCTTGGCTCGGGGTAGAATGCCTCTTTAGGCACTTCTTCAACAAGAGTGATGGTAAAGAATGCCGAGAAAATTGGGTGCTTCTGTGCTTTCAGCGCAAATATTCTTGGTACAGTAAGCACACTCAGTTCAACATTTTTCGCCGTTGTTAAATATTGTAGTACTGGCTCGCAGATTTGATAGGGAAGATTGGAAACTATTTTATTAAAGTCGTTTCGTGTCGGAAGAATCGTTAAGGCGTTGCCAAAGATTAATTCTACATTCTTTGGCAGATTTTCTAGAATTGGTTTCAACTGTTCATCAATTTCAATGGCGATTACTTTTTTAATCTTGCTCGCCAGATCTAGTGTCAAAATCCCTAAGCCTGGACCAATTTCTAACACAATATCATTTTCTTCCAATTTAGCCGATTTAACAATCGTTCGCAGAACATCTTGATTGATGCAGAAATGCTGATCTTTGAGCACATCTGGAGAAAGATGGTGCTGTTTAAGGAGCATTACAATGCGGTTGTAAAGAGACATGGTTTGATTTAATTCTCTATTCTATTAAAACATTTGTGTAAGATTCAATCACTTTTTTACCGATGGGCCTTTTTGTAAGCTAATTCTAATTCTGCAAGCGTTCTTTGATAATCTAATTCCCCTCGACCAGAAGTTATCGTGATAACTGGCTTAAATCCTTTTGAGAGTATGCAGCCCTCATATTTTCTGTAAAACTCAAACATTTCCATTTTTATAATATCATCCACTTTCAGATCATGGTCCACATATAAAATCGAATAAACCATATGCTGTCCTACGGGATAGGATTTTATGATTAAATCATCTCGAATAGAGCGCATCGTTGTAACCGGATTTGAACTTATTTGTCTTTTAATATCTTCAATTTCTTCTGTGGCATAAATATGCAGCTCTTTGAAAGTATCTTCTGAAAAGATAGTGCCGCGCTGCAACTCTTCACAATATCTTGCAATTCCTTCTGCAAATACTCTTCTTAAGAACTCTCTTAACATTACTCTTAATGCACCAATTGCTTCTTGTTCAACAGTGGGTGGAGCTAGTGCTTGCGCCGCTTTTATTTCTTTTACTAGTCGTTTCGCAATAGCTTGATTGCGCGAAAGCACCCTCGTCTCAAATTCTTGCCACAGATGAGTTAATTCGTGAATGAATAATAATTTCATCTCTAATACTGCTTGTTTCTTTTGATATCTGCTAATCTTATTTGTCAAATAATAGGGTGAAAGATAAACCGTCGCTTTTCCATTTTCCATCGCATCAAGATCAATACTCGTCTCGTGCGGATATTTATCTATGAAAATCCAGTACAATACTGAGAACTTTTTTCCTACATCTTCGTTGCTGCAAACATCAAGTAGAGCTTCTTTTGTAATTTCTTTTATTCTTTCTTCAACAGTGGTCTTATAAATCAGAATTATCTCTCTTCCATCTATCGTAAATTTCTCTTCCACACTTTGAAAATTTCTGTTAGATTGATATAATTTGTGGTTTTGTTAAAGAGAAATGTATCTTTCTCTTGCGTTAATCTTTTAAAGAAGATCAAAATTCACGTATTGTTGCGGGGGTGGGAGAGTGGTCAAATCCGCTAGCTTGAGATGCAATTTGTCTTGACATCTTGCACAAGAAGGGCTAGTCCCTTAGTGGGTACGCGTGTTCAAACAGATCTCCCAGATCTGGTAGGGGGATTCGCGGTCATCGCGATTCCCGCTCATAAGATTTGAGAAATCGGGAAAGTCACGTCCCCCGCACTCTTTTTATTGGTAGATGTTGGAGAAAGTAAAAATGGCATTATTACAATTTTATGGAAAACAGGTACTTTATGATGGAAAAGAATTAGGAATCTATAGGCCACGAGATGATTCTACTGCAGCACAGATGCTTCCTCAATATGCTCAATGTGATGTTTTTCATATGGAAGCGCAAGCACAAGAAGTTCCACGTGATCAATTTATTGATTCCCTGAAAGGTTTACGTGAACTAGCACAAGAGCAGTCAGGTGGTAGTATTGGTTCGGTTGGATTCATTTTGAGACCAACTAATTTTTCTGACAAAAGACAGGCGTTAGAGAATACTCGTAACTTTGTTGATCAAGTGCTTAAAGCGTTGGAAGGGAAATAATAATAATAAAAGAATTTTTTTAAATTAAATTTTCTCTTTTTCTTTATGGTTTAGTCGAACACACATCAAGTCCCAGTGGTATCGTTCCTTGCGCGGCATAGTACATTACAACCATACCTAAAATAAACGAAATGACGATCCATGTTGCTGGATGGTGCAGAATTGCTTTTTTATTCATGATCTCAACCTCTTTATGTAAGAAATGGTCTAGAAGTATAAAAGTTTAACGATTCTCAAACACGTCTTATCGTAATCCCTTGTTCCCGATAGAAATCAACCATTGAATCTTTACCCAAGCAGTGAGCTAATCCTACTGCTACAACCGTTGGATTGGCAAGATAAGATAAAGATCGTTGCACCATATTTTGATTTCGTTGCAGATGTGATGGCGGTCTTTCAGATAATATCCACGAATCTTTCAGAATGTTATTCTCATCACCTGAAAGATAATTTCTAAAGATACGGCGGGTATATTCGTGCATAAACCCTGTTTCTCTCTTCTCACGATCAATCATACGACGAAGGAAAACACTTGTTTTCTCTCTCATTTCGTTTAGATATTGTATCTGTTCTTCTGTTGTTTCTAAACTGGAGATTGGTATCATGTATTTTCTCGCTGGTTCCCTGCAGATTTCTTCGATTCCGGAAGTAGTTGTGATTCCTGCGGCTTTAATAAGGGCTGGTGAAATCATAACCGTGGGCATTTTTGCAAGTTTTGCGTAGTCTACTTCTGTTATTTTTCCCAGGAGGATCCGTTCTTCTTCATTTAATATGTCCCAATAATCGCCAATTCTTTCTGCACATAATGCCTGAGCAATTTGTCTAAAATCTGCTTTTGCTAAATCAAGTTCAATTAACATATTTCTTTTTTCGCAGAGAAGTCTATCTGCCGCTGGTTCAAAGTTTGGAACATTCGTCCACTGTGGAAGAAGATGTGTCGTTCCAACTAGATGTGATTGTACTCCTCCATTGTAATCCAATTCCCAAACGAAAGGTAAATTACTCATAAGTATTCTTTTCTCTACCTATTCTTAAACTTTTGCACCATTTTTAACTAGTAAGTGACTACTCCAGTCATCAAAACTATTATAAACTCTCTTTCTTTCTCTTTTCCTATGCATTCCGAATGGACGATCACCCAAGAAGTAAAAACTCTCCCCAAACTAAACCATCCTCTCTTCATCGAAGGTCTCCCCGGCATTGGCAACGTTGGTAAGATTGCTGTCGACGTCTTAATCGAAGAATTAAAAGCGGTCAAATTATATTCGTTCTTCTCTCATAAATTTCCTCATTCTGTTTTCATCAACGAAAAGAATCTTATTGAAATGCCTAAAGTAGAAATTTATTACAAATCATTCGGCAAAAAGAATAAGCGTGATCTTTTGCTTTTAGTCGGTGATATTCAACCGATTGATGAAGAGAGTTGTTATAACTTCTGTGAAGAAATTCTAACGTTATTGAAGCACTACCATTGTGCGGAATTGGTTACGACGGGAGGCATTGGCCTACAGAATATTCCTGAAAAGCCATTGGTCTACTGTACTTCTAATGATGCGAAATTGCTCAAAGAGTACACTTCAAGCAATCTCGATGTGGAGAAACAAATCTTTGGTGTCGTTGGTCCTGTTATTGGTGTAACGGGCATTCTCTTAGGATTAGCCCAACGTCACAATGTTAAAGGCGCTTCTTTATTGGCCGAAACATTTGCTCATCCGTTATATCTCGGTATTAAAGGTGCTAAAGAAATTCTCCGCGTCTTGGAAGCCAAGCATAACTTCGGCATTGATTTAAAGAAAGTATCTCAGGAAATCATCCGCATGGAGAAAGAGATCATCAAGAAGACGCAGGAATGGGCCGCTGAGACAATTCATAACAAAGCTGGTGCCAAGCAAGTTGATAAAGAAGCGAATTATATTGGTTAAATGCAATCCTCTATTGTTCAAATTACTCTCTTTTTCTAACTAAAAACTATTTCTTGCAACCCCTCTTTTCTCTCTTCATCTCTCCACAATCTTTATAAACATTCTAACTATCTTCTAAGCAGATGAAAGCAAAGAGGCGATGGTGTAATAAAGATAGTTCTATTTCCCGTATTTTCATTAAAAGTAAGTCCGCTCAAGTTACAATTTTCATCATCATTGGAATTCTCCTTGTTCTCGCTCTTCTCATCGTTGTTTTTGTCAAACGAGAATCACTCACCGTCAAACCCGAAGAATTACTGCCAACAAGCAAAGGCGCAGTAGCCAGTTACATCTCCAGTTGCATTAAACAGTTGGGAGAAGATGCTCTTTCGCGGTTGGGAGAACAAGGCGGTTATGTTACACTGCCGCAAGATATTGCCAATAATGGTTACGTCCATCTTAAAACGTCACCGTTCACCGCTGTACCGTATTGGGCGTACGGATCAACGATTGCTGTTCCTCCGTTAAACACAATCAAAGCGCAAATCGATTCACACATTCAACAGCATCTGCGAGACTGTGTTCTCGGTACAGGAGCATTTCAACAATCATTTAATCTCATTGAAAAAAGTGATATCTCCGTCAACACTAACATTGCCGAGAACAACGTTGTCTTCAATGTCCGTTGGAATATTGAAGTACAAGATAAACAAGGAGAAAAAATTACTGATATTATCGATCATAGCGCCGAATCTCCTGTCAAATTAAAACGTCTTTATGATACGGCGAGCAGAATCATCACTGTTGAAATGCGCGATCTGAAATTAGAAGATATCACTCAGGATCTTATTGCCTTAGAACATCCTGATGTTCCTGTCTCGGGGTTTGAAATCAGTTGTACACGAAAAGAGTGGGATATCAGCACAGTCAAACAGCGTTTGCAAGACTTGCTCCGAGTCAACATCCGTGAATTAAGAACTAAAGGTACGGACTTTGTAGAATTCCCCGAGGAGTTACCTTACTATTCTAATCATTACGTCTGGAATTTGGGAGACGATTTCGACCAGAAGAAAGTAAATGTTCAATTTCAATATAATGATAATTATCCTTTTACGTTTGATGTCCTGCCACGTAGTGGAAACAAATTAATCAGCAGTTCTTTGGGTGGCGGCAGCAATCCCCTCCTTTCCTTCTTCTGCGCTCAGAATTGGAAATTTGTCTATGACGTCAGTTATCCTGTTCTCGTTACACTTCAGGACGAAACTACCAATTTCTTATTTAAGATGGCGTTTACCGTTCATCTCAAACATAATATTCCAAACCGGCACGATCTTCCCGTGCAACCACTTCCTTCGATCACTGCTGCCGGATCATATTCTGATGCTCAGTTCTGCGCCGCACGTAATATTCCAACGACGATCACTACTGTGGAATTTGTCAATAACGATGAAGGAGTCTCATACTCTGAACCATTGGAAGATGTCAACCTAACCTACAACTGTCTTCAATATCGCTGTGATTTAGGACAAACAGAATACGATTTCGCCACTTTTGGTGATGTC
>Ga0082335_1004421_pt1 | contig 21133 bp, 17 predicted proteins | sample Subgrocontami58m_FD_72375 | JGI IMG/M metagenome (GOLD analysis project Ga0082335, IMG submission 72375) | Subsurface groundwater microbial communities from S. Glens Falls, New York, USA - GMW37 contaminated, 5.8 m (SPADES assembly) (version 2) ... | reverse complement strand
ACGATGGCCACGCTGTTCAGCGTACAATTGGCTGACGGCGTGTATTTACGCAGGAACAACTGGTTGGCGCCTGGGGCATTGGTGGTCGTGACACCCTGGTAGGCCGCCGCCGCCCCGAGCACCCCCGCCCCGAACAGGAACGCCGTGGCACTGTCGCCCGTCGGCACTGTGGTCTCTACCCTGGGATTGGTGAGCAGAACCGCATTGTTGGTGCTCCCCGTGGTGTCGAAGAGGTAAAGATCATCGACGGTGAACACCACCGAGGCACCCACGACGCGGCCTGCGATCAGGGCGAAGCCGGTGGCCCGCGCGTTCGCCGTCGCCTGGGTATCACCGGTCCCGGTCAGGATCGAGGTGCCGTCGAGCCACAGTTGGTAACTGGCGGAGTTGCCGAAGGTGATGTCCCATTCCAGATAATGCGTCGTGGTGGCGGAGACGGAGGCCGCGCTCGTGCCCAGCACCGTCCCCGTGTAGGCGCCATTGGTAAGGCTGATCGTGCCGGTGGTGGTGTTGACCACGATGGCACACTGGTTCGACGCGCCGTCGAGGAACTGGATCGCAGCCGGGTTCACCAGGGTGGAGGAGAAACGGACTCCGCCGATCAGTCTGGTGTAGTTGGCCCCGAGGGACTTGGTCAGCGTGAAAGTGCCGCTACCAGCACTGAGGGCCAGCGCGGCCCCGGTGGCACTGAGGCCGGCCACCAAGGCGGAGGAGGCGCTCGAGGCCGAGATCGACGTCCATTCGGTGGCGGTGAGCAGGCTCTGCAACAGCGTGGTGTTTGTGAGACCAACTGGCCCGTATTTGTCGAAGCCGTCGATAAACAATTCGGCCATATGGCTGTTCCTTGTCTCAGGATGGAGATGCGCCGGGTGCGTGGGGGAACTTTCGACGGCGCCAGGTCTGGCGATCGTTGTGACCCGCCCCTGGTCACCGACACGACGACCGGGACCTGATCTCCGCGCTGCGCGTGGTGCGCCGCGAATCAGGTCCGCATGGCAAGGAGCGTGATGCTCGCGTTTGCCAGGGTGGCGTCCTGCGGAGACGGTGCCGTGAGCCGCAGGATGTCGCCGACCAACAGATCGACCGCGGCCTGCGTCGAAAGGGTCGCCGCGCTGCTGCCGGTCGCCATGGTGATGGTCCCGATCGCGGTTGGGGTGCCGGCGCGGATATAGGCCAGGACGAAGGCGGCATCGGCTGTGGCGGGCGTCGCGGCGTATCCGAGCGTCCCGGCGAAGTTGACCGGGATGGTCAGGTCGATGACCAACGGGATGTGGATGACCTGCCCGGCCAGCGGCAGGCCGGAGAAGGCAAACGGGATCGGCACGACCTGAACATCGGGCGGGAGCGCAGCGTAATCCCAAGTCTTGCCGTCGACATAGCCCTTGGACGCGGCCTCGCCATCCAAAGTTGGATTGGGGACCAGCACAGCGTCTGCGCCGCTGGCATCGACTATGCCGGTGAAGCTGGGATCATCCTTCGGCGCCAGGCCGCCGCCTACCAGGTCCGGCAGCGTGACCACGCCGACCTCCCCCAGCACGGAGGTAACGGCACCGGTCGCGTCCACCGCCAGCGTGCGGCAATTCGTGCCGTCGCACAGGATCAGCAGCATCGATTGCGCGGGAACGGTGACGGTGGTTCCGGTGGTTCCGCCCACGACAATGTTGTAGGTCGCGTTGCCGTTGTGCACCAGAAATAGACGCCGGGTCAGGGGCACCGTCAGCGTCGCGGTGGCGGTCTGGGTGCTCGCCGTAAAGCAGACATACCGCGTGTAGTCCGACGCTGAGAGGGTCTTGGCATTCGCAGTGAAGGTGAAGCCGAGGACCGCGTTGCCGGCTGCCTCCAGCGCCACGATCATGTTGTTGATCGTGATCTCTTTCTGGTTTTGGTTGGAAGCAAGCTCGGTGATGCCGAGGATCGGGGTAAGCGCCATCAGGCCACCTCCAACAGGTCAATGCGACCGAACCCACGACCAACCTCGGCGCTGATTTGGTAGACAGCCACGTGTAATTCGCCGGGAACTGCCCCGAAATCCGTCGCGATATCTGCCGCCGCGTAGGTCACTGCAGTCGTGGTGGCGCTGAGGATGCGCAGCACGGTCGTGCCGTCGCCGGCGATGATGTCGACCTCGTAGGCCTCGCTGGCTTCGCCGACCGGCACGGTGCCGGTGCCGTCCATCAGCCCGCCATTGACCCGCGTGCGCCGTTCCCAGGTCAGGCTGATGTCGCCACCGTCCAGCGTCGCTGCCACATGCACCGGTGCGAGCGGCATCTTGTCGCGGCCGCGGAAGATGTGCGGCTCGATGATCGCGGTGTTGGCCAGCGTGCCGGCGCTAATCGGGCGGAAGTAGCCCTGGCGATTGAGATGCAACAGCGGGACGATCAGCGGATTCACCGTCAGCGTCGACAGGAACAGGATGCGCTCGCCGGTGGCATGCCCGGTGGCCATGGCGTCGGTGCCGCTGACGCCGCGATTCAATCCGCCCAGCACGTAACGGTTGTCGCCGAGATAGGTGACATTGAGAAACTGGATGATTTCGATCTCGCCGTTGTCCTTGAATACGGCGGCGGCGTTGAAGCCGTTGGCCAGTTGTGTCTCGGTGACCGATTCCAGGGTGTCGCCGCCCACTGCGACATGCACGGTGATGCTGGCGCCGTACAACGTGTGGAACGTGTCGTTGGCGTCGGGCAACGCGGCCTCGAGATAGCCCCAGGCGGCGGCATGCACGCTGACATCCAGCCCATCCCACGCGGTCACGTCGTAGGACGATTGCAGTTGCGCCCCATGCCAGGCACCGGTGGCCACATAAGGCGAGGCCGCCCAATAGACCCGCATGCCCTGCAGGCCGATATCGTCGGTCGGTCGCAGCAGCGGCACGTCCAGCAGAAACAACTGGCTCGGCGCGCTGGTGGCGATCGACTGCGGCAGCACGCCGGATGACAACACGCCTGATGCGGTCGAGACATACTGGCCGTCGCTCTCCGCCAGCAGCGTGGTCGAGGACGCATAGTTCGCCCCGAGTTCCACCGCGCCAAGTCGGCCCCGCACGGTGTAGCCATTGGCCAGGGTCAGTTGCACCGGGTCGGCGGGATCCAGATACGCGAACGCTGGCGGTAGCAGGAATTGGAACGAGTGCCGCTCAAGCCAGGCGGAATACAGCAATACCTCGGCCTGCTGTCGCGCGGTGTCGGCGTTCGTCGCCAGAGCGACCTGCATGTCCACCTGATGATCAGTGTGGATGGTCGGCACCGGAGACCGCACCCGCTGCGCCGCCTGGGCGTTCACCTGGAAATCCTGGTCAACGTCGATGTAGCTGACGGTGACCTTGGCCGGCAGTTCGATTTCCTGCGTGCGTTGCTCGGTATAGGGTTCCGATCCGGTATCGGATTGATCGGGGCGGATCAGGTCGTCCTGCGCGATGCTGACCACGGTCGCACCGCCGCGCCGCTTGAAGACCACCTTGTTGTCGGTCTCGACCGCATCGACCTGGAACAGCGTGGCCAGCGGCCGGATTGCTTCGGCGGCGCTGGTGCGTTGTGAAACCAGGAACCCGTCGATGGTGATGTCCTCCAGGTCGGTGGCATCGTAGTCGGCGGCATCAACATGGATGCCGTCCATCACCCGGGTGACAAACTGCGCCATGCTGGCGGTCGACGGCGTGACGCGCTGCACCAGCAGCTTGCGCCAGTCGGTGTTGGTGGCCGAGGCAACAATGATCGCGTTGGCCTGATGGCTGAACGCCTGGATGCCCGTCGGATGCCAGCCGATTGCAGACCAGTCGCTCAGCGTCACCGCGCCGGTGGCGGCATCGACCATCACCAGGGTTTGGTTCAGCAGGATGCCCAGCTTGCCGCCGGAGACCTTGCTGAACATGAACTCGGACGTGCCGGTCAGCGTCGTCAGGCGGGTCGTCCAGATGACGCCATCGGCCTCGGACCACTTGATCAACCAGGGTCGTACAGCGGAGCCGGACCAGGCCGGGGCCAGGATGATCAGGGAGTTGTCGGTCTCGTCATACACCGCGCCAACGCCGGCCGCTGTCGAGCTCAGCCAGCCGATGGCACCCGAATCGACATCGGCGATATTCAGGGCGAGTTTGTTCTCGCAGCCGTTGTATTGCTCGATGCTGTAGCCCAGCAGACCGACATCGGCGTACTGGCCCGCGGTGAGCTTGTCGACATACAGCACCGGGTCATGCACCGAGCCACCACCGGCACCGACCGCCCAGGCCTCGCCGACCGCTTCGCCCGGCAGACCCACGGTCAACGCCGAGACGCCACCACCGAAGATGTTGGATCCGGAACTGAATTGGCGTGTATCGACGAACGCCTCGGTCTGCGTGTCGTAGAAATACACCGTGCTCCGCAGCAGGGCGTCGTGCACCACCAGGATCGTCTTCAGCCCAGTATCGCCGATGAAGGCCAGCGAGGTCATGCGTCGCAGGGCGCCATGGCTGGCCAGAGAATTCGCCGGTGAGATGGTCGCCGCCTTCAGCGTCCAGGCGAACGGGTTGATCTTGTAGAGCCAGGTGCCGTGGGTGAAATACAGGTTCTGGTCATGCGCGATATACAGATGGTCGAATGAGGTGATGGTCTCGCTGTCCCAGCCGGAATCGCCCATGAGGTCGGACAGCTTGCGCTCATTGACGATCGCCATCGTGACCAGGTCGAACTCGACGATGGTGTTCGGGCCCGTGCCGAGCACATAGCCCCGTTGCCGCACCGGGTTGATCGCCAGCGTCGTGGTCTTGAACCCGGTGGCGATGGTCGGCCCGATGCCATCGGCGATGACGGCATAGTCGAACCGATCACTGACGCCGAAAGCAAGCTCGACCTGGATGTTCGGCAGGCGGTTGCCGTATTCGGCCAGCGGCAGATGGTCGAATACCAAATAGCATAGGCCACGGAACGCCGGGACGTTGCCGGCGCCTTGGTCCGCCTCGATCAGGCTGTCGGGCAGTTGCGCCTCGTCGCCCGGGTAGAACCGAAAGCGGAGCCCCTCTGTCTGCATCGAATCCGTGCCGGTCGAGGCGTCGTAGATCAGCGTGTTGTTGGCCCAAATGCGGATGACGGCGGCGACGGGGCCTTGGCAGAAGGCGACGGCGAAAGTGCCGGCATAGGTGTAGGTGGTCTGGGTGACGCTGCCACCGCGGGACTTGCCGCCCTTGCCGCCACCGCGTTGGGTGGTGGTGGTCTTGGTCTCCTCGATCGCCTTCGCCCAGATGATGTTGCCGGCCAGGCGGGCGTGGCCAACGCCAAACGGGATGACGTTGCCGTAGGTCGAGGTGGAGACGGTCAGATCGCCGAGCCGCGCGCCTTCCTGGCGGACATCGGGCAGGCGCTGCGGGAACAGCAGGTTGCCCGCGATATTGCCGACCGAGAAGCCGATGCTGCCAGCGGTGAGCAGGGCCGCGCCGGTGAGACCGGCGGCCCAGCCGATGCCGGCCGCGGCAGCCGCACCGACACCGGCCAGCGCGAGAACCGCCATGGATCAGCCCTCGATGCCCGGCAAGCGATAGGCAGCGACGATGGGCGCCTGGTCGGTGAGCCGTTCCTCGACCACCTTGCGGTGAGCCAGGTGGGCATGGATCACGTAGGGCACGCCGTACTGGGTCGAGCGGATGCCGGCATGGCAGGGGAAGGCCGATTGGCGGAATACCAGCAGATCGCCGTCCTGTGTCTCGATCGGATTGATGCGCACGGCGCCGGCGGCGGCGAAATGCCCGAGAAACCGGGTCGGGTCGGGATCGCGGCCGTAGACCGTGCTGTCGTAGTCGGACAGGCCGAGGCCCTGGCAGACCACGACGACCAGGCCGACGCAGTCGACGCCGGCCCGGCTGCGGCCTTGATGCCGCCAGGGCACGCCGATCCAGCCGCGGGCGGCGGCTACAATCTCAGGCCGGGTGACCATGTCAGGCTCCGGCGGTGGCGGGGGATTGCAGCAGCCCGTCGAGGCCGGGCACGACGGGTTGGCCCCGAAAATTGACGATGTTGGCGAATTTGTCGCGGCAATCAGCCGTGGTCTTCCGGCAGCCGGGATAGAGCGTCAGTGTGTCCCCAACCTGGATCGGCGCCGGCATGGGCAGGAACAGCGTCACCGTCGCGGTGGCCTGGGTCCAGGCCTTCACTTCCATCGAGCGGCCCGCATTGGTGCCGGAAGTGAAGCTGACGACGCCATCGACAAACCAGCCGTCCACGGCACGCGGTTCCGTCACTGCGATCGTGAAGGTCCTGGCGTCCGTCACTGACGTCACGGTCGCGGTCTTCCGCCAGCCGCCGGCGTCCAAGTCGATACGGCACTTGCCGTCGCCCAGATCGGCACGGCAGGACGGGGTGAACAGGTCACCGACGGTCTGCTGCAGCACCTGGCCGAACCCCATCAACTGGCTCTGGAACACGCCGCTCGGCGTGACCAGCACATCGCCGAGCCGGCCCCGCCGCAGCGCCATGGTGCCCTGCGCCGAGTTGGCCCAGTTCACCAGGAAGACCCGCACCTCGGCGCCGTCGAACAGGCCGGAGCGGAGATCGTTCTCGGTGATCGAGGCGTCATCGAAAATGCCGTTCACGTCCATGTTGTCGACCGACATGTCGGCATTGGCGGCGATTGCGGTGCGGGTGTAGCCAACGGCGGCGACGTAGGTATCACCGTCCACCACCAGGTCGACGTCGTGGTCGGTAAAGCGGAAGATGGTGCCGTCGCGGCGGGTGATCTTCCAGCAGGTGCAGACGGTGGTGACCTCGCCGGCGAGATGCGTCTTCAGCGCGATACTGACGGTCTTCATCAGACGCGCAGCTCGATCAGCGGGATCTGGCCCCAGGTGAAATTGTCGTAGTCGTTAATCGAGACCTTCATCTGGTCGATGTCGAAGCGCACGGGTACGTCGAACTGGCAGGCGGCTGAGATCACCACACCGGTGGTGGCGCGCAGCGTGGTGCCCAGCACCACGATACCTGTGGTGACGTCGATGTTGACATCACTGGTGGCGAAACCATCGGCGTAGACCACGACCGTTCCTGCGACCGGTTTGTTGATGTCGCGGATGAAGCTGTTGCCAGCGTCACCATAGCTCTTGTGCAACTGGAAGCTGGATGTCGTGCCGCCATCGGTGGTCATGAACGTGGGGATCGGGTCACCCTCAAACGGGAGCAGGAAATCAGCCCAGTCTTTGTAGCGGAATCCATAGGCGCGACCGTTGCGGGCGTAGAAGAATTTGAGCAGTGCGTTCAGTTCCGCCTGGGTCTTCAGCCCGTGTGCCACGTCATAGACCGCGCGGGTCTTCTCCCAGTTGATGTTCCGGCGTTCATAGCCGGAGGCGAGGGTGAGAATGCTGGTGTTGAATGTCGGCCCACCCGTTGCACCATAGGAAATGCTCGGCGGGAACTGGACCTCGTGGAAGGCGCTCATCCCCGTGCTCCGGTCTTGCGCGTGGCGCGGCCGAGCGCGGCGGCGGCCTGGCCCATGATCTGCGTCCGTGAACGCTGGAAGCTGTCAGCATCCGGCGTGGTGATGTTGAACACGATCGTGGGTCCCGGCGCTTGCGGCTGTGTTCGCTCGCCTCGCGCTGCCAGCCCGGTCAGGGTCGCGGCCAGGCGGGTGTTCTGATTGGCGGTCAGCACCCGCTCACCGCGTTGCAGGATAGCGGCGAACTCATCGGCACCGAGGCCGGTGTGATACCGAGGCGCACCGTTGAAATCATTGGCCGGCACCGTGCGGGTGAAAGTCCAGGGGTCGGTGCCGATCAGGCCGCCGCTGTGCACGCCACCGACAAGAATGCCGGTCGAGGCCGTCAACGCCGACGCACCGAGGCCGGTTGCGGTGGCACCGGTCAGGTTGGCCAGCGTCGTGGCGCTGGGGCCGAACAGCCCCCCGAACTGCCCGAGCAGGCCGAACATCCCTGCACCGCTGCCATCGCCAACACTGAACGCGCTGAACACATCGCCGATCGTGGAGCGGTTGCCGCCCAACAGGCTGTTCAGCAGCGGGTTCAGCACCGCGAGTTTGAGAAATTGCTGCAGCACCTGCTGCGACACCGAGGTCATGACGTTGCGCCAGTTCACCGCAGCGCCCTGACCGGACAGCAACGACTGGGTGATGGCGTTGCCGATGGTGTCGAAGGACTGGCTGAACGAATTGGCGATGTCATCCAACGCGACCTTCTGGCGGTCGAAGGCCAGGGTCTCGCGGGTCAGGGCCTCGACACTGGCGAGATAGGCCTGGCCGAGGGCACCCTCGATCGGGATCGCCTGCTGCTTCAGTTCCTGCTCGGCCCGCAACCGTGCCAGCAGGATGGTGCGGGCTTCGTTGCTCATGCCAAGCGTCGCCGCTTCGGCCTGGATCATGGTGATCCGGTTGTCGTTGGCCGCCGTCTGCTGCGCGATCCTGGCCTCGGCCTGCGCACGGGACAGCGCGAGATATTGCTCGGTCAGACCCGCGAGCGCTGCCTGAAATTGCGTCGATCCGGCGGGGAACAGCTTCAGCGCCTGTTCGAAGGCCTGCGTGCCGGCGGTGGCGCGGGCGACGGCCTCGTATCCCTGGCCGTGCGCCGCGGCGAGGGTCCTTTGCGCGGCGACTTGCACGTCGAGATCATGGGATAGCACCCGGTAGGCGCCGGACTGCTCCGCCAGAACGGCGTTCAGGGCGCGGGCACGCTGGTCCGAACTGGTGGCATTCTCGGGGTGCTGGCGATCCAACTCGGCGATCTGTTGCAGGGTCTGGGCGATCTTGCGGTCACCCTCGGTGACGATCGCCGCGGTCCGGGCCTGGGCTTCCAGGCCGCGGATGAACTCCTCCTGTGGGCTGACCGCGCGGTAGTATTCGCCGCTGAGCGCGGCCATGCCCTTGGTGAAGCGTTCGATGTCGGCCTGGTTGCCCGCCAGTGTCGCGGCTTGCAGCCCAGCTTCCAGGCTCTCGCGCTGGGCGGCGATACGGGCCTGGGCGTCTGCGATCAGGTTCAAGCCGGTGACCAGCTTGCGGGCGTCTGCCATGGCATCGGTGCTGGCGATGCCGGCGGCGTTCGGGGTTCCGGTGCCGGGCGGGATCGGCGGCACCGGGAGGTCTGGCATCGAAGGGGCGGACGGACCCACGGCCAGCAAGCCCGTGCCCCCATAGCCGGACATCACGCGCCGGGCCTGATCCAGCGCCTCCTGCGAGGGCGACACTGCGCCGCCGCTCGCCAGCACGCGGTCGATCCGTGTCTCGCCGTCGTGGTAGGCGAGGATCGCCAGCGACACGTCGCCGTATTTGCGCAGCAGATGGGCGAACAGCGTCGCCCCAGCGGTCACATTCTGCGTCGGATCGGTGACGTCGGTCAGGCCCAGCGTCGGATTGAGCCGCGCGACCCCGGCGAAGGTGTCCGGCTTGACCTGCATCGGGCCGACCGCACCAGCGCTGCTGGCCTTCCAGGTTCCGGTCGTCGGATCGAATTGGCCCTCGCTGGCTTGCAGCCGGGCCAGCAGAAGCGGGTCGATGCCGTTGCTGGCGGCGGCGGATTGCAGCGTGGCGGCGATACTTGGATGGGTCGGCGGCAGCGCGGATGCAGAGCCGCCAGCGCTGGTCAGCAGGCTGAACGCCATGCGCGTCGGATCATGCGCATTGATCCAGCTGATCGCGTCCTTCAGCGACTGCGGCACAATGTCGGCGAAGCCCTGCTTCAGCGCGATCACCGCCTCGATCAACCGTCGGATGGCCGTGAGGGCGTCAGCAGCGGCCTGGACGATCGGCGTGCCGAGTTCCGCGGCGAAGCTCTGGCCGCTCTGGCCGGTGCGGGTGAACACCAGTTCCAGGTCGCGGACAGCCTTCTGGAACGGTGTCAGGTTCTCCGCCGCACCGGCGGTCGAGACCCGCATCGCGGTCAGGAAGATTGAGAAGGCCCCCGCCTTGTCGCCGGCCTGCTGTTGCAACCGGGCGGCATCCGCCAATTGCTGGTTGAACCCTTTCAGCCGCCGGTCGGTCATGTCCTGAATGACGGCGGAGGGATCGCCCATCGCCTTGGCCAGCAGTTTGGCCGCGTCGGGCAGCGTCTCGCCCAAGGTGATGCGCATGTCCTCGGCGGTGCGGACCAGCGCTTCCAACTGAGCCTGGGTGCCCTGGAACTGCGGGGCGGCGGCGATCACGCCGGTCGCGGCACGAGCATCTGACGTGCCGATGCTGGTCGTGGCCGCGAGGTGTTTGGCGGCAGCCTCGGCGGTGGACGCCATCGCAGCATAATCGGCGCGGGTGCCACGCAGGCTGTTCTGCAGGGCATCCATCCGCCGGGCGGATGCCTCGGCGGCGATGCCGAGCGCAGTCATGGCGCCGACGGCCAGCACCGAGCTGGCGACATAGGGGTTGATGGCTCCGACCGCGCTCCGGATCCCGGCGGCGAAGGAGCCGAACCCCACGCCCTGGGCGGCCGCGACCTGTGCCACCTGCGCGCCCTGCTGGATGAAGATCGTCATGACCGGCGCGCCGGAGGACAACTGCGAGAACACGTCGAAGGACTGGATACCGAGGCTGCGCATCGCCAGAGATGCTTTGTCGGCGGACCCGGCCATACCGCGGGCGGCGACACCGGTTCCGTCGAAACGCTGCTGCGCCAGCAGCATCAGGCGGTTGGCTTCGTCCTGGGTGGCGCGGCCGGTCTCAACCGAGCGGATCAGCACCTCCTGCGTGCGGGCGAACTGCTGGGCCGAGGCGTAGGCAGGGTCGATCTGCCGCTTCAGGCGTTCGAAGGCACTGCCGTTGTCGACCAGGGCGCGCGTGGTCCTGGCCTGGGTCTGCACCACGGTCTCGCCCGAGGCGGCAAGCTTTTGGTTAGCCGCGACGATCTGCTCCGCGCCCGCCTTATAGCCGGACGGGTCCAGGCTGGAGCGGATGACGGTGATTTGTTCGGCGGTCAGGGACATGATAGACTTCTACGCGTCTCCGCAGCGGCCATGCTGGCGATTTGATCGGCTGAGCCCTGCCATGCTGCACCTGGTGGACGAGGAAATAGCCGTTGTCATGATCGGGGCCGACCTCTATCGCTGCAATTCTTGGAACGCCATCACGAGTCGTGATCGTCGATCGAATGACACGGCTGCGCGATTAGCGACCGGTTCCGATCAGGTGCAATCATGATGCGCGTGAGGTGCCTAAGGCTGTTCTAAGATACCCGGGGGAACCTGCCATTGAGTTTGTGGTCCGATGAGCGTCGAACACCACGCCCAGCTGCGGAGGACCCGTCGGGTTCGCCTGACGACGCCGACCCGCCTGGCGTGAGATCAAAATTTCAGCAGGATTATGATCGACTGCTATTCTCGACACCTGTTCGTCGTCTTGCTGATAAGACCCAAGTGTGGCCGATGGACGAGAATGACGGTGTTCGTACTCGCCTCACTCATTCACACGAAGTGGCTAATTTGGCTCGATCCATTGGAACGAGAGTCGCCATGACAGACCAGGGGATCTTTAACGGCGTCGACGTTTATAGCACTATTCAACCAATTCTGTCAGCCATCGGCTTGGCACATGATTTAGGAAATCCGCCGTTCGGACATCAAGGCGAGATTGCGATCGGCCAATGGTTTAGGCGAAAAGAGACCTGGATCTTCACAAACATAGGCCCAGATGCAAATTCTGACCCTTTGCCAGATCCTGTTCCCGAATATCTCTGGCCTGAATTCACGAAATTCGACGGCAATCCTCAGAGCCTTCGGCTGATTACGAAATTGCAGACGTCCCATGGGCGCGTTGGACTCGATCTAAGTGCCGCTACCCTGGCAGCTTCGCTAAAATATCCAGTCGATGCCAGAAACTACGATAGCACCAAGCCCGCTATCAAAAAGTTCGGATATTTTGAGTCTGAACGCGTATTGGTAAATTGGATCCGTGAGCAAACCGGGCTTTCAGAGGGCCAACGGCACCCGCTCACATGGATCATGGAAGCATGCGATGATATTGCGTATTCAGTTCTCGACGTCGACGACCTTCTCAAAAAGGATGTCATTTCACCAGACGACGTCATGGTGTTTCTCGAACATGATGCGCAATTGGCTGATAATGATACCGTCAAGCGGCTTTCGGAAAAATTCGAAGCCGTTGGCAAAGAGGCTCGGCGAGTAGAGATTTTGCGTGACATCAAAATTGGTTACACTCGCGCGTACCTGATTGAGGCGTTGATAGTTGAGGCGAGCAGGAAGTTTGTTGAGAAGTCTAAGGCGATTCTAGCACTTGAGCATGAATGCCCTTTGATGGAAGGAAGTCGGTTGTGTAATGCGTTGAAGCGCATTGCCCGTCAGTATGCCTTTTCTCACCGAGATGTTTTGGAGACCGAAGCGATTGGCGCGGCGGCTGTCGACTCATTGATGACCGACTTCTGGAGCGCGATCCATATGAGAGAGAAGCCTGAAGAAATGCTTTCCGCTCGCATGGGCGCGCGAGCTCGTTACGTATTTTCGATGATAAGCCCTAACTACCTCGAAGAGGCATCTCAGTCGGTCGATGGCCCTAGTGGTACAATGAGATACCGAGAACTACGCTTGTTAACCGACATGGTATCAGGAATGACCGACACATTTGCACTCAAAATGTGGCGAAATCTTAAGGCGATCCCCCGTGTCGATCGCACCTGATATTCGTGTCCTGAAGCGGCGAATCGACGACTACGTCTGGCGAGACCGGTCGATGCCACTCATTCGGTTGCGTGAATTGCTAAATGAGCATTTTATGGCGTTTCCAAATGTAGCAATCATTGGCGGTCTCGTTCGCGATTTTGCGCGTAAAGGCCGCACCGGCTTTCGGTCAGATATTGACTTGGTCATTGATGCTCCAGCCGACAACGTGCGGGATTTGGCTGCCAATCTTAGAGCGAGCCCAAACCGGTTTGGAGGATTTTCTTTTTGCCATCCGCAGTGGAAGGTGGATTTTTGGGCCCTGGAGACTACCTGGGCCTCGACGAACGGACACGTTAAAGTACGGAACTTCGAGGACCTTACCCGGTGCACCTTTTTTGATTTTGATGCGGCTTTATACGACCTGAAGACGCGCACAATCCTTTGCGAAGCGGGTTATCTTGAGAAACTTAGAAGCCGCCAGCTTGATATTAATCTTGCAGCCACCCCCTCCCTTAGGGGTAACCTTCTAAGATCTGTTCGTCGCCTACTGCTCTGGAATGTGGCTGCCGGCCCAAAGCTAGAGAATTTTATCGTCCGAAATCTAAATCCAGAAAATTTCAATGCGATTCGGATAACGGAACAAGCTGTATATCCGAATCCGATTTTGCCACGATTTCAAAGTGAATTCGAATTGATGCCTTATCTGTTTGATATCAGCGAGCGTTCACAACTTGATATATCCTTTGCCACTCAGCTAACCCTTCCCGGGATTATGGTCGACTAACTCAGAAACCCTATACCGGTTGCGGCTGAATAATCACTCCGGCTCGATCTTTCATGTAGACCGACATATACGAACGATCCAACGCCATGACCGCCTCGATCTCCGCCGGGTGGGTAATCGTGCCCGTAAGCGTGGCCCAGGCCATCATATCAAACCAGGAGATCGAGTTCGGCCCGAAGCCGTTTGATCCGCGTCCTGCCGACAACTCCAGGAACCAGGCCCAAATATGCGCCCCGTCGGCCGGCAATTCTGGCCCATCGAGCGCAATCGACCGCCGCCCGGTCTGCCGTTCCACGCTCTCGAGGTGCGCCCGCCGCGTTGTCCCGTCCGGCATCCGTTGCGCCAGCGCGAACTGGTGCGTTGCGAAGGCAATCAACTCGTCCAGGCAGCCGGGCGGAAGTTTCCCAGGTCGGTGATGAACTCCACCACCTGCTCGCGCAGCCATGCCAGTTCGGACATTGCGTACAATTCCCGCGCCGCGGCAGGCGTGCAGTCAACGGCCAGTACGCTGCCGTCCAGCGTGACCAGCGACCAGGCTTTGGTCAGTTTGGCCAGTTTCTCGATTAGGTCGGCCTCGGCCTGTTCGGCGGTATAGCGCTGCCCGCGCAGCCGTAGCTGCCGATCGGTCACCGTGCGATCATGTGCTCGGCCCACGCTGCTGCCAGCGGAAAGCAGGTCGATCCAGGCTTCTTCGCCGGTTTCAGCGTTGCGCAACGGCTGGCGGGTCACCGGATGGATGATGGTCATGCGTGCGACGGTGTCGACGCCGAGCGCCAGCCCGGCAAACTTGCTGCTCATGAGGATGTCCTTTGTCAGGGGCACAGGGATCCGGTGGCCAATCAGGCGACCTCGGTATCGACGATGCGGATCGTGGTGTTGGGCTTGCCGGGGATGGCCCCGACATACTTCAGCGCCTGGAAATTCGCGGTGATGACCTGCCCGGCCTCGCCGGTCAGCGCGACATCGGCGCCGCCGAGCTTGATGCGCGGCAGATACAGCGTGATCGTCGGGGTGGCCTCGTCGGACGTGGTGTCGAGCTGCAGTAGCAACTCGAACTCGGTCTCGTCGAGAAAGCCGTCGATGAAGGTGGTGTCTTCCAGGTAGGCGGTGATCTGGCCGGTGAGGTTGTTGCGGCCGAGGAAAATCTCCGCGCCGAAGTTCTGCCCGACGACGCTGGCCGCCTCCGCCGGCATGTCCATGGTCAGGGTCACGCCGGTGACGACACCGACCGACACGCCATCAAGCAGCAGGGCACCGTTCACCGAGGCCACGATGCCGGTCGTCGTCTCGGCGGCTGGCGAGGCAAAATACGGTGAGGCACCAGCCGACAGGGTCCGCATCCCGCGGCCCATCACCGAGAAGGTCGCCGTGCCCAACCCGGTCGCGGGCAGCGATAGGGCGTATTTGGTCAGGCGACACTCGGTGAACAGGCGCGAGATGTCGAGGTCCTGGTGGGCAATTTCGATGCCAAACTTGCGGGACACGTGGCCCGATGACGGCACCTCTGTCGCATACCCCGGCCGCACCAGAGAGAATCCGGTGTCCGCGGTCTGATCGGTCGGGGCCGGGATGACATGCACCACACGGTTTGACGTACCGCTGAAGCTGACGATGGTGAAGTTCCGAGCGTCGTTCGCCGGAACCGCCATCGACGAGAACCGAATGATGTCGCCAGATCGCAATCCCTCACTGACCGGATCGCCACCGGCAAAGGTGAACATGCTGCCGGAGGCGCTGGCGGCGACGCTGGTCAGATCGGTCTCGGTCAATGTGACGCCGGCCGATCGCGTGTCGCGATGCACTGCCTCGAAGAAGGCGAAATACGTGGCAGGGGACAGTTCACCGGCGATATCGCCCTGCACCTGGCGGGCGCCGTGCCGGTAGTCGACGATCTGCCGATCAGCGCGGATTTCCGCGCTGGTATAGGTGGCCTTTGCCAGGTTCAGCGTGCTCGACACCCGCCGCAGCGTCTGTCCGCCAGAAGTGCCGGGCGCGTTGTCCTCCGTGTTCGCGGTGATGGCACCCGAGGTATACGCCTTGTAAACGATGGTGCCCTGCACGCCCTCGGCCAGGGACATGGCGGTGTTCCTTTCGGGTCAGGGGAGAAGCGCGCGGCTCAGCCGCGGAAGCGGTACTCAAAGACAACCAGGGCGCCGCGGGTGAACCAATTGCCGTCCTCGGTGGGCTGGACGTCGAAGCCGCTGCCCTCGCCGATGAAGCTGAGATCGTTGCCGGCGGAGTCGGTGATCCGCTGCGAGCGGAACGCCGCCATCGCGTCGGCCATCAGGTCCAGGGCGCGATCTTCGTCCCCGATCGCGCGGGCGGCGAACACTCGGATCAGGACGCTGCCGAACTGGACCCGCAGGTTGGCCCCCGCGCCGCCGCCGAACGCAGCCAGCGTCTCCCGCCCGAAATCAACCTCGTTACGTAGGAAGTGCGGCACGTCCGACGGGTCGGGCAGCGGTTCACGGTCATTCGACCGCCAGAACACCGGGACGTCGGGATGCGCCCAGGCGGCATCGAACAGCGCCAGGATATCGTCCCGGATGGTGCGATACAGGCCGGCGGTCATGCGGTGCGCGGGGTGATCAGAATGGCGGGATAGCGGACATCGGTCTGGATGCGGCCCGCGCGTCGGCGGTGCCCGGATCGCCGCCGCAGGGCATAGGCGTCCGACAGATCGACGTAGGTGAACGAGAACGACGCCAGATTGCCGGCCAGGCGGCGCGCGACGATCGCTGTTTCCTCAACGATGTGGGATGGAACCTCGAGCACGAAGGCGCCTCCGCCCTTGCGTTTGCCGACCTCGAGCCGTCGCGCGTAGGGGACACTGGCGACGATGCGCACCTCGCGCGTGTCGGCGTCGATGGTTTCGATCCCGGCCTCCTTTCCGTCGACCAGGATGATCAGCCCAGCGATGTAGGCGCCGCTGTCTCGCGGGGACCGCCGGACCAGTGCCTCATACGTATCGCGGACGATCTCGGCGAGATACTGCCAGGCGAAGACGATGACGCCGTCCGGGTTGACGGTCGTCAGCGGTGCGCCTTCCACTCCGTCGACGATCTGCCGGTATTGCGGCACCATGCCGGAGCGGGCCCGCTGCTGGGTCAGCACGCGATCCCGCTCGTCGGCGGCGACGCGGGACAGCAGCGCCGAGGCTTCCTTGGCGTTGCGGTCAGCGACGTTGACCTGCAGCGTGTTGATGAACCCACGCAAGGCAGTGGCGGAGAACATCAGCCGCCCCTCACCTGCATATTATATCGTACAATCTCGCCCCCGACGGAGACGGTCTCGACGCCCTGCACCGTGGTGGTGCGGCCGGCGATGATGATCTGATCACCGCGTCGGGGCGGGCCTGGCCAGGCTTCGGCCTCGATCTCTCGGTTCGACAGGATGACCTTGCGATCGCCTTGCATCACCCCGCCGGTGATCTCGTGCGGCTGAAATTGGTCGACGCGGGCGGCGCAGGACACGTCAATGAATTGGGCCTGGCCGGTCGGCCGCCGCAGCACGACCGTCTCGCCGTAGCGGGCGAGCATCGCGGCTGTTGCGCTGGGTGTGTTCATACCGTTACCGTCCTGAACGGATCGAGCAAGGCGGCGATCTCGGGCGGCATGGCGCCGTCGTCGCCGGTGGCGCCGACCCAGTACTGCTCGGTGACGACACCCGGGATGGCGAGGGAGCGCAGCATCGGATCGCGGTCACGCGCGGCCCAACGGTGGCGAACCAAGCCAAGGCATGCTGTTTCGATGGGACGTGGCAGCGCCTGAACCGACACGTAGCCGGCGGTGTAGGTGACGGCCACAGTGCAACCCGCCCACCGGGTCCGCTGGTCGCCGCCGATCGAATAGAGCAGCCCAGCCGTGGCATCGATCTCGTATTGGTCGTTGGCCAGTGTTGCGCCGTCCACATCGATGCTGGCGACCGCCGCCACCGGCCGCCGTGCAAGCCGCAGGCAACCTGGCGCGCCGCGCAGGCGGAAGGTCTCCCGCACGGTCTCGCCCGCCAGGACACGGCCGAGATAGGTCTCGATCCGTTCTGATGCCTCATCAATCCAGCGTTGCAGCCGCGCATCGGCTGCGTCGTCGGTGATGCCGATCTCATCCTTGACAGTGGCGAGGGTCGTCAGGGCCCGGATGCTCGCCGGGGTCAGGACGGTCAGCAGCGAGGAGGTCATCGGCGCCTCGGGCTTTCACGGGGTCGGATGGTCCCGGCTTGCGGCGGGTGGTCGGCGCATGTCCGGGTGTTGCGTCACTGCCGGTTGGCGGCGCCGGCACCGGCGGCGGTTGGGTTCCCGTGGCCGGCGTCGCATGGGGATCCATCGTTGCCGCCGCCTGGGATTGAACCGTGGGCGGCACTCCGCGCGGGATCGAAACGGCGGGTGCATCCTCCGCCGGGACCGCCACCTCCCGCCTGATCCAGCGGCGCGCAAGGTCGTCGCGCAGGTCATGGACGCTCCCGGCTTCGAAGCGGGGACCGCGCATGCGGCCCTCGGTTTCGAAGATCACGTCCTGGGTGAAGCGGACCCGCATCAGTCGACGATCGCCGACAGGGGCGGGTTGTAGCGCGCGCCGCGCAGGAGGTACAGCGCCGCACCCAATTGTGCGTTGGTGCCGACATCCGCCACCGAGAACTGCACGCAGTCGAACCCGTTGGCGACATCCAATTCGTCGGCGCGGACTTCGATCACGTAAATCCCGGCGTTCTCCGCCGAGGTCAGGTCGACATACGTGTTTGCCGCCGTCTGGGTGACGGTGGTGAAGGTGCCGAGCGCCGTCAGCGTGCCCTGTTTGACGTCGATGCGGGTGAAATCCAGTGCCTTCGCGTTGGCGCCGGACACGTCGGTGGCCTGCCGTAGCGTCAGCGTTGGATCGTCACCGGCAGTGCCAGCCGCCTTGAAGAAGATGATGGCGCAACTGTCGAAATCCTTCAGCGATACCCAGTCGCCGTTGTTCGCGGCGGCCGATAGGTCGACGGGGCCGAAGCCGGCGCAGATCTGCATGCGCTCGACCAGCAGGGAATTGGTCTGCATCAGGGAAGTCTCCCGATTTGGAGATGTTGAGACTGGCCGCGATCAGCGCGCGGCCAGGGTCACGTAGGGCGACTGGGTGTTGGACCCGGCGCGCGGCGACTGCGCCGCTGCCCACCACGGCTGGCCCGCCAGGCGGAACGTGAACTTGAACGCCGTCAGGTCCTGATCGAACCAAAGATGGATCGAGGTCTGCGCTACAACGCCCGCCGCCTTGCGCACCGCCAGATACTGGCTGAAGTCCACCAGCATGATGTCGCCCAGGTCGCCCACCGTCGCACACACCTGGTGCGGAATGACTGGCCGGCCGAGCAAGCGGCCGAACGGCGCGTCCGACAGACCGCCGGGCGGCATGTAGACGGGCTGGTTCGCCAGCGTCATCAGTGGCAGCTGCGGTTCCGCGTCGGGATGGATCAGCCATACCGCGTTGGCGCGCGAGCGCACCGGCAGGCGCGACAGCATCTTCACCACGTTCTGGGCGTTGATGGTGTCAGCGGTCTGCGCGGCCTCCGCCGCCTGGGCGACGAGGGCGGGCGAGTTCATGATGCCGAGCGGCTGGCCGACACCAGTGCCCCAGGTCAGGGCGTAGGAGACGCTCCAGTCCATCGCCTCCGGCGTCTTGGACTTCAGGTAGCCGTCGATTGAGGGAGAGTCCTCGAGCATTTCCTCGGTGACTGGCACCAGGGCGGCCAGCTTGTGCAGCCGGAGATTCACTTCCCCCAGCTTGGGCTTGGTCTGGGTGATGGTGGCGGCCTCGGATTCCCAGTAGGCCTTGATGCCGTTGGTGCCCCAAGGCGTGGTCTCGTCCACCGGCGCGGTGTAGCTGTTAGACGAGGTTTGCTGGACATCGCAACGGCTGAGCAGGCTGTCCTGGTCGAACAGGCGGGTCATGATGGCGGCACGATAATCGGGCGGCACCGCGAAGCCGCCATCGGTGCCGACGCTTTCCTGCGTCACGGCGGTCGCGGCGGCGTTGCGGATGAGCCGGTTGTCGACCTGCCCGCCACGGACGGCGGCGTGGCGCACCGCCATGGCAAAGTCGCCGAAGCTGCGGAACCCGCCGGAGCCGGCGGCGGAGACGCGTGGGACCGGCGGAACGGCGGCCATCGCACGGGGTTGCGCCACCTGCGGCCGGGCCATGGCTTGCGGACGTTCCGGGAGAACCTGGGTGGAATTGTCCTCGTCACCCGGCACCGCGTCGGGCGCGGTCTGTCGGCCGCGCGGGGCACCCATGACCGCACCTTGCGCGAGCACGCGTTCACGGCGGGCGATCTCGGTTTCAAGCCGGTCGAATTCGGAAGAGTTGTCGTCGATCGAGCGGTTTTCGTCGGCGTTCATCTCTCGCCGTTCGGCATCGACCTGGGCCAGGATTGCCTCGTTGGCAGCGAGCAGTTCCTCTTGCCGCGCTCGATGTTGATCGATGGCCGGGTCGCCGGCATGCGCCAGGATGGGGAAGATGGGACGGTCCGAGGCCAGCAGGGCGAGCACGCTCGCCGGCACCCGGGAAGGGGCGTTGATTTGCAGCATGGATTTTCTCCGGGAGGTGCGGCGCGTGGCCGCGGGAAACGCGACGGATCAGACGTTCGCGCCAAGCGTGGGTTGTGACAGGAGACGGCGTGCCCGTTGGCGGGCCAGGCGTTGGACTTTCTCGTCGTAAAGCGGGCGTAGGATCGTTTCGGTTGGCGCCTCGAACGACGCCGCGGCACGGCGCCAGTGCATCCCCGAGTGATGATGCCGCGCCGCCATCTTGACGTTCGGCATAACGACCTGCGCGAAGCCGTGCTTCACGGCGTCGGCAGACTGGAACGTGGTCTCCGCCGCCATCCATGCCTGGATCTGATCCTTGGTTTGACCCGTGCGGGCGGCATACACGTCGGCGATGCTGCTCGTGGTCGCCTCCAAATGGTCGGCGGCGGCCCGCATTTCGGCGGCCGGGCCGACGGCCACCGTCCAGGCTTCGTGGATCATGATCTCGCCGGCCTCGGCGATACGGATTTCGTCACCGGCCATGGCGATCACCGAGGCGATGGACGCGGCGATGCCGTCGATGAATGACACCACGGTCGCTTGATGATCGGCCAGCAGGCGGTAGATCGCCAGCCCCTCGAACACGTCGCCCCCGTAGCTGTTCAGCCGAACATGGATCGTGGACACTGTGCCGAGCGCCTTCAAGTCAGCGGCGAACTGCTTGTCCGAGACCCCGCCGAACCGCTTGCCAATGTCCTCATATATATAGACCTCGGCGACGGCGGAGCCCTTGGCCTTCATGGAGTAGCCCGTGCCCATCGGCAGCCCTTCCGTTTGCTGTCTGACCTGCGGGATTGGTGCCAGCAGGATCATTTGAGACTGTGTGTGGCACGATGTTCTGGCCGGCCAGTTCGATCGGGACCATGTTCACCGGGACGAAGTGCTTGTCCCCCTCAGGGCCGATCGTGTTCATGTTCTCCAGCCGCAGGATCATGTTGGGCGATGCGGCCCCGACCATGAACAGTGACTTGTAGAGTTCCGCCCGCGCCGTGCTGTCGCCCCGTAGCAGCCCGTTCAGGTTCATCTTGGTCAGCAGGTTGTTGCGGTTCTGGCCGAACAGCTTGTAGTTTGCCTCTTGCTCGAAGGCCTTGACCCAGGGCACGACGCTGTCGACCACCACCTCGATCGACTGGTGCTCGATGTTGCTGAACGTCGCCCGCGCCAGATGCATGACCTTGTGTGGCGGCACGCCGAACCAGCGGCAGATTTCCTCGATCTGATGCT
>Ga0082335_1004420_pt1 | contig 21135 bp, 19 predicted proteins | sample Subgrocontami58m_FD_72375 | JGI IMG/M metagenome (GOLD analysis project Ga0082335, IMG submission 72375) | Subsurface groundwater microbial communities from S. Glens Falls, New York, USA - GMW37 contaminated, 5.8 m (SPADES assembly) (version 2) ... | reverse complement strand
CATGCCGCTCCATTAGAACCAGTCAATTTAGAATCAATTATAGTAAGTGAAACATTTCTTGCAGTAACATTCGCCCCTGAAACTACCGCTCCAGAAGCATAAACACTAACATTCAATCTCCACTGCCTATCAAATCTCCCTCCAGAACTTATATTATAAGTTCCTAAAGCAATATCTGTAGAATTTAGAATAATCGTCCTTCCAGATATTGTCAAATTGTAAAAATTAATTCTAGAATCAGATATATTAACACTGCCAGAAAAGTTTGCAAAGCTAAAATTCCCACTGTTTCCGGATATCATTGGCAAATTTATAGAGGGCTTAAAATTAAACTTTCTTGAAACATTAGTAGAAGTTATATTCCCCCCTGTCAAATTTAATTTCCCAGTTCCTTCAATTATAAAATTATACTGCCCATTTGAGCTTTGATTAAATTGAATGTTGCAACTTCCAGGAACATTCAACACTCCAGAAGAAGAAATATTCAAATCCGCGTTCAATCCAACGCAAGTTGAATATCCTGAAGCAGTACAAGAATATCCATAATAATAAGTCGTTGCTTCAGTAAGCAAATCAGTGCAATTTATACTGCTTGAAACTGAAACATAAGAAGTGCTCACAGCAAAAGTTCTCGTCTCAGATTCGTTATTCCCTCCTGGAGAATCAGTAACATTAACCTTCCAATTGTAATTTCCTTTTTTCAATCTGTAAAGGTCATTTATATTTGCCGCGTTATTAAAAGGTTCGTCACCAAAGACCAAAACTTCATCAATACTCCCATTAAATGAACCCGCATTACTACTAGCATCACACACAGTGCCTGCTGAATTTCCACCAATTTGCAGTGGCTTGCCAGAGGCTGTAATAACAGGAAATGCGGTTGTGCTATTTTTTAACACTCCATCAACATACAAGCTAATTAGACCATTACCATTATTATAACTACCAACAACCATGTGCCATTGACTATCATTTAAAATAGAATTTGGTGTTGTTATCTTTCCAATAATTGAACTATCTCTGGCAGTAAATTGTAATAGACTATTATTGCAACTAGCTGTTAAAGAATAACCGTTCGTAGTAGAACTTTCCTGTTGTATTATTGTTTCATATCCATTTGAACTATTCCCAGCCCTATTAACCCATGCAATAAGCGTAGCAAAATTATTATCATCTGACAACGCTCCTTGTCTGGTAGAATTTAAATAATCTCCATTTCCATCAAATTGCCAAGCTCCTCCAAATTTTCCCCCAGTCATATTAGGAAAAGCATTCCCAATAGCTGTTAAATTACTCGGATTAGTAAGAGTAGAAAAATCATAAACTTTAGAGTTATTTTCTCCGTATATTGAATTATTATCTAAATGATATAAAGATTCATAAGCGTTACCCGCCCCATAACCTCCAACTAAAATAGGAGAAGTCCAATTATAAGTAACTTGAGTTCCATTCGCAACTCCAGTTTTTTGATACAACAACCCATTTTTATACATGTTAGCACTAGATGTCGTAGAATTAGTTCCATAAATAAATACATTTATTGTATCATTATCTAAATCAAAAATAGTGCTATTCAAAGTTATGTTAAAAACGTCAATTAAAAAAGCAGAAGCATTTGCAGGAGCATTCAAAACAGTATAAGGAATGTTTAAATCAACTGTAAAGCTAACACTAGAATAGTTTACATTTCCAGCAGAATCATTCGCATAAATAGTTACATTATTTATTCCTTCCAACCATTTATAATTAGTCAAATTATTTCCACAAGTAATTGTGTTGTTTACTCTTCCCGAGCTGTTAGTATACCAACAAGCTTGCAAATTATTATCTGATACTGTATAATTGATAGTTTGCGTCGCATTAAAAAACAGACTTTTGTTTAAAGGATAAGTTATATTTATTGACGGAACTGTTGTGTCCGCTACTCCGCCGCATATTCCATTCCATTCTGTGCCATTAATGTAAAACGTTCTAGCCAAAGTCCCCCCAGTATCATTTGTATAAGCAAAAAGAAAAGTCCCGTCACAAGTTCCGAAATTAGAAAAATCAGTTCTTCCATAAATGTCAAACAATAAACTTGTCGTATTTTCGTCTGTTGCAAGAATATAATTATACTTTAAAGTGCCAGTAGCATTGTAAACAGAAGCATTGATATTCCCCGCATTTCTATCATTCCAAGCGACAATAAACCAGTTATATGCTTCAGAAGGGGCGCTTTCTCTTACAGTTGCCATTGCCAGTCTTGGATCTGAACCCCCGCCAGAAGCATTTTCATCAACAAGTATGGTAGTTCCTATCTGATTATTATCTCTATCCCTTATAGTCATATTAATATGGCCTAAAAGAGTGTCGTACCAAGACATTGCAAAATAGGTGTTGTTAATTGAAGTAAGTGCAACCTGTGCTTTTTCCCCGACAGCTGTATCAGCATTAGTAGTAGAAATAACAGAATTTGCAGAGCCATTAGTGCTCATTCTAACAAATGTTGCCCGATTGGCAACATCATCAAAGAAAGCATAAACAAATAAAGTAGAGTTTAAAGCAGCACAACTAATAAGATTTTGTGATATGTCCTGTGGAAACATTGATCCACTAGCCCCAGTATCAGGCGAACTAATACCGGCGCCCCATGTATTGATAGGCACTATATTGACATCAGCATCTAAATCAACTGCGTCAGTATGACAAATTTGCATAAAACTGTCAGTGGCATTGCTCATTACAATTGGTCTAGCAGGATCTCCAACTGTACCTGCTGTTATGTCTAAATCAGTTGGACCTGTAATTTTTGTTCCTGTCCTAGTAAAAACAGAATATGTAGTATCTTGAACAGTAGAAACTGCATTAAACCATGCAACAACAAAAGTTGTTGAATTTATCGCGCCTACTGAAACTCTTGAGCCAGCACCTGTTGCAACAGCAGGAACTCCGATAAGACCAGTTAAATTAGTTCCGTTTGTATCATAAACTCTAAATGTTATGTTGTTTTCACTTGCCGTTGCAAAAACAAATGTTCTATTATCTAAAGCAGCAATTGATATGTCAATACTTGATCCGTTAAAAGTAATATTCGGGTCAATAATGTGGTCAAACTCTAAGCTTCCATTCAAAATCTTAAGGTCAAAAGTCCCTTGAGAATAATTGCTCTCGTTTGATAAATTTGTCAGATAAATCTTATAATAACTCTCATTTTCTATCAAAGGAAAAGTTGTTATCGCCCTTGTATCATTAAATTCATAAACTTCAATGCTTCCAGAATTATTTATAGACCTAGCATAAACGGTTATATCCCTAGTTCTATCTAATGGAATCTCAAAAGTTACTCTAACATACTCTCCATCGTTTATCGCCTCGCTCCAATTTCCATCAAGAGCTTTAACCTGCTCATAAATATCACTAATAAAACTCCTGTTAGAAGCAAGATGCTCTGCCTTTGTGATTAAAATTATATCATAAGTCTGATTAGATAAATGAGGAACAATCCATTCAACATAATCTATCATTCCATTTCCGTCTAAATCATAAGCAGAAAAATTAACAAATTCTTTCTGCTCTCTCCAATAGACTTTTATCTTTGACTCTTCTCCAACTTTTCTTGTTTCAGGCACTCCCGAAAAAGCCAATATATCCGTATAGTTTAACTCGTCTTTCCCGGAAACTAAAACTCTCTTCCCATTTGCTAAATTCTCTTCAGTTGCACTAGGTCCTTCCGTATAATATTCGACAGCAACTTCGTTAGTATTTGTTTGATTAACAATATTTGCAACGTCGACTACTTGGCTGTCATTAGTTTGAGTTATCTGCCCCTGCAAAGCTTCTTCCAGAATTACATTTCCAGTAATCCCTCTCCCAAACGACCCAATAAACCATTTCCAAGCTCTTGTAATTATTCCTTTCCCCCCTCCTTGCAAGTCAAGAGCAACATTTCCCGTTATTCCTCCGCTTATCAGTTCTTGCTTATCAGTATCTTTAACCAAATCTTCATAATTCTTTCTCTCTTTCAATGCCTGCCCAACCTCATCTCCAGTTTTAACAGAAATATTGCTCGCTTCTTTTGGCAATTCAAATCTTAATTCTTCATCACCAACAGAACTTGTGTTCAATATTTTGAGCCATTTTGTCGGCCTATTAATAACTGCCCGATATTGCAATGTCGTTACATTTACAGAAATATTCTCACTTGCAACAATATTAACAACACTAATATTAAATTCATTGCTTTCATTTTCTCCAAATTCATTTTTTGCTTTTATCTTCCCAGTTCTGTTTCCAATAAAGTCTATTTCAGGCAATATCTCCAGAGTTTCGTTTATTACATTAAAAGATATATTTTCACTCTCATCAATTTCATACTCTTCAGCATTAGAAAAATAATCGGATAAAGTTAAGTTATAGCTTCCATTCACTTTAATTTCTATATTAGGAATTTCTTTCAATAAAATTGGTTTTTCAGCCATATTACTCAAATTAAGTTCAGGAATAGTGACATTAGTTAAATTCAGCTCAGAAGTGCTAACATTGGTTAAATTCTCGCCAAGAATATCTTTCTTAAATTCTATCTCATATCTTATCTTATCAAGTTTTAACTTCGCATCCCCGCTAACTTCTATTCTTAAATTGTAACTATTCTCACTCAAATTGTAAACAGTCAAATCACATGTCTCTTTGCAATAATCCTTAAACATCTTTATTTTCTCACTGCTAACTGCCTCTTCATTTCCCTGGCTTTCATTTCCTATTTGACTCGCATTTCCACTAACCTCAGTTTCATTTGCAGAATTTTCATTTCCAGCATTGTTTACAGTTGTCTCATTAGTTGTTTCCGCGCCAGCATTTTGACTTTCTCCTGGTGTTGTCGCTTCTATTCCTGTTCTAGTTTCCGTTCCCGTAGTTACCCCAGTTCCTTCCTGTATGCTCCCTCCAGCTCCAACATTCTCAGAAACAGTTCCCGCTTCATTCCCAGCAGAACTTGCAGAACCTCCAGAATCCCTCGCACCACTCTCCGCCCCTTCAGTCCCAAAACCAGTAACTACTCCTCCAGTTAAAATAACTTTTTCAAATTCTAAATCATTGCTATCTAAAATCAAAAATTCTTTTCTGTCACCTTGTAAATAAACTTTAACATTTCCCTCTCCAACTATTTCTCCAGAAGCCTTTAAATAATCTAATCCCCCCGCCTGTTTAACATTAAATCCATAAACCTCGCTTGAAATAAATTCCTTTCCAATATTCTCGCCGTAAACTTCTTTAAACTTTTCAACAGTCGATCCAGTTATTGTCCGGTTAGAAAATTGATAGAATAAAATTATAAAAACAAATAATAAAATGGGAATCGCAAAATAAGATATTTTTTTGATATTTTCTTTTTTAATGCCTTTGTCTATGCCTTCAATTTCACTTTGGCAAATTTTGGCATAATTGTCATAATATTCAATCCATTTTTTTGGATGCCTCTCTCCAAATATATCTTTTACCCTCTTTTCATACTCTTCAAAAGTTATTTCCCTTTGAGAATATATTGCATTAAGGGCATTTGTCTTGTCAACAACTTCTTTTTTATGTCTTTGGGCTAGATTAATTTTTTCTATTAAATTTCTTTTTCTCTCATTAGCTCTTTTTATTTTTTCATTCATTTAAGCCTCCCCCTCTAAAGAAAAAAAAGAAGAAAGCTGTCTCAGAAAACAAATTTGGGGTGTTAGAGACAACCTCCTTCCAATTAAATTCAGAAAAACATGATTCGCACAGTTAGAATATCTATTAAAAAATCTAACTGAATTTAAATTAAAAATGCCAACTACTATTTTTTCTAAGTAACTCATTATTTTTACACCCCAGACTAATACTTACTATGTATTATTTTTCCTTTATAAAGTTTACTATTATAAGTATTATTTATACACTTTATTAAGTATTTATCATATATAATAAGTATTTTATTAAAACAAATCTTTTATATAGTCTTAAAATTAAATAGGTAAATAATAGTTGAAATAAAAAATATGGCTAACATTGTAAGAGTGTCAGAAGAGCATGAAGAAGCAAGAAGAGATAAAATTAAAAGATTAGAAAGAATAAGACAAGAAAAAGAATTAGAAGGTAGTTTTGTATGCGCTAAACCCTTATTGAGATATTATCCAGCTCCAGAGAATTACTTGCCAATCCAAACCAAAGAAATACCAAATTTAAGATACATTTCTTATGAAAGAACTTCTTACGACGCAACAGTAATCTTATTAAAAAAAATTAAAAGAAGAATTGGAAATATGTTTAGATGAAAATTTACCACCATCTAGTCTTAAGCCCAAATCGCTCATTTTTGGCTTCAGGATTTTTCAGGCTCACATATTTTTCATACATGATTTCAACATTTTCTTCACAAACAAAATCATGCTGCCTAAATCCGCCGCCAAAAGTTTTTGGAATATGCAAAAGCTCATGGATTATAACTTTGTCCTGCTCTTTTCGAGGCATCTTCTCAAACTTATCCAAGAATTCTATAGCATAATGCGCTTTAACTCCGATAGTTTTCTGCATTAATTTTCCAATCGTATGGCATCTAGCCAGAGTTCTTCTCGTCGAGCTTCCGTATCCTCTAAAACATTTTACTCTCTCAACATCTATATGCTCCATCTTCAAGAGTTCAACTATTTCATTCATTCTCATTTGCAAATCTTCTGCATATTCATATTTCATTTTCTCTCTTAAGTTACAATTATATGAAAGGAAATTAATAATCGGAAAAATTCTTTTCCTTTTATAGATAGGGGTAGAAATTAGAAAAATCCGAAAATTAATTTCTATCACTATAAATTTCAATCTCAATTACTTTATTTCTGCTTTTAGGGCTTTTAATCTTTATTGCTTTAAAAGAAACATTAAATTCTTTAGACAATAAATTTATCAGCCTAGTATTTGCCTTTCCATCCTCGGCTTTTTCTTTTAATCTTATAAAGTATTCTCTTGGAGAAGTTTTCTCAATTCTTTCCTCCTTAGACCCCAACTTTACCCTTACTTTTATTATCATATCCATACATCAATTATAAGAATTTAAATATTACCTTTCTCAATATTGATATGAACAGAAAAATAAAAGTCAGAAAAAATACAGAAAAGAAAGCAGAGAAATTTGTAGAAGATTTTTTCAGCAACCATAAACTAAAAAATAAAATGAATCCAAAAGAGATAAAGAATCAAATAAATCAAAAAAATTTCCTGAAAAATCGCCTACTCCATCCTAAAGGATGGAGTTTGATCGGCGATTTTTCTGATGTCCAAAATGTTTTTAGATAGAAAAAAAGGCATTTTGGAGCATGCTCAAGAACCAAACAAAATTTTAATGAGGTTCTTGACATTCGGAAATTTTTTGGATTACCGGGAGAAATCGACAGCAAATTAACTCCAATCTAAAGATTGGAGATTTCTAACGTGTATTGAAGAAGTTGATTTAAAGAATAACAGAAAAGTCAAAAAAAATAGTTTTAAAAATTTAGTACCAAGTGATAGTGCCATAGATTTAAATAGGGAAATTTATCATTGTGAAGTAATACAATTTAAAATGGCAGAAACACAAACAATCGATGTATTTGAACAGATGAAAGAAAGACTTACAGGTCAGAAAGAAAAATTCGAAGATATGAAAAAGAAGGCTGCTAAATTAGAAGAAGATGATCAAACTGAAATATTACGCCAATATAGAAGTAAAGTTGAAGATTTAGTCTCAGGAAAAGAAGGAACTTCGGTTAAAGATCTTACCGTAATGGATCAAGGATTAGTATTGGCTCAAGAAAGCAAGTTGGATTTATCTCAAATATCAGAAGGATTGACTCTTCAATTTGATGAACTAGGTCAATTTTATGGTAGTTTCTTACAATATCAGGGACTGGAAAAAGCAGTAGCTTATGTTTCCACTAAATTAGCTACTAGAATGCAGAGGAAACGTGCAGAAAAAGCAGATATCGAGGAATCATTAAGAACGATAGTTAGTTATGGCCAGCATATGTTAGGGGTTTATGATAAAAAAATATTGGCATGTATAGAATCTCATGAATGTATTAAAAATTTAATTCAGAGAACATCTAAAGAATTGAGCGAAACTGAACCACTTTATCAAATAGCAAGACAACAGAAAGAAGAATTAGAAAGACAGAATAAAACTCTGCAAGATGAGATGGATAAGGCAGATGCTACAGCTTATGCAACTTTAAATAATACCAAAGTTGAATTAGATGAAGAATATCAAAGAGCCAAGATTAATGAAACATTATTATTGACAAGGGCTAAAAATGATAGGGAAAGTTTAGATACTCAAAGAAAGTACTTAAATGGTTTTAATGATATAATTGAAGGCATAAGTGCAATGCGTACTGGTTTAGAATCAAAGTTAAAGAATCATACGGAGGCATTTGAGAATCTTGTCGTTGGAATTCAAACTGCATATAGTGTAAAAGCTGGAGCAGAATATGATAAAGCAATGAATAAAACAATTAATATTGGAGGAGAAGTAATGGTTGCAATGGCAAATGCTGTTAAGGACACGGCTGCAGGAAGAATAGAGAAGAGACAAGTTGAAACGACAGTATTAAATCGTTGGATAGAATTAGAAAATCAGAGAACAGTCCTTTGGAATCAGAGAATGAATAAAATTAAAGCAGAATATCAGACAACAAAGGATAATTCATAAATAGAGAGATAAAATGGGGCTTAGATCTATTAATGATTCTTCTCTTTCTAGAATACCTAATTACAGCGATATAAGTTTAAAGGCGTTAAATCAAATAGATTCTTTAAATTATTTAGAAAGATTAAATGGTAGATTAAAGAATCTTGCTTTAATTTTTAAAAATGAAGATGACGAATTTATAATTCCACATATTGAACTTTTAAAAAATAGCCTAAAGGGGCTTTATCTTAAATATCAACTTCCATTTGAAAAGAAAATTGATTTTGATTTAATGATAAATCCAAATTTATCTGGATATCCAACTTTAAAAGATTTTATTGCATTAAAAGAGAATAAAAGAGATGCGGATGAGATTTTAGGAACAATCCCCCAAAGAGAAGAAATAATTGAAATAATAAGAACAGGTATTATGCATGGAATAAATGTAGATAGTGCACAAGATATGCTTAGAAGACTTAATTTTTTTAGTTATTTAAAAGAATATCAATTGTTCGACGAAGATGTTTTACCAATAACTAGATTTATTAAAAAAGAAAGTAAAAGAGAATTTCATGTTATGAGTTGGGGTTGTGTAGATTGGCTTTGGAAGGTTCCAGTATTTTATAATATGTGTTTTCAACAGGATTCAAGATATGGTTCGTTTGATTTAGGTAAAAAACCAGTATTAAAAGGTTTATTATTGCAAACAAAGAGCAGTCATATTGATTTAAAGACCTTGGGGCAACAAATAGATTCGATGGTTGAAGAAATTCATCCTAAGTTTATTGAAAGATTTACTTTGGGACCATATTATGATAATGTAACAAATAATCCAGAAGAAATTCAAAGGCTTATTAATGATGAAAGTGATCCTTCAGTAATGAAATTTATTCGAGAGAGGGTTTTAAGCGAGAGAACAAAACCCTTTGGCGGTTTATTAGAAAGAATAATGGGGAAAAAGACAGAAAGGGAAGTATTCAGTCCGACATACGAAGAGATGAGAATGGTTGTGCCATTTAGAATTAAACAAAAATTAGGGAATTTTGATGAAAAGGATAACCCATGCAAAGTATATGGGGTTAGAATTGATGGAGGCATAGTAGGCTAAGATGGCGGGAGAAAAAGGAAATGTATTTCCAATAAGGAGAAAAGACCTTGAGGAACATTTTATAAAAGTTGACGAAGCTATGAAGTATATTAATAGGGGCGGAAATGAAAGATTAAGTCTTTTTGACCTTGTTAGAGATATTGGAACAGGAACTAAGGATTTAATGGAAGAAAATGTGCAAAAAATAATCCACATTTATAGAGACGGATTTGCTCTTTACTATCAGATTGATGCAATGATAGGAGATAGAGCTAAAAGAATAGACGGAAATGTTACTGATCAAGAAAGAGATAATTTCTCACACTCATATGCAACTTTTGCTTCAAGTTCATGGATAAATCACAGACTTGGGCTTGTTTCCGAGAATAAAGAACCATTCCCGTTTGAAGTAGGTTCAAATATTAAATTTGACTTTGGATTGCAAAGAGATATGCTATTAAATATAATTCTAGCTAGATTATATGGGGTAATTAATATACATAAAAGAAATAAAAATTTTGATGAAGGAAATGATTTGGCAAGAGGAACATACAATTATTTTAAATTTGTAAAAGATAATGCTCTAGCCCATAAAACAAATTTAAATCATAGTTTAGTAGAATTAGTTGATAAGACTTCATTTGTTATTGCAGATGAATATACTTTAACTGGATTTGAGTCGTCGTTCGAGGAGAAAACTGCTCCAAAGATTGAATTTGTTCATGTTGAACCTCATGAGGTTATAGGATGCGCTCTTGCTAAAAAAGAAATGCTTAGGGACATGGATAGGATTGCTTTATATGATCCGATTTTAAGGAAAAACCCTATAATCGAAGTTGGAGGTTTATCGCCATCAGTTTTATATGATGGATTTCCTGGAACAGGAAAGACTACTTTATTTAGGGCGGGTAGAACAAGATTAAAGGTAAGAGCAGATGCTGTAAATGAATATTGGGTTACAAAGAACATTAAGCCTCTGCCTGTGAAATTATTAGAGATAACGCCAAAAGTTAAGACAAAGTGGTATGGAGAGGCTGGACAGAATACATCACAATTAATTGAAGAAGCTCAAAGGCCAGATTCATTTAATCTTCTATTGACGGATGACATAGATATGTTATTTTCAGGAGGAAGAGAAGAATCGGGGGGAGGAGATAAAGATATTATGAACATTTTTATGCAGTTTGCTAGTGGTGTAAATACTAAGTATGAAGGATTTTGGCAATGGTGGGCTGCTACAAATGAACCTACTGCATTGGATCCTGCAATGAGACAGAGATTTATATCTAAATATGATGTTGCTGGACCAGAAACCGATTTGGATTTTTCTGATATCCTATACTTAAAGTTAGGAAAATGGATTAATTCTGGGCTTGTAAGTATTGATGTGGGAAAGGGTTATGTTCCTTTGAAAGAAAGAGTTTCTAATGGGAATAATTCTAATCGTGGAGAAGGAATTATATCAAGAGTTGCAAAAAGATTTTCATCATACCCTACATTACAAGATTTAGGAATAATGGCAAAGAAATTCAAAGACGAAAATCCAAGATTTACTGGAAGACCAATTCAAGCTGTTGCAGAGGCGATAGCAAAAAGAATCAATGATTATCCAATTCCTGAAGAATGGTATACAGAACCAAAAAGATTCTTTGAGAAGACTTTTGAGGAAAGAGTTGGCCTGCTAAAAGATTTGTGCAAAAAAGTTGACAGTAATGTTATTGCCGAAGAACTTGAAAGATATGCTAATATTGAGAGTAGATATGCATCTGAAAAATTTGAGAAAGACGTAGAAAGACAGGAACATGTTATGAAAGTTGATCTTGAAACGAAAAAAAGACTTATTAAAGAATTAGGAAAAAAAGATGACAAATAAAATAGAAATTCCTGAAAAAGATATTGATTTGGAAAATCTGGGATTGATAAATCAAGGACTATTTACAGTAGACGGAGAATTAGCATTAAGATATAATGGAATTTTAAAGGAAGTATTTGGATATGAATGCGATGTAGATTCATTCAGAGTTGATAGGAGAGGACTTAGTCCAGAATTGAGCGATTATCTAAAAAATAAATATCCGAATAAATTGGAATATGGAGAAAATTATCTCAATTTAGACTCTGCAAATAGATTTATGATAGTAGTTTCTCCGGACCAGAAAAATGCTCCTTTAGTAATTCCTCAGACTTCTTATGAAGATGGATTATATGATGAAGTTTACAGACAGGCAAGACATACAATTGAGGATATCACGTCGAATGAAGCATTATTTGGAGAAATTGAAAATGGAATTACATTATTTAGGTCTGCTTATGATTTATTGCAATTGAGGGGAATCAAAATTAGTTTGGATACTATTGGAGGAACATCTAATTCCATTTCTGATTTAAAAGAGCTATTAAAAAATCTTGGTAAACGGGATGAGAGTTTAAAGCCATTTGGAATGGACAATGCATTAAATCATGAATATATTTCGAGAATTCAGAGTCTCGTTTCTAAAGTTGGAAATGTTGAAATTAGAGCAATATCAGATATATTTCCAATAAAAAGCGAGGTTCATTGTTTTTATGTAGAATTTTTTAAGGGAGTTCATTGCCTTAGGAATTTTAAAAATAGAGACGATATCAAAGCAATATTTATAACGCATGAACAAGGCAAACCAAAACATTTAGGGGATGAAATTCTTGGTTTAGAATTGCATGATAAAGAGTTATTAGATGTATTGCATAAATATAAATTTTTAAAATATGATCCTGAATTGACAAATCAGCGTATAGATGAGATTGAAAAAGAAGTATTATTATCAAAAGGGATTGATGTTGTTAGTTTGCCTAACTATGGAAATAAAAGAGAAGTTTTAAGATTTAGAGAAGAATTATCAAAATCATGGCATGAATTAAATGACATTTCTAGAATACTAGAAAATACTTCAAAAAATATAGGAGATGTAATTGAAGACATGAGTTATGAGACTAAATTGAAATTATCTGTTCCTGCAAGCAAGAAAGAAATCATAAACCACATGCTTGCAGAGTTGGATGAAACAGACCCCGTAAGGGTATACGACTTTAATAAGAGAAAATTTAGATTTGAATTTCAAAAATTGCCTTTAAACAGACAGAGATACATAGTCAAAAGGATTTTAGATGAAAAGATGAAAGGAGGCAGGAAAATAAAATGAATATAACATGGACTGAAAGTGCTTTAGAACATTACATTGGAGGAATTACTATTTCTTTAGCAGACAGAGCTTTCTCTGAGGGGGCTAAAAGAAAGACAGACCAAAGAATTCAGAGAAAAGTGGAAGAAGTAGAAGCTTTGGAATTTCTTGTAGATAATTCGACAGATGAAAGCGTAAGAGACTCTAGAAAATATAATGATGCTGTTGTGAAAGCAAGAAATTATTTCCAGAAACAAGGAATTAAATGTGAGCCAAGAATAGACGCACATGAAGGAAATATAAGTTATGCAATAAGAAAAATATCAAATGGCTTAAATCACTTTAGGCAAAGTCACGAAAAATTGAATAATTTACATTGGGATTCTAAATTAATTGCAGCATTCGGAACCGAATTAGTTTTAGACTTAGGTGTTGTAGTAACACATGCAATATATGGGGTCGGAAATAGCATCTCAGCTCTTTCTAGAACGCCTATTCAAACACTAGCTCTTTGGAGCGGCCTTTATACAGGACGAGGAATTCTTTATGTAAAGGATTTGTTTGTAAAGTCAAAAGAAGAGAAAGAGCTTGATGAAATTGGAAGAGATTTAACTGCAGACAATAAGCTTCTTCAGATAGTCAAAGGATATGCACCAACAAAAGATTTAGTTGTTGAAGTAGTAAGTGTCAGAGCTTTGAATAGTGATGAAGAACAAAAAATGCTTCCTTCTGAAGAAGATACAAATGATTCAGGCAATTTAGGGGAAAAAGTTGGAAAGGGATTAGTAAATACTTATGAAGGAGTTGAAGACGGAGTTAGATCTGGAATAGATGTAATTAGAAAAAGAATGGAAGAAAGAAATAAAGTAAGAGAAGATGCAGAAAAATTAAGACTAGAAGAATTAAGGTCTAAGTATAAAGATTACTAGGAGAAAAATGAAAAAGAAAACTGTCAAAGAAAGACTGGATGTATTGAGAAAAAGGATAGACGAATCTCAGAACCCGGAGAATATTACTAAGAAAAATAAAAAAAGAAAAGTAGCTTTAGCTGGAGCTATTCTTGGAGGAATATTAACAATTGGGGGAGGATTTGCTTTCAGAGATTATATAATAAAGAGACAGGATTATCCTGTTAGAAATGTTCTATATAGTACATCAAATGTAACAAATCTCTCTGGAAATAAAGGAGAAGGGTCAAGCCAAAAAGCGGACAGAGAACTAACAATTCAGTATTTTTCAGGAAGCGGAATCGAAAGCAAGACAGGGACATATTTATTTGAGACAAAAAGAGAGATTAGGGGAAATACTACAAGTTATTCTATGAATAATTCTCAAAAGATATTGATTGCTGTAGCTACAGAAAGACCTGAAAGATTTCAGGCTGGAATAAGATTAAATGGAGCTTTGAATTATAGAGAGCAGTTTGCACAAATTATTGCTGACATTAAGGAAAATATCCCAAAAAAATATACTGTATACAAGATTGCACCTGAGAGAGGTTTAGAAGAGAGAGATATTGATGTTGTTGATAATCCAAATGGAAGCAGAATAATTATAAATAGATTAATCGAAGGAAGAACATTTCCACTTGGATGGTTGTTTGGGAAAGAAAGATTTAGATCTGGAACATTTCTTGAAGATTATGTCGTTGGGTGGAATAACGAAGATCTTTCTAAGAAGATATTTGAAAAGATTAGAGAATTAGACAGCGATCAATCAACTAATCTTGGAAAAAGAGAAGGTCTTGTAGAAGATGTTTTAAAAATGGAAAAAGAGATGAGAAATATAACAATTTATGCTAGTTTTGAAGATGGTTTATTTAAGTTCCTGCCTACTGAAAGCACGGTTTATCTTGGATATTTTCCAACAAAATTTGAAAGATTTAAAAATGGGGCTGGATTTGGAAGGCATAAGCATATTAGACTTAGGGTTGGGAACCAATGGGATATTTGGCCTGGATATTATCCAATTTTAAGCGGTTTGAGTTTTGGAAGTGGAAAAGACAGCGTTTATCCATTTGACAAGTATAATAATGGAGGATATACAATTTCTGATAAGTTCGGAGAATTAGCGAAGATTAAAATTGAAGATTTTATATTAAAATATGGGCAAGATGTTCTGTATAAATATTATCTAGATTTGAATGGAGATGGAAGAATTGAAGAGAGCGAATTAATAGGAACAGTTCTATGTAATATGAGTCATGATGAAAGAAGATTAATGGAACATTTAATAGGAGAAAGTGATTCTGATACTGATATAACATATTCGATAAATTATTCATTCATGGCTCCAGATAATGATTTAAGGAAGGGAATGGAATATCTAAAGTATTGCGCATATATAGAAAGCATGATTCCTGATCAAGTACATAGGGGGAATGGAAGACAATCTTTATTGGGATTGATTAATGATCAAAGAAGCGATATAATGTTCTTTCATGACTTAAATATTGGGAATTTAAGCAGGGCTTTAACTCAAGAATCAACTTTGGCGGCAAAGTATGATATTATAAAGATATTAAATGTTGCACAAAGGCCTTATGCTAGAGATTTAGCAAAGATTTATGGGATTGAAGGGGATTTTGAAGGACAGTATAGAAATTCTTCTTTATTACAGGAAAGAACTGAGATAGGCCCCCTTCCTGGAATCTCTCTTGGAATATTTTTAATTGGAGGAGCTGGATATTATGTAAAGAGATGGTTTAATAGAAAAAAAGAAGAACCTAAAAAAAGACTCCAAGAATTTAGGGAAAGAGTAGTGACAAATTAGGGAGAAATTTTAAATAGTTAGAATTCAAAAAATTAATATGGTAGATAATCAAGAGAAAGATGAATTAAGAGAAGGACTTCATTCAATTGCAGATAAAGTTGTGGATGGCATTCATTCTGGAAAAACTTTATTGGGAAGGCTAGCTAAATATACTGGAAAAGGTTTTAATGATGTTGTTGAAGCTGGAAAGAGTTTGCATGAAGATATTCGGAAAAGGGGAGGATATAAAGAAACTGCCAGGCAAATTGGAGAAGAACTAAGGGGTTATGTGGGTGGTGCATATAAGAATGTTGAAGAATCTTTCTTTACAGATAGGGAATTTGACTCTGAAAAGGCAAAGAAAACTTTGTCAGATAAAAAAAGAGTCATTGCTCAATTTGGAGAAAAGACATATGAAACTTTTTTAGCTTTGGCAAATGATTGCAATACTGCCGTTAGAAATAAGATTGATCAATATATACCTAGTAATGAAGAATTACAGACAAAATATGCAGGAATTGGAACTCAAAATAAGTCAATATATTTAAGATTACACTATGATACCTGTCTTGCTTTTTATGAAAATGTTAATAGCCAAATGCCAAAGAGAGCAAAATATAGAAATCAGATTTTAGACGATATAAAAGCTAGTGCAAGCTCAGATAAAGATGAATTATTAAGTTTTTATTCTTCTAGATTAATTAATGCAGGCACTACTGGAACTTTTGATAACCATACTGCTAAAAAACTGATTGCGGCTCAGAAATTGATTAAGTAAAAACAATTTCATAAAATCTATACTTCAGTCTGGGGTTTACCCAGCAGCTTGCTGTAATTGGGAGTTTCATTGCCCCTACATTTTGTTCGTGGAGCTGTTGTTGGAGGAGTCGTAGGATACATAACATATAGGTTCACCAATAAGACCATATTTTTGTTATGTCGCTTATCGCTGAGGCTATTGATTGGACCCAATATGGAATAAGAGCTTTAGTAAAGTTGATAAGAGCATAATTTAAGATTTAGTAACGGAGAATTCTTGGCATTTTTTCAATGATTAACTTTTAATACTAATGTTGTTTTATAATAGTATGAAAATGAATAAAAAAAATGGTTCTGGAGATAGAATTGATGTTATAGAAGAAAGAATGAAAAGGATAGAGAAAGAGGAAAAGAGGATAGAGAAAGAAGGACAAAAGGTTGAGAAAAAGATTGATGCAATAGCAAAGGAAGAACAGAATATAGAAAAAATAGTTGTTAAATTAGGAAAATTGAGTTTTAGAAAAAAGCACTTGCTTGAATTAATAAGGGCGGGAGCGGGAGCATTTTTAGGAGTTGGAATAGGAAGAGGGCTTATAGGTCTGGACAGCGTTGCCAGAGACCTTGCATGGACAAATGTTATCGGAATACTTATTTTTATATTGGGCATTTCTGCTTTGCTGATATATAAAGATGAGAAAGAAGATATAAAAAATAAAGGGAAATTAATTCTTTTTAGAAGATTGATATTTATTTATATTATTTCTATAATTATAGAACTTATATCATTATTGTTATTTAATGTGCATTATGATTCAATTGAAACTTTGCTTAAGATAATAATTGTAGGCTCTTATACTGCAATGGCAAGTGCGATAACTTTTTCGCTTGCGAAGTGAAAAGTAATGGGCTAAGATAAATATGGGAAAAAGCGCCCGGACCCAGAATCGAACTGGGATATCCTTGCGGAAATGCGTTCTCGAGACGCACGCAGTACCATTGTGCCATCCGGGCTTAAGAAAAAATATCTGAAAGTGTTTATAATTGTTGGCAATTTGGAGAATTTTGATGCACTTTTGTCTAAACCTTAAAAGCATTCAATAGCGGAAGGTTTTTAAAGCATTTTTTGATTTAAATGATACTTGTTGAATTTAATATTCAATAGGCAGAAAGGAAAATGTTTTATATTTTAGAAGTAGAAGATCATGTGAGAGTTGAGCCGAAGCATTTTGGTTTGCCCACTAAGGAAGCTATTGAGAAACAATTAAATGAAGATTTTGTTAATAGTGTGAGCAAGGAATATGGTTTTGTCATAAACGTTCTTTCCGTCGGCAAGATTGAAGATGGAGTGATTATTCCTGGGGATGGTTCCGCGTATTATAATTCTGTTTTTACTTTGCTGGTTTGGAAACCTGAATTGAAAGAATTAGTTTTTGGAACGATTGCAGAAATTACTAATTTCGGGGCGTTTATACAGATTGGTCCTGCACAGGGAATGATTCATATTTCCCAGACTATGGAAGATTACGTTTCTCTTAGTAAGTCTGGAACATTGTCTGGAAAGGCAAGCAAGAGAAGCCTGAACAAGGGAGATGAATGTACTGCTAGAATTGTTGCTGTGAGTTATAAGGCTGGTTCTCCTAAGATTGGCTTGACCATGAGGCAAGCTGGACTTGGAAAATTACAATGGTTGGAGGAGGAGAAGAAAAAGAGAGAGAGTGTAAAGAAGAAAGTTGAGAAATTTGAAGGCAGTGAGAAATCTAAAGGCGGCGGGAAATCTGAAGGAAAGAAAAAGAAGAAAGGGAGTAAGAAATAATGTCAAAACCAAAAGCATGCAAACAATGTAAGAGCATTTATTCAGGAGCTAAATGCCCCAAATGCGGGAGTGAGGAAGGAAAAGATAGTTTTAAGGGGAAAATAACTGTTTTAAACCCGGAGCAGTCTGAAATAGCGAAAAAGCTAAATATCAAAGAAAAAGGAGAGTATGCTATAAAAGTTTAAAATGAAGATTGTGAATGAGTTTAAAAACGATTTGCTGAAAAGAAAGGAAGTCCAGTTTTCTATTGAGGCTGAAAAGAACCCTGGATTTGAAGGAGCCATGAAAGCTTTAATTGACAAGTATAAAGTTAGCGAAGATATCGTTGTTGTTAAACAAATAAGAAATAACTTTGGGAAGAAAGAGTTTTTTATTGAGGCGTTCATATATAACACTAAAGAAGATAAAGTTGGTACTGAAAGAAAGCCTAAAGTAAAGAAGAGTGATGCTGTTGGAGGGACAAAGTAAAATGCCTGCACCATCTGCGCCTAAAGGAACTTCTAAAGCTGGAGGAAAGGGGAAGAAACCTCATAAGAACAAACCTATTTCTAAGAAATATAAGTTTTACAAGGTGGATGGGGATAAAGTTATAAGAGAAAAGAAGCACTGCCCTAGATGCGGTCCTGGAACATTTTTGGCAGATCATAAGACAAGATTGTATTGTGGAAAATGCCATTATACAGAATTTTTTGGCAAATAAGCAGCTTTAAATAGGTTAAATTCTTAGTATAAATATAAAAAAGAGGTTCTTTAAAATGTTGAGTTATTTGAGAGTAATTGGCTTTGTATGGAACACACTTTCGGCTAGATTTAGCTTTTTGCAGGTGTTTTCGCCTATTTTTAAGAGTTTAGATTTGTAAGAGATTTTGTGGTTGTTTTATTATAAAGGCCATCTTGTCTGCTCATCAATGCCCTCATAATCAAACTCTTTTGGGAAATTTCCCCTATATTGAATGACTGCTTCACGCAATTGATGGCGGCAATCTTGTTCTTCTTTTCCAAAGGAGTCAAAGCTAGTATGTATATCTCTTCCAGTTTTCCAGTAAACATCATTGCCCCATTCACTTGTGAATGGCTCTGTTAGATTTTCTGTTCTCTGGGATAAAGAGTCTTCTGGAGGGGCGATTATTTTAAATAATTCAACGCCAACGACGTAATTTGGAAATCCTTTCATTTGCCCAACTATACAATGCCAGGATAATCCTCTATCATAACTGCTGATGTCTTTCCAGTCGCGATATATAGGTACTCTTTTTCTTAATTCTCCTGGCTTGCTTACTAGATATAGCTCCATTTTCGAATGCATTCCTGATGCTATTTTTAATGCAGGTAGATGTTTTTCCAGAAAAGAATGTCTTTGGGCAGATTCAAAGTCATAAAAAGCTTCTCCTGTTTGTCTAGAAGGGTTTGTTAATCTTCCTTGTAACATTCGTAAAATATATGGGCGGTGTGCTTGACTAGTAAATCCTGTAATTTGAGTGGATAAAACTGCGGTTGTGGAGCCGAAGAATGCAGGCCAATCCTCATCGGAAATCCTGAGAGTTTGGGATTTAAAAGTTTCTATTAAAGTGGCTAGATCTTTTTGTCGGTGCATTGTTTTTCGATTGTATAAGGGTTTATATAAATTATTGTCTCTGAGAAATCAAAAAAATTTCCTGAAAAATCGCCTACTCCATCCTGAAGGATGGAGTTTGATCGGCGATTTTTCTGATGTCCAAAATGTTTTTAGATAGAAAAAAAGGCATTTTGGAGCATGCTCAAGAACCAAACAAAATTTTAATGAGGTTCTTGACATTCGAAAATTTTTTGGATTACCGGGAGAAATCGACAGCAACAACTCCAATCTAAAGATTGGAGATTTCTAACGTGTATTAATTAAGGATTTAAACTTTTGAGAAAGTTTTAGTTATAAACCTAATCTCTTTTGTCTATTTTAATTATCAATATCTTGGCTTTATCTTTATAGATTTTATATAGAATTCTATAACCTCCTATTCTAACCCTGTATACTCTATCTTTGAAACCTTTAACAACTTTAGAATCACTTGGAATAGGCTCTTTTTGAAGTTCCTCAATTCTGGTTATTATTCCGTCATATAGCTCTTTTTCTACGTTTTTTAGAAATTTCTTAGTGTTGTTAGAGAACTCAATGCCTAGCATTTTTCGCTTCTCTTTTTAAATTTTCTAAAGAGGTAGTTTTGCCTTGTTTAAATTCTTCTCTTGCTTCTTCTAATGCTTGAAAATCATCTTTATCCATTAAAGTGTCTTCGTCCACAATTCTTCTTTTTATAAAGTCAAGTTCTGCCTTTATTATGGACAATTAGGTTGATTAGGTCGCATAGTTTTCCTAATTGTCCATTAGAGATTTAGGGACAAAAAGTGACTCAATTACCCTAAATCTCTATATGTCAAGTTTGCTAATGATTAAGCTTTCATTTTCCATATTTTATAGGATGATTTGGATTTTATAATACTTTCTATTGAGAATTAAATCACCTCCTCTGATTTCGGATAAGCTTCTTTTGCCTTTATTATAAAAGGACTTAAACTTCAAGAAGCTTTGAAGAAATTTCTTTTAAAGAAATAAACAGTGCCAGAATTTAGACTGGGTTAATTATCTCAATTTATAACCCTTGAAGAGGAGGTTTAATTCAAGCTAAAATAGATGAACTAAACGTCCTCCCCCGGGCAAAAAGAGGTGATAATATATATATTATATCTGAGTATTTAAACTTTTCGGTTTGTTGTAACTTCTAAATGGAAACAAATAATTTTCGCATTCTCTTGTGCAGTGTTGCATAAATCCTAAAAGGATTTACATTTCTTAATCTTCAATTAAATAATTTCAATTTTTCATCGGCATACCGCTTAATAACTTGGTATGTCCAGAATTTTCTCTTTGCTTCTA
>Ga0082335_1004419_pt1 | contig 21145 bp, 15 predicted proteins | sample Subgrocontami58m_FD_72375 | JGI IMG/M metagenome (GOLD analysis project Ga0082335, IMG submission 72375) | Subsurface groundwater microbial communities from S. Glens Falls, New York, USA - GMW37 contaminated, 5.8 m (SPADES assembly) (version 2) ... | reverse complement strand
CAACCCTCTTTGCCAGGGGGTTTGGGGGGTGTCCCCCCATGTTTCACTCACTCCGAAGGAGTACCTTGAACCCCCTTGAGGGGGTTTGGGGGTGAAACCGCTAGGACAGATCCGCCTTTCAGTGTGCACTACACTGGCAAACAAGATGCGATTGCCCTGGCCTCGCGGCTAGAGGTGCGACGCGTACCCCCGCCGCATGGTGTTCTCGGTGATGGTGCGCGCCACGGTGAACTGGCGCAGGTAGTCGGGCCCGCCCGTCTTCTCCCCTTCGCCCGACATCGCCATTCCCCCAAACGCCTGCCGTCCGACGACCGCTCCGGTCACTCTGCGATTTATGTAAAGATTTCCCACGCTGAACTCCAACCGCGCCCGCGCGATGTGTCCCGGATGGCGAGAGAACAGGCCGCCGGTGAGGCCATAGTCGGAATCCGCAGCGATGGCCAGCGCCTGGTCGAAGTCCGCGGCATGAAACACACACAGCAACGGGCCGAACACCTCCTCCCGCGCCAACCGCGAGTCCAGCGGTACGTCGGTGTACACACTGGGCGCGATGTAGTAGCCCGGACCGTCCGGCTGCTGGCCGCGCACCAGCAAGCGGCCGGCTGCGTCGCCCAGCGCTGCGTACTCCGCAATCCGGTCCCTGGCGGCAGCGCTGATCACCGGCGGCACCACCGTTTGTGGCTGGTCGGGCGGGCCCACCACCAGCCCCGGCACCGCCGCCCGCAGGCGGTCCGTCACCTCCCGGTAGGCGCTGCCAACCACCACCAACCGGCTGCACGCGCTGCACTTCTGGCCTGCGTACCCGAACGCGGAGGCCAGCGTATCGGCCACCGCCAAGTCGAGATCGGCGTCCTCGTCGATGATGATGGCGTTCTTGCCGCCCAGTTCGGCGATCACCCGCTTGATCCCACGTTGCCCCGGCCGTGCCTGAGCCGCCCGTGCGATGATGTCGAGACCGACGGCATTGCTGCCGGTGAAGGCGATGGTGCTCACCAGCGGGTGCTCCACCAGCAGCCGCCCGACGGTACCGCCATCGCCGGGCAGGTACTGCACCACCGGTTCCGGCACGCCGGCCTCATGCAGCAGCCGCACCAGGTCGTGGGCCACCAGCGGCGAGAGGCCGGCCGGCTTCACCAGCGCGGCGTTGCCCGTCACCAACGCCGCCACCGTCATACCGGTCAGGATGGCCAGCGGAAAGTTCCACGGCGCGATCACCGCCGTGATGCCCCGCGCCTCCCGCAGGTACGCGTTGGTCTCGCCCGGCGACTGGCCCAGCGTCACCGGCCGCAGCAACTCCTCGGCTTGGCCGGCGTAAAACCGCAGGTAGTCGATGGCTTCGGTCACATCGCCGTCGGCCTCCCGCCACGGCTTGGCGCACTCGAACACCATCGTGGCGGCGAAGGCGAAGCGGCGCGCCTCCAGCAGGCCGGCCGCCCGCCGGCAGATGCCCGCCCGCTCCCCGGCCGGACGGTCCCGCCAATGGGCCAGCGCCCGCTGTGCTGCGTCCACCGCCCGCTCCACATCGTCCGCCGTTGCCTGGGCCACCTCGCCCAGCCGGAACGCCGGGTCGGCAGGCGAATGCACCGCGCTCAGCGGGCGGTCCCACACCTCGGTCCCCGCCACCAGCAGCGGCCGCACTGCCCCGGCCCCCTGCCGGAAGGCATTCAGGGCGGCCGTCATAGCGTCCCGGACCGCAGGTTCGTGCCACCGGGCCGGTGCAGCGTTGCGGAACCCAACCGGCACCACGGGAGATGCGGCAGCGGGCGGCGCTGGGGGCGTGGCCAGGGTTGTGCCTCGGAACCAAGACTCATTGGACGTGTTCTCCAACAGCCGTCGCACCAGGTAGGCCATGCCGGGCACAATGGCCCCCACCGGCGTGTACAGGCGCAACCGGTAGCCACGCTGCGCCACCGCCTCGGCCAGTTCGGGGGCGAGGCCATACAGCATCTGCAGTTCGAACTCGCTCGCGCTGCGGCCGCGCCCCTCGGCCTTGCGAACCGCCTGGGCAATCGACGCCGGGTTGTGGGTGCCGAACGCCGGACGCAGGTGCGGCCAGGCATCCAGCAGCAGGCTGGTGCAGCGCTCGTAGGACGCATCGGTGTCGGGCTTCTGTTCGTACACCGGCGCCGGCCACCCATTTTGCCGTGCCACGATGACCTCTTCGTCCCAGTAGGCGCCCTTCACCAGCCGCACCGTGAACGGCGTGCCCCGCTCGCGCGCCAGGTCGCGCAGCATCTCCAGGTCAGCCTCGGCGTCCCGAAGGTAGGCTTGCACCACGATGCCGATGTCCGGCCAGTCCCGAAAGCGGGGGTCGAGGAGCGTTTCGCGGAACACCCGGTGCGTCAGGTCCTTGAACCGGTGCTGCTCCATGTCCACGTGTACGTAGGCGCCCAGCCCGCGCGCCACCGTTAGCAGTGTCCCCAACCGGCCGGTCAGGTCGCGCAGCGCACCGGTGTCCGCCGCAGGCTCGAAATGGGGGGTCAGGGCAGAGAGCTTAAGCGAGATGTTCACCGCCGGCACACCGCTCCAACGGGCGTCCCGGTGCGCCGGCGGGTGCTGTTCAGCGAGCAGGCGAAGCAGGCCATGATACCCCGCGGCGTAGGCGTCCGCCTCAGCCGGGGCCAGTGTCGCCTCGCCCAGCAGGTCCACCGTGAACGCCATCCCGTGCGCCGTGGTCTGGCGCAGGCGATCGAACGCAGCGGACGCATCGGCCCCGGCGATGAAGCGGCCTGCCATGCTATGGACGGCGGCGTCCACCAGCCGCGCCAGCAGCGGCTGCAGGGTGTGGTTGCCGGCGAGACGCGCTCCCCGCCGCATGAGGTCGGGACCGGTGTCTCCGAAGTAGGAGGACACGTGTTCGGCGACGGCGGCGGCGGACCGGAGCGTGGGCAGCACATCCACGAAGCGCAACAGTTGCACACGGAACGCCTCGTCCTCCGTGGCCATATCGAGCAGGGCCCGCTGCCAGCGGCGTAGGTCAAGCGAGTGCCAGGGCGCAGCGTCACGGGCGTGCTGCAGCGCCTGCTCCAGGTCGTCGGTTCCGGTTGGTTGCGATGGCAGAGTCATGGCGTCGCCTCACCCGCGCAGGGTGGCTAGAGCGTAGCATGCCGCCATCCGCCTCTGGAGCCGGACGGCGCCTATGCTAGAATCCGGTGCGACTCCAACCCAAGGGACACCCATGCGCATCGCGTTTCTCGACCCACTGGAAGCCCGCCTCAAGGACTTCCCGGCCCAGTATCTGCCCGGCCACCAGGCCCTCGTTACCACCGAAGCCGGCAAGCTGCCGGAGGGCGTGGAGACCGCCGAGGCCGTCGTGTGGTCCAACTACCCGGTCGACGCCGCTTTCATTGACCGGCTGCCCAACCTGCGGTTCATGCAGCGCGTCGGCCTGGTGCGGGCCAAGGGCGACGCACGGCGGGCGCTCGAAAAGGGCATCCCGGTGTCGGTCACGCCCTTCGGCCTGTCGGACCGGGTGTCGCTGCACGCGCTGGCATTGACGCTCGACGTGCATCGCAAGGTGGTGCAGGGGCACAAGGCCGTGATCGAGGGCGTCAATCCCGATAACATCCCGGAGGAGGTGACCACCACCCCCGCCACGGCGCTCAATTGGTCGCGCCTGCCCAACGTCGACACCATCAACGACAAGACGGTGGGCATTGTGGGCTTCGGCGAGATGGGCGGCTGCTACACCCGCATGCTGGCCCCCTTCAACTGCCGGGTGCTCTATTACAAGCGCACCCGGCTCACCCCGGCCCAGGAACAGTGGTTCGGCATCGAGTATGCCCCGCTGGACGACCTGCTGATGCGGTCGGACCTCGTCACCAGCTTCGTGCCGTACTCCGCGGAGTCGCGCCACATGCTGGGCGCCCGTGAATTCGGCCTCATGAAGTCCAGCGCGTACTTCGTGAACGTGGGGCGCGGCAACACCGTGGATGAGGCGGCGCTCATCGACGCGCTGCAGCGCAACGCCATCGCCGGGGCCGGGCTCGACGTGTTCGCCATCGAGCCGCTGCCGCAGAGCAGCCCGTTGCACCACCTGCCCAACGTCACGCTGACGCCCCACAGCGCCGGCGGCATTCAGGGCTGGATGAACACCTTCGAGCGCATTGCCGAGAACCTGCGGCGGGTGCAGGCGGGCGAGCCGGTGATGCTGCCGATGCATCCCGGCGACCCGCAGCCGGGGATGGTTGAATAAACCACAAATATGGGTGTTGACGGCCACTTTCGGGTGTGCTACCTTTGCGGCCATAGGAAAGGAGGTGATGCGGATGGACCAACCTAGTTGTCACCGCAGCCCCTTGTTTGAGGTGGCTGCGAGCTAGCGCTTCTGAGCTAGCCGCGAAGGCCGGTCCACGTTGGACCGGCCTTTTGCTGTCCCCCAATCCGGCCCACCACCACAACGCTCATGCGCGAGGCGCCATCCACCATGTCCACCGACCTCTCTACGCGCGCCATCGTGCTCGGTCTGCAGACGCAGATCGTGGGATCCACCGTCACCTTCTTCCAGTCCATCGCGTCCACCCAGGACGAGGCCCAGGCGGCAGCGCTGGACGACGAGCCCGAGGGGTGCGTGTTCATTGCCGACGAGCAGACCAAGGGACGGGGGCAGCACGGCCGCCACTGGGAAGCGCCGCCGGGCGCAGGGCTGCTGCTCTCGGTAATGCTGCGGCCCCCGGTCGAGGTGTACCCGCAGTTGGTGATGGTGGCCTCGCTGGCCGCGGCCCAGGCCATCGCCGACGTCACTGGCCTGCAGCCGGAACTCAAGTGGCCCAACGACCTGCTGGTGAACGGCCGCAAGGCCGGCGGCGTTCTGGTGGAGGGCGAGTTCCTGGGCGACGCTCCGCGCTACGTGGCGGTCGGCATCGGCCTGAACGTGAACTGGGACGACATCGCCTTCCCCGACGCGCCCTACACGCCCACCAGCCTGTCGCGGGAGGCCGGCCACCCGGTCTCCCGCACCCAGCTCGCCATCGCACTGCTCAGCCACCTCGACGCCCTGTACCTGGCCGCCCAACGCGGCGAGCCGCTGCTGGACGCCTGGCGGGCCAAGCTCAGCACCCTCGGCAAGCACGTGCATCTGGCGTCGGGCGCCCACAGCGTGGAGGGGGTGGCCGAGGACGTCACCGCCGACGGAGCGCTGGTGGTGCGCCTGCTTGACGGGACGCGCGAGACTTATCTTATGGGCGAGATCACGCTGCAGGAGGGGTAACGTCTGCACTCATGGCGGGGAACCGGACCTCCGACACGGCGCTTGGCTACTACTCCTACGATGCGGCGAGCCGGGCTGGACGAGATACACACGGCGCCCACCGGGGGGATACCCCGCACCCGCTACGCGTACGACCAGAACGGCAACACGCTGGTCGACTGAGAGCGTGATCGAAATCAATCCGTCAGGTTCAAAGGAGGGGGCTGTGATAGGTCGCGGAATAGACGAGGTTCCGGCTCGAGCTTCGGCGACGTTAGCCATAAGGAGCACCTCGCTTCAGCCGGACGAAATTTCCCAGTTATTGGGGCTCAGTGCGACAGCATCCCAATACCTGGGAAGCCCAGATGAGCTTGATCCATTGGGGGGACCACTGGCATCGAACGGATGGTTGCTCAGTAGCAAGGCTGCCGTCGCATCTGGCAATGTCCCGGCACACTTGGAGTGGATCATGTCTCAGGTTGCGGGCAAAGAGCGGGACATAACTCGCCTGCGCCTCCAAGGCTGCCGGGTAACGCTAACAGGTCTCTGGGAAGCGGACCAAGAAGATGAGCGCCGGTTGGTCTACACACTGTTACCGGATCTGTTGAGCAGAATCGCCGCCTTCGGTGTCGGACTAACGCTAGTTGCTGATATGAGTGAGGTCAACTGAAAGCCAAACTGTATCTTCACCTGCGGCGTCTCGGACTTTTGGACGCCCAGTTGTTTGTGCCAGCGAGGAGCGCTTGGGTCAATGCCTGTCACCCAGCGCAGGCGAAGCCTGACAGGGGTTAACCTGACGGCGGACTGACCGTCACCGCCGACCGGCTGCCCGTGGCACCACCGCGTGGACCCGGAGGATGATCGATGGGAAGCCAAAGATTAGCTAAGGCGCTTGCTGAATACGATCTTGGAGATGCAGGTCTTCAGCTTTTCCGGGATCGGTTGAATGCACCGTCCACAGCACTTATTAAGGCATTGGGAACGCTGCCCCTGGTACAAGGCCGCTTCGTGACCTATCTCCCCGCTAAGACACCGTTACCAATGCTGCGTTCGTTCTTGGCCAGCCCTCCATCTGGGACTCATCAGGCTGCGATAGCGAAACTAGCAGAACTCGTGACCACGTTTCTCAAGAAGTATGAAGATAGCTGTTTTCTCCTTCCGGATGATATGTCTCGACGCGGTGATGCCTGGATAAGCACGCGAAATCCCCAAGTGTGTTACGCGGGCACCGGAGTTTATCACTTCTTGTGGGGGCAAGGCGCTGAGCAGGTTAAGGTGGAAACGATGCTTAGCCTTGGTTACTCGCATTTCATGACCGGAGTGCTGACCCAGGCGCAGGGCGTACAACTCCAACAAGACAAGGATATTGCGGAGGAGGACCTAGTCCTCCTTGCGAGCAATTGTTCCGTTATTGTATTGAGTGCTTACGATAATGAGGCGTACGTGTATTGGTTTCGGGAGTAGATTCTTGCTTTGGGTGAGGTGGTAACCTGACCGCAGGCTGACCCCACCGCCGGCCGGCTGCCCGAGATGCCAGCGGGTGGTGCTCGCCCCGCTACAGCTACGACCCGTTCGGCAACCTGGCGAGCGCGCCACCGGCGTGCCCAACCCGGTCGGCTGGAAGGGCGAGCCGCGCGACGCGAACGGCCAGATCTACCTGCGGGCGCGCTACTACGATCCGGCGATCGGCCGCTTCCTCAGCCGCGACCCGCTACCCGGCGCGATGTGGGATCCTGGCAGTCAGAACGCGTATGCCTACGCCGGCAACAACCCGGTCACGCGGTCTGACCCGAGCGGGATGTTTGCTCCTTTCGCCGTAGGGGCACTGGTTCTGTTCGGTGGTGGTGAGATCACCATCAGCGGAGGGACTGTCCTCGCTGGGCTTGGCTTGCTGGGCGCAGCGATGGTTGGCGCAGCCCTAGGGGCGACGAACGCTTTGGGACAATTGTTCGCAAAAGAAGCGCCCGACCCGAGCGAATTGAAAAAGCTGGGGAGCGGTGAGGAGGAAAAGTTAGCTGAGGTTGGTGGTGCCCACGAGGTAAAGAAGGGAATTGTTGGCGAACCTGTGGCACCTTACGATCTATTCAAGGACCGTGATGGAGACATTTATGTGTTGCCCAAGAGCGGACGCGGGGAACCCCAGGAGACTGGCTATAACATTAACGAGTTTGATTAAAGGGGATGTCGCGTGATAAATTCGACCGCATTCAAACAACCAGCACATGAACTTCGGGTGGCGTTAGCTTTTTCTGGCGCCGATATTGACCCTGATGCGATCACCAAAGCAACGGGGATAGAGCCTACCAAGATTCAACGGATCGGTGAGCATCAAGGACGGATTCAAGTCATCATAAATAGGTGGGAACTTGAAAGTGGCGCTAAGGCAGAAGACGGTTTCGACGCTCATCTTGAGAGCTTGCTCAACAAGCTTTTGCCGTACTGGACAAGGCTAGTACAGTTTAGTGGGCTCCACAAGCCAATATTGTCTTGTCTTGTGAGGCAGGACAGTACAAGTTACAGTGGACCAGCCGTCGTGTTCCCCGCCGCAACCGTTCACAAGTTGGCAGAGTTGAACGCTGCTATCGATATCGATCTCTATATCAGCAGCAAGTCAAGCACCGTTAAAGCAACCTGAGGTTGTCAATACAAAGGAATGCGTAGGGATACGCTTTGAAGAGGCCGACCGCAGCAGCGTTGTCCTCTACCTGCGGGCGCGCTACTACGATCCGGCGATCGGCCGCTTCCTGAGCCGCGACCCGTTACCCGGCGCGATGTGGGACCCCGGCAGTCAGAACGCGTATGCCTACGCCGGCAACAACCCGGTCACGCGGGCGGACCCGAGCGGGATGTGGGCGATCGCCTTCAATTTCAACCTCACGCTTGGGGCGGGTGCGATTTCGGTGTTCTCCTTTGGTATTGCTCTGGATGGCCACGGCACGTGGGCAGTGACGACCGGGACCGGCCGGGGCACTCCCAGCCTAGAGGATCGGACTGGAATGATTGGAGTGGGGGTAAGTGCTACAGGCTCAGCTGGGTTTTCACCAAATGCTGAGACAGTAGACGACCTTGCAGGGCCGTTCCGAGATGAGGGCGCTTCCATCGGGCAGGGAATCGTTGGAGGCGCTGACCACGCCTTTGACAGCGACACAGACGTCTACTCCGTTAACCTCGGCATCGCTGGTCGTGGCACCCCTGTCGAATTCCACGCTTATGATTCAGACACTTGGGTAGCCCACAACTGAACCCTGCCCAAGTTTGGTCTCAGCAGTACAGCAGCGAGGAAATCCATGACGCTTGAGAATGCCATTCCAATCGTTGTATTGACGCTATGGGGCGTGTGTTTGGTGCTTTACTTAGAGGCCCTCTTACGCATGGATAATTACGTTGGTCGTTCGTTCAAACGAGACCGTGAAGCAGCCAAAAAACTTCGATGGCACTCCCAATTGGAAATTTGGAGTCTGGGATGGCGCAAACCCTGGATGATCGTGTCAGATGGCATCGATTTGTATCGTGACAATATGCGAGCATTACGAGAGCCTTCTGAGGATGCTGCTTTCGAGTACCTAAGAAGACGGGTAGCAAGGAGGGTGCGACTGCTGTTCGTATTCTTCGCGTGTTTAGTGGGGGCGGGGTTGTTAGTGGGCGTGGTCGTTACTCTGCGGTCAAGTGGCCATTTGTGATGGGTTGGATGCGCCATCGAGGATCTCTTTGAACTGGATGAGTCCGATTTAATAGACGATGACTCGTTCCCAAGGCCCTATCCACCGGTTTCTAGCCGTCGCAAACCGCCAGTGCGCCCGCAACTTGCCTAACCCCATCGCCGCTCGCAGCCGCGCCTGCGCACCCACCGCAGCACGCTTCGAGGGACACGCTGTGCCAACTGGACGGCCCTCACTCTTCGCCCATTAGGTGGTAACCTAACGGCAGCTTAACCGCCACCACCGACCGGCTACCCGCTACGCCAGCGGGTGGCCCCCGTCCATACCCAACCCCATCGGCTGGAAGGGCGAGCCGCGCGACGCGAACGGCCAGGTGTACCTGCGGGCGCGGTACTACGATCCGGCGATCGGCCGCTTCCTGAGCCGCGACCCGCTGCCGGGCGCGATGTGGGACCCGGGCAGTCAGAACGCGTATGCGTATGCCGGCAACAACCCGGTTACGCGGGCGGACCCGACGGGGATGTGCTTCATCATCGGGTGCATCCTGATAATCGCTGCGGCCGCCCTACTCGGTGGCGTGGCGAGTGAAGTTGCGCAGGCGATGAGTGGACGCGAAATCAACCCCGTGGTCACAGCTATCGCAGCGGTCGCAGCGGGTGCAAGTGCGGGAATTGGTCTAGCGGCCACCGCAGCGACAGGCGGCATATTGCTCACAGACACATTAATCAATGCCGGCGCAGGAGCGGCCCTCGGGGTCGATGCCAATGCGGCGATAAACGCAGTCAATGGTAATCCTCTTGACCAGGATGGCCTGGAGGCTGGAGCGTTTGGCGCGGCATTCAACGGCGTAGGTTCAGCGGTTGGTGGCAAATTGGGGAGTTCCTGGAAGCGTGGTCTATTCCGCCCCAATGAGATTGAGGGTATCTCTGCAGGCATTGGGAATGCATTCTCCAACTTGGCAGGCCCAGCGGACGAGGCGATGGATAGGGACGAAGACTGACGGGCTGTCATGGAGCAAACCGCTATGGAAAACCTTAGAGACTCAGTTGAGGTACTCAGAGGCACCGTTGTTACGTTTGGCCGCACAATACTCATTGTCGCCCCGATTGGCATCATCACAACTCTGCTCTGGTTCTGGCAATTGATTCCAAAGGGACTGTGGTCATGGACGATGATTATTCTTGGCGGGGCCCTCGTTATCTGCTTACTTTCGGGAATAGCGTTCGCCGTGTATGTTCTCTTTGGGCTCAGTGAAGCGCAGCGTTCTCGCCGGGGGAATGGCGTGTGCTGAATGGCTGCCGTGGTCCTAGGAGCGCATGAGCCGGTTAACGACCGCTACCTGGCGGATTCCCCCCAGCTGCTCACCAAAGGAGCCTGTAGTTCATGGGACTCCGCTGCCATGCGCAAACAGGTGTTCTGGGCCACTCACCGCAGCCCACGTTGCCGGACACGCTCGGAAGCAGGACGGCGGGATGACCGCCGACCGGCTGCCCGTTGCGCCATCGGGTGGTGCTCGCCCCGTCCGCGATCGGCTGGCCACTGACCAGCGACCGCCAATAAACTGACGGGGCCGGCCCCGCCCTCCGCCCGCCCAGCGCGCCCCCGTCCATACCCACCCCCATCGGCTGGAAGGGCGAGCCGCGCGACGCGAACGGCCAGGTGTACCTGCGGGCGCGGTACTATGACCCCACCATCGGCCGGTTCCTGAGCCGCGACCCGTTACCGGGCGCGATGTGGGACCCTGGGAGCCAGAACGCGTATGCGTATGCGGGCAACAACCCGGTGGTGCGGTCTGACCGCGATCCAGCCCCACCGCCAGGCTGCTCTGGTCGACCACGTCGCGCTACCGACCATGAGACTTAGGCCGGTAGCGCGATCTCCTGCTCGTCCACCACCACCCGCACCAGCCGGCCGATGAACTCCGGGATGTCGGCGGTGATCTCGGCGCCCACCGGCCCGGCGAAGGCGGCATCCAGCGCCTCCTGCGAGTCGAACCACAGCTCCGAGAACCCGTCGTACGCGGCATCGGGGAACCGGCCGCGGTCCATGAGGTTCACCGTGTACCGGCGCAGGCCGGGCAGCCGGCGGGCAATCGCGGTGTGCGTGCCTAACCAGTGCGCGGCAAACGCCGCATCCGTCATCCCATCCCGCTTCCTAATCAGCCCCACCAGTTTCACCATTGGGTTGGTCCTCCGAGAGACCTCCGAAGTACGGTTGCGTCACATTATTCCACCGGCTCCACATACTCCACCGGGCGCACCCGCAGCGTGAAGCCGTCGGTGCCCATCACCACCACCTCACCGCCCTCGGCCACCTCGCCACCACCCTCGGCCATCGCACGCCACAGCTCGCCGTGCACCCGCACCGTGCCCGACGGCGCCAGAGCGGTGTACGCCACGGCGCGCTCGCCGACCAGCGCCGCCGTGCCCGCCACCACCTTCAACCCCCGCAGGTGCGCCATCGAACGGGCCGCCACGAACACCGGTCCGCCCAGCGCCAGCGCCACGGCGGCGATGAGCCAGCGGTTCACTTCCAGGCCGGCGGGCGGGCTGCCCCCCGTCAGCAGCAGGCCGCCCACCACGATGCAGGCCACGCCCCCAAGGCCCAGCATCCCGTGCGACACTACCCACACCTCGGCCAGCAGCAGCACGCCGCCGAAGCCGATGAACAGCAGCCCCGTCATAGTGATGGGCAGCGTACCCGCCGAAAACAGCGCCAAGAGCAAGCTGACCCCGCCCACGATGCCCGGCAAGATCGCCCCTGGATGCGACAGCTCCAGGAAGATGCCCATCACCGCGATGGCCATCAGCAGGAAGGCCACGTTCGGATCAGCGAAGGCGCTCAGCGCGCTCTCGGAGAGGTTCATGGGCTCAAGCTGGACGATGGCGTCCTTCAGCCTCAGCACCGCGGGGCCGCCCGGCAGCGTCACCGTGCGGCCGTCGCTGCGGGCCAGCAGGTCGCTCAGGTCGCTCGCCACAAAGTCCACCACGTGGTCGCGGGCAGCGTCCGCCGCCGGGGCCGAGATGCTCTGGCGCACGGCCCGCTCGGCCCAGTCGGCGTTGCGGCCGCGCTGCTGGGCGATGCCGCGGAGGTACGCCACGGCGTCGTTGGTCACCTTCTCGGCCATCGTGCCTTCGATGTCGCTGCCGTTGCTGTTCACCGGGTGGGCAGCGCCGATGGCGGTGGAAGGGGCCATGGCCGCCACGTGCCCCGCCATCACGATGAACGTGCCCGCCGACGCCGCCCGCCCGCCCGACGGCGCCACATAGGCCAGCACCGCCACGTTGGAGCCGTTGATGCGCTGCACGATCTCCCGCATCGCCGTATCGAGGCCGCCCGGCGTGTCCACCTGCAGCACCACCGCCGCCGCGTGGCGTTGCTCGGCCAGTGTTAGCCCCCGGTTCACATACCCGGCCATCACCGGCGTCACCGGTCCGTGCGCCGTCAGCACCACCACCGGCCCAGCCGCCACCTCGGGGGCCGCCGCAGCGCAGCCGCCACCTACCGCGGCCACAACCAGACTCACGAGAACCGGCGCCACCCGCCACAGCGAGGTCATACGTTATGTCACCTTATCATCCGGTACAGGCACGCCACTTCCGTCTCCCACAGGGTACAACAGCCGAAAGCCTCCGATCCGGTCGTGCCACCACCATGTCCTTGGCATCTGCTCAGTCTTCGGGGTCGAGTTGCCGGTCACGCTAGCGGCAGGGCTGCAGGATGGATCCCATCACGTCGCATCCCACCCGCCCACCCTCAAAAACTCCTTCCTGAGGGGACACCCCTCAGACACCCTGCCGAAGGGGCTTGCGGCCCCTCTGGACTCCCCGCCAGAGGCACCTTTCGTCATGCGCTGTTACGAGACCCAGCAAGACTGAGCACTTACCGTCCTTGATCCCTGATTCCTAGCCGCCTCCTCCTTCCCTGCCCACCCGTGCTACGATCCTGCCCAACCCCGCATGCACGTCACCCGTCTTCGCCTCACCAACTTCCGCAATTATGCCGCCCTCGACCTCGCGCTGCCGCCCGGTCTGGTGGTGCTGTGGGGCGAGAACGCCCAGGGCAAGACGAACCTGCTGGAGGCGCTGTTCTACCTCTCGACCTCGCGCTCGCCCCGCACCAGCCGCGACGCCGAACTCATCGGCTGGCACACACCCGAGGGCGAGGCGCGCTTCATGCGAGCGGAGGCTGCCGTCCAGCGACGTGACCGCACCGTGACCCTCGACATCACGGTGATGCCCCGCGGCGGCGACGCGCCCACCACTGCGCCCGCCGCTAGCGACGACGCCGAGGTATTTGTGGCGGCCGCGCCCGGCGCCCTTAAGCGCATCCGGGTCAACGGCGTGCCGCGCCGCGCCATCGACCTGCTGGGCAATGCCCCCGTGGTGTTCTTCCGGCCCGAGGATGTGGAACTGGTGACCGGCGCGCCCGCCGTGCGCCGCCGCAGCATCGACATCCTCATCTCGCAGCTCGACCCCCGCTACCCCCGGGCGCTGCAGCGCTACGGACGCGCCGTCACGCAGCGCAACGCCCTGCTGCGCCGCATTGCCGAGCGGGCCGCCACGGTCGATCACCTTGGACCGTGGGACGACCTGCTGGTACGCGACGGCGCCTACCTGCTGCACGAGCGGCTGCGGGTGGTCGCAGCCCTCTCCGAGATCGCGGCAACGGCCCACGAGCAGCTCTCCGGCGCTCGCGACCGGCTTGCCATGGCCTACGTCCCAACCGCCTGCCAGGCGTCCACCGAGCCGGCCGAGGCGCAGATTGGCGAAGCGTTCTTGCAGGCGCTCGCGTCCGCCCGCCACCGCGACCTCGCCCTGGGCCAGACGACCGTCGGCCCGCACCGCGACGACGTGGCGTTGCTGGTAAACCGTGCCCCCGCAGCCGACTACGCGTCACGCGGGCAGCAGCGCACCATCGCCCTGGCGTGGCGGCTCGCCGAGGCCGAGTACCTGCGCACCGCCAGCCAGGAGCCCCCTATCGTGCTCCTCGACGATGTGCTCTCGGAGCTGGACCCGCGGCGGCGCAGCGCCGTGCTGCGGGCCATGGCCGCCTTCGACCAGGTGATCCTCACTGCCACCGAAGCCGTCGCCGACGCCGGTACCCTCCACCCCGCAGCCACCTTCGAAGTGCGTCACGGCACAGTGATGGCGGATGACACAGCTAGCACATAAGCATGTAGAAGTGTACACATGTACACGGTTAGACATGTGCTCATGCTGACCGTACTGTCCGGTGAACGGTCCGAGAGCCCCGTGCCTCCCCCATGCTAGAATGCGAGCAATCCCCCACCACGGAGCCCCGCATGCGTATTGGCGTCGTGTTTCCACAAACCGAGATTTCGGCCGACCCCGGTGCCATCAAAGACTACGCCCAGACGGCAGAGGGCCTCGGCTTCAGCCACATCTCCACGTACGACCACGTCATCGGGGCCAATCCCGCCAGCCGCGCGCCCGGCCGCCGCTGGCCCTACACCTTCGAGTCCACCTTCCACGAGCCGCTGATCCTGTTCGGCTACCTCGCCGGTGTCACCACCGCCATCGAGTTCGCCACGTCCATCATCATCCTGCCCCAGCGTCAGACCGTGCTGGCGGCAAAGCAGGCGGCCGCCATCGACGTGCTGAGCCGCGGCCGCCTCCGTCTGGGCGTGGGGCTGGGCTGGAACGAGGTGGAGTACGAGGCGCTGGGCGAGAACTTCCACACCCGCGGCCGCCGGGTGGAGGACCAGATAGCCCTGATGCGCGAGCTGTGGACCAAGCCGCTGGTGACCTACCGCAGCGAGTTCCTGAACGTGAACGACGCCGGTATCGCCCCGCTGCCGGTGCAGCAGCCCATCCCGGTGTGGATGGGCGCCACCGTCGACGCCGCCATCCGCCGCGCCGCCAAGGTGGCTGACGGCTGGTTCCCGATGGTGCCGGCGGCCAAAGCGCAGGAGACCTGCGACATGGTGCGCGGCTACGTGCGCGACGCCGGCCGCGACCCCGCCGCATTTGGCCTGGAAGCCCGCTTGGAGGTGGCGCAGGAGACGCCCGACACCTGGGCCGGTACCGCCGACATCTGGCGGGCCGCCGGCGCCACCCATCTGTCGGTCAACACCATGCGCGCCGGCCTGCAGACCCCCAGCGACCATATTCTGACCCTGCGCCGCGTGGCCGAAGCCCTGGGCGTCCGCCCTTCCTAAACCGGCCCAATGCCTAACGAGCCGTCCCCACAGCAGGCTACCGAATCAGGCGGCCTGCTGCAGCAGTACGCCATCCCAGCCATCATTGTGGCAGCGCTCATCCTGCTGCTGGTGCGGCTGCAAACCGCGGCCGAAGCGGCCACAACCGGACTGGTCGGGTTCCTGCCCTTCGGGTTGGCGTTCGGCGCCGGTGTGGTGGCCAGCGTGAACCCCTGCGGCTTTCTACTGCTGCCGTCCTACATCTCCTACCACCTCGGCACCGAGGAGGCAGGCTACTACCAGGCTCCAGTGGCGTTCCGGCTGGCCAAGGCGCTGCTGCTGGGCATAGTGGCCACCGCCGGCTTTGTGGTGGTGTTCGCCGGCGCCGGCACCGTGCTGGCGGCGGGCGGGCAGTGGCTGGCGGGCGCTTTCCCGCTGCTGGGCCTGGGCACGGGCATTGCGATGGCGGCCGCTGGTGTCTATCTGCTGATCACCCATCGCACGCTCACACTGGCCGCCGCCACCCGGGTGTCGGTCTCGCCCCGCCGCAACCTCAGCAACGTGTTCCTGTTTGGCATGGCATACGCCGTGGGGTCGCTGGGCTGCACCTTGCCGGTGTTCCTAGTGGTGGTGGGAGCGGCATCCGCCAGCCGCAACCTGGTGCAGGCGGCCGGCCAGTTCGTGGGCTATTCGCTGGGCATGGGGCTGGTGTTGGTGGCCGTAACGGTGGGCGCAGCGCTGGCCCGCGGCGCCGTGGCCCGCACCCTGCGGGGCCTGGTGCCCCATGTCCACCGCCTCAGCGCGTTCTTCATGATCGGCGCCGGGCTCTACCTGCTGTACTACTGGGGCATCTACGCTCGCTCGGTGTAACCAAAGGTCCGGCCGGACGGGCGTCATGAATGCCCGCCCCTACCACCAAACGGCAACCGATATGCTAGAGGCGCAATTCATTGCGCCCGCCCAGAGCGCCGTCCTACTCCCACGTCCCACCCCCATTACGCACAACACTCAACGCTCCGGCCGGACGGGCGTCATGAATGCCGCCCCACGGAGGTTGGTGGAACCGCCTACAGGAAATTCTCGGTGAACGTGCGCTCGACGGGGGCGGCGGCGGGCATGGGCGCCAGGCCGGCGTGCCAGCCGGCGAGCGTGGCCTCCCACGGCTGGGTGCTGTGCAGAATGATGGAGCACGACCGCCGGCGGTAGAGATCCGGCTCATCGACGCACGGCGGCGTGACGCCCTGGTCGCGCAGCGCCTTGGCCGCCTGCACCAGCCGCCGGCGCACCCGGATTACCGTGGAGTCGCTGGTGCCCAGGTGCTCGCGCGTGCGGTCCAGGATCGGCCCCATGCCGTCGGTCATCGCCGCGTCTTGCAGCGTGATGTTGGGGATGCCGGTGTAGTTCTGCCGGCGCTGCGCCTCCCGGTCGATGCCGAAGTCGTTGGTGAGGCTGGGCTCCGGCCACCAGTTGGCGAAGGGCCTGCCGTGTTGCGATGGCTTCAGGTTGCCCATGCCGGTGCCCAGCGAGAACAGCGACCGCTCGTACGCCTGATACGGGTGCCAGGTGAGACCCCAGTACAGCGTGTGGGTATCGTCGATGGGCACCCAGATGTGGCTAGGCACCACACCGTCGTCCTGTGCGGGGAACATGGCGAAACAGGGGAACAGGAACTGGGTGGTGCGCCAGTAGATGTGGTCGGCGTCCTCCACGCGGCGGGCGCCGTAGACCACGCCGTAGTTGGTGTCCACCACCTCCAGCTTCGGCGCCTTGTCGGGATGGTACACGCCCCAGTGGGGCGGGTCCTCGGCCCGCAAGCGGCCGTGCAGGAAGTAGAGGTGGCTGGTATCGATGTCGCCCTCCAGCCCCTGCATCCAGTTGCAGTTCCGCACGCCCTTGCGCTCGTGCTTGCGCTGGCCCTCGGGCACCAAACCCCACTCGAACATCGGCAGGCCCGGCGGCTCGGCCTGGCGCGGCCCCAGGTATACCCACACCACGTCGCCGAAGTCGCGGGCGGCATAGGCCCCGGCACGGATCTTGTGCTTGAAGTTGCTCTCCGCCGGCTCGTTTGGCATGTCCACGCACTGGCCGGTCACATCGAACTTCCAGCCGTGATAGACGCAGCGCAGGCCGTCCTCCTCGTTACGCCCAAAGAACATGCTGGCGCCACGATGCGGGCAGGCCTCCGCCAGCACGCCCGGCCGGCCCCCGCTGTCGCGGTACGCCACCAAGTCCTCGCCCAGCAGCCGGATGCGCAGTGGGGCGCCGTCGGCCTCCAACTCGTGCGAATACAGCGCCGGCAGCCAGTACTGGCGCATAAGCTGCCCCATCGGCGTGCCGGGCCCCACCCGCGTCAGAATGTCGTTGTCAGCCTGAGAGAGCATGGATTGCCTCCTGAAGGGTCAGAATGGGCTGCTAGACCGGTTGGTACTCGCGGACTTCGACGCTCACGCCCTGGTGAGAAACCGCCTCTGCGTCTTCGAGCAGTCGCCGCGCAACCCTGCCATCAATGAATTCCTCGCCGCAGTTATCGCACACGTCGGCAGGCACGTGCTTGACCACAAGCGTCAGGTTACCGCGTTCCAGCGTGAGCGTGGCCGTGCCGGGATTGGTTTCTCCGACCTTACAGACAACGCACTTCACAACGATGGTCTCCGCATCCGGTGGCCTATCCACCGACGTTCTTCCGGCTCGTAGACGGTGATAAGGATAGTGTAGTCACCAGCAGGTGGCTCCGCCACTGCGATGTGCAGCGGACGGCCTTGGCGACCCAAGGATCAGGCGGCTTGGATACGGAAGGTCACTCGGGTACCGCTCGATGACTTCGCCGCTGGCTAGAACGCGCTCGATGTCGTCCACTGAATACGGCCCGCTCGTACATCCGCAACAGCGCGTGCGAGCGAAAGACTAGGCGCATCGGCTCGCTGGTCCTGCTCCAGTTCGCTAGAACCGGAACGGCAGCGAGGACGTCGCCACCTCGATCAGCGACACCGCCGGGTAGGGGTAGAGGCCAACGGCGAACACCAGCAGCACCAGCACCACCAGCGTGGCCGACATCAGGCGCCCCACTCGCAGTGGCTCGGTGCTGGCCGCCGGGCTGATGTACGCCTCGCGCAGCACCTTCAGGTAGTAGTACAGCGAGATGAGGCTGTTGACCACCGCCAGCACCACCAGCCACAGCAGCCCGTTCTGGGCGACGGTGGTGAACAGGTAGAACTTCGTGACGAACCCGGCGAACAGCGGCAGCCCCGCCAGCGAGAACATGCTCACCGCCAGGCCGAACGCCAGCAATGGCGCGCGGTCGGCCATGCCACCGTAGCTTTCGATGTCCTCGCCACCGGTCTGGTTCTGGTAGGCGATGACGCACCCGAACGCCACCAGGTTGGTGACGGCGTACCCCACCAGGTGGAACAGCGCGGCCGTGGTGCTGGCCGGTGTCAGCGTGGCCAGCGCCATCAGCAGGTAACCGACCTGGGCGATGCTGGAGTACGCCAGCAGCCGCTTCACGTTGCGCTGCTGGATGGCCACCAGGTTGCCCACCGTCATGCTGAGGGCCGACAGCAGCACGATGGCCGGCGCCCACAGCCACGCCGCCGGGGCCAGCGCCTCGGCGAACAGGCGGATCACCAGCGCGAACGCCGCCGTCTTCGATCCCACCGCGATCAGCGCGGTGACCGGCGTGGGCGCCCCTTCGTACACGTCGGGTGTCCAGGCGTGAAACGGCACGGCGGCAATCTTGAAGCCGAGGCCCGCCACGATCAGCAGCAGCGCCATCAGCAGGCCCAGGTTCTCGGTTGGGCTGGTGACCGCCAGTGCCGACGCCAGGCCGGTGTAGGTGGTGGTGCCCGTGAGGCCGTACAGGAAGCTGATGCCATACAGCAGGATCGCCGACGCAAAGGCGCTGGCGATGATGTACTTGACGCCCGCCTCATTGGAACGGAGGTCCGGACGGTCGTACGACGCGAGCACGTACAGGCAGAAATTCAGCGTCTCCAACGACACGTAGGCGGTCAGCAGCTCGCCGGCGCCGGCCATCAGCACCATCGCCAGGCTGGCGAGCACCACCAGACCGTAGTACTCGCCTGGGAAGTGCAAGCGTTTCTTTACGTACTCCATGGAGAGCAGCACGACGAAGAACGAGGTGGCGGGGATCAGCAGCCGGAACAGGCCGGTGTAGCTGTCCACCCGGTAGATGCCGCCAGCGAACGCCCCGGCGGGGCCGTAACTGCCGGCCACCCACAGCACGGCCAGCAGTCCGAGCGCCGCCACCCAGGCCAGCACCGGCTTCTGCCGCCGGCCCAGCAACAGGTCGAGCCCTAGCACGACGAACGCGACGGCAGTCAGCGCCAGCTCAGGCTGGACGAGGCGCAGGTCCATCAGCCGCGCAGCACTGCAGCCATCAGCGGCGCCACACCTACGCTGATCGACGACATCAACAGGCTGGGGGCAACGCCTACGGCGATAATGGCGCCGCACAGCACGGCAGCAGCCAGCGCCTCGGTACGGTTCGGTCCGTGCAGGTCAGCCCACCGGGGGTTCACCGGGCCGAAGAACGCGGTGGCCAGCAATCGCAGGATGTAGACGGCGGTGATCGCCGCCCCACAGATGCCCAGCACCCCGAAGAACGGGTAGCGCTCGAACAGGCCGACAAAGATCAGGAACTCGGCAACGAACCCGCTGAGGCCCGGCAGGCCCAGCGACGCCAGGCCGGCCAGTGCGAAGCCCACCGCCACCGCCTTGGTCTGCTTGGCCAGTCCGCCAAAGGCGGCGATGAGCCGGGTGTGGGCTTGGTCGTACACCACGCCCACCAGCGTGAAGAACAGGGCGGTCATCACCCCGTGCGAGAACATCTGCAACACGGCGCCGTTCACGCCGGTCACCGACATCGAAGCGAAGCCCATCAGCACGTAGCCCATGTGGCTCACCGACGAGTACCCGATGACATACTTCAGGTCGGTCTGACCCAGCGCCGACAGCGCCCCGTACAGCACGTTGATAGTAGCCAGTACCAGCAGCAGCGGCATCCAGGCGGCGGCGCCCTCCGGGAACAGCGCCATGGCCACCCGGATGATACCGAACGCCCCCAGCTTCATCAGCACGCCGGCATGCAGCATGCTGACGGCCGTGGGCGCCGCCACGTGGCCGTCGGGCGACCAGGTGTGGAAGGGGAACAGGCCGGCCAGGATACCGAAGCCGATCATGAAGCACGGGTAAAACCAGAGCTGGAACTCCCGCGGGTAGTGCACGGTCTGGAGGAAGAGCAGGTCCATGGAAGGCACTGCGGCCCCGGCGTTGGCCTGCAGGAACGTGGCGATGATGCCCACCCAGACCGGCACGCTGCCGGCCACCAGCACCAGCGTCAGCTTCATGGCGCCGTACTCTTTGGTGCGTTTGAAGCTGCCGAAGTCGGTGCTGCTGCCCCAGATGCCGATGAGCTGATACATCGGCAGCACGGCGATCTCGTAGAAGAAGAACAGGAAGAACAGGTCCAGCGACATGAAGGTGCCATACACGCCGCCCACCAGCACGAACAGCAGAATGAAGTAGTCCTTCACCCGTCGCGTCACCTTCAACGACACCAATGCGGCGCAGAAGATCACGATGCCGGTCAGCAGCACCATCGGCCCCGCAATGCCGTCGATGGCCAGGTGTAGGGTAATGCCCAGTTGCGGCAACCAGGCGTACCGCTCGCCCATCTGGAAGCCACCGTCGGCAATACTAAACGCCAAGAACACCCAGACTGACAGCGCGAACATCGCCGTCGCGGCAGCTACCGCAACCGTGCGGATAAGGCGCTCAGCCCTGGGTGGAAGAAGCAGCAGCACCACCGCTGCAAGGAACGGGGTGGCGAGCAGAATCGAAAGCAGTGGCAATCCGTTGGTCAACGTGTTAGCAAATCGGGAGGCGTTTCCGGCCAGCGTTGAACGTAGCACAGGCCCACAGGCCCGTCAACGAATGTGATGGGGGAATCAGGGCAATCGCATTATGAAGGGAAGAGAACACGGAGGAGGTACCGCTCATCCCACCCGGCCTTGAGGCGCTTGGCTTTGATGCCGACCTTGAGCGTGCGCTCTTCGTGCAGCAGGTTGAGCGCGAGTCGCCGCAGCACCGCAAGGTTCTGGTCAGCGTGACCTACCCGCA
>Ga0082335_1004417_pt1 | contig 21156 bp, 18 predicted proteins | sample Subgrocontami58m_FD_72375 | JGI IMG/M metagenome (GOLD analysis project Ga0082335, IMG submission 72375) | Subsurface groundwater microbial communities from S. Glens Falls, New York, USA - GMW37 contaminated, 5.8 m (SPADES assembly) (version 2) ... | reverse complement strand
TCCTTCTTTTCTTTTGTCACCATGTTTTGGGTAACAACGCCATCTACCTTTTCCTTCCCGTAAATACTTTCAATTACCGTGTTGAGTATCACTTTTATCTTTGGATTCGAAAAGGCGTCATCGAGATAAATCTTTGTGGCTCTAAATTCATCCCTTCTGTGTATTACTTGTACGGTTTGGGCATATTTGGTCAGAAAAATACCCTCAGTTATAGCAGAATCCCCTCCGCCGACTACAACGACATTCTTACCCCTATAGAAAGCGCCATCGCAGGTCGCACAATAACTAACTCCCTTACCGTAAAATTCATCTTCGCCAGGTACACCTAATTTTTTAGGGTCTGCGCCAGATGCCAGAATAACGATATGGCTTGCGTATTTATCCGTATCGGTTGTTACGACCTTTAAGCCATTTTCCACATCCAATTTCAAGACTTCTTCGTACCGTATCTCTGCACCAAACCGTTTGGCCTGTGCCTCCATCCGTTGCGTCAATTCGAAACCACCAATGACTTCCGGGAATCCAGGATAGTTCTCAATCAGTTCTGTACCGACTAACTGACCGCCCAAATATTTTTTTTCAAGGATTACGGTCTTCAATAAGGCACGACAGGTATAAATGGCCGCAGCAAGGGCAGCAGGGCCTCCACCGATAATGATTACATCGTAATCTTTGTTCACATCCCCTTCAACCCCTTCATGGCGTTCAGTACCTGCCATCCATAGAAATTCAAGGCAAACTGTTTTTTCTCAATGTGGCATTCGAGACATTGTTTCGTCCCTTCGGTAGCCCAGGCACGGGTTACGAAGGCAGTTTTAGACTTTTCTCCTTTTACTGTAAGCTTATCCTTTCCGGCATGACAGAAGCTACACTCCGTACCCATAATTTCAGATAGCTCAAACATTCTTTTTGCCTCTTGTTCATTTTCTTTATAATGCTTCCTGTCGATATGACAGTGGTCACACTCAACCCCCAGGGCAACAGAGGCATTCATCATCATCTTCGATTTTTCCCCTTCTTCTGTAAATACCGTCAAATCTTCATTATGGCAAAAATTACATTCTACTCCAAAAAGCGCTGATATCCTTTTAACCTGGGCTTCTCTTTCTTCTTTGGTACCTTTAAAATAAGGATTCGAATACGTAACGTCTGGTTTGTTTTTCGCTGCCTGCTCTGTATTCGTTAAAGCACTGTTTCCAAAATAAAAAGATATTAACGTGCTTGCAACAAGTACATAAAGCTTCAAGCACTGTTTTTGTAATAATTTTGACATAAAAAGTTATTGAGAAAAAGTATATGAAACAAGGACACCGTTAATCGAGCTTATCGAATAAGTCTTTATTTGCACCGCAGGAAGGACACACCCAATCTTCGGGTAAATTTTCAAAAGCCGTCCCGGCATTAACACCGTTATCAGGATCGCCCTTTGCTGGATCGTATATGTAACCACAGACCCGGCACTCCCATTTTGCCATGTTTTCTCCTTATTTTTCCATTAATAAATCAATCGTGCCACACAGTAACTAAATGAATTTTTCGTTTTATTACCAAAGCCTTCAAACTAATTTCTTATACATGTCTTTACTTGAACCGCAGGATGGACACACCCAATTGTCAGGTAAATTCTCAAAAGGCGTTCCAGGGTTAACACCATGATCCGGATCACCGTCTTCCGGATCGTATATATATTCGCACACCTGACACTGCCATTTTGCCATCTGTTCACCTAAAGATTTAAATCAATAGACTATTAATTCTATCTCGTAATCACACATTGGGCATGTAAAATCAATTTCCAAACCTATGATTTGTTTTTTAGGCCTTCCCATAAATATGTAAGGTATTTTACACTACCTTATATTCCGTAATCAATCTTTAAAATAAAAGAAAGTGCAGATGTTTTTCATAATCTGCACTTTCTTTTTAACTTCTTATCAAAATTGAAATTTAACGATTTTCGATGGGTGTTTGTTTATCACGGACATTTTTGTGGCACTCAAAACAGGTCTTTTCAACCATTTTTATGAAGGATTTAAAGGTTGCTTCCTGATTATTTGATGTAGCCGCTTTTTGAACCTCCAGCGCCGACGTTGCTATCCCTTTTAGATAGCCATCAAACTCCTCCTTCAGTCTTGTAATCTTCTCTGAATCATTTGGATCTATTTTAGCCCGCTTAAGCCACTTGTTTTCCTTTGGATCGGCAGGGAAAAATGTTGCGTTTATCTTATAACTCTGATCCACAATAGCACCGGCCTCCTGTGCAACATACTTAAAGCTCCCCACCAATATTCCGTCAAGTATATTGTTTACACGCTTTGCAATCTCATTCATCAATACCTGGGTAGGTTCATCAACATGTTCGTGGGTAACTATCTTTTCCTCTGCCAAAATAACCTTAGCAGGAGTAACAACACTTATTAATCCTGCCAAACTCAAACCCATTAAACTAACACTTAATAACCTCAATCTTCTCATAACACTATCTCCTTTCTTCGAATAAAATAAGCACAAGTTCTAAATTAAGCCTTCGGGAACTAATTTTCCCTCCCTTGACTTCGTCGTGAGCTCAGTCGAACGATGGGAGGGGTTAGGGGAGGGTGATCAGTCATTTCCTTCACCCCCACCTGACCTCCCCCATCAAGGTGGAGGAACTAAAAGTTTGAAATTCCTGAACAATAAATTATAACATACTTCATTTCAGGTACAAATATTTTACTAACCTCCGCTTATCTTCATCCAATCTGGCCATTCTGGCCATTTTGGCCTGGTAGCCTCGTGGCAGGAAAAACAGGCATTTTTTAACATTGCATCAAAGCTTTTGTAAGTCTCTACAATGTTCTGTTTTTTAGAAGTTTCGGCAATATTTTTTGAGGCATCAACAACTGCTTTCAAGTATTTTTCAAAATCCTTCTTCACAGCCTTTATGTCCTCTGATTTGTTCGGATCCTTTCCCGTTTCCTTGAACCACTCACCAATTTTTCCACCCTCTGGAAAGAAATTTTTTAATATGGCCTCGCAGTTTTCTGTCACCGCATTGGACTCCTTCACCACAGCGTCATGATCGCCAATCATTATGGCGTCAAGTATCCTGGACGTATGAGAACTGATTACCTGCATGAGTGAACGGGTAGGCGTAAGTTCTGAACCATGATGGGACTCAATATCTTTCCCCAAAGAAATATTTCCCTTCAATGGGTAAGACATAGCTACCGCAGTTACTACAAATCCACAAATTAACACATATCGCATTTGACCAATTTTTTTCATCGGCATGCCCCTTTCTTACGCCACTAAGACACCAAGAGGCAGGTTTAAAACCTGTCTCTACTGCGTCCTCAATGGCTGGTTTGAAATTCCTGAGCAATAAACCCAAGAAAGTGCAGACAGGAACATAATCTGCACTTTCTTTTTAACTTAATCTCCACAATTCAAAATCACGCTCATAATCATCGGTTCTCAACAGCTATTTTGTGTCCCGGAGTCTTCGATGACATTCGAAACATACCTTTGTTAATAATCCGCTATATGCCTGGAATGTTGCCTCTGTATCACCTGTATCTGCTGCTTTTTGAATCTCCTGTACACCCGCATCTATCCGTCTCAAGTAGGCATTAAATTCTTCTTTTAACTTTAAAGTAAAATACAAATTTGACACCTACACAGAGACTTCCTTCGCACGGGGTTCAGTCATAGAAATGGGCGACAATACCTCGTCTATTTGATCCACAGAGAGGATCCCCCATTGTTGGATAATCTCCTTTACGGATTTCCCCGTTCTTATCGATTCTTTCACAACCTCAGCCGCCTTTGAATAGCCTATAATGGGATTCAAGACGGTAATAATCCCCAGACTCCGTATAGCATAGTCCTGACACCTTGCCTCATTTATGGTTATACCGCTGATACATTTCTCATTGAATATTTTGACGGCATTGGCAAGGATAAGAACAGAATCGAGCAGTTTGTATTGGATGACTGGCATCATAACATTAAGCTCAAACTGCCCCGCCTGTGCGGCCATCGATATTGATACATCATTGCCCATAACCGAGAAGCACACCATATTCATCATCTCCGGAATAACAGGATTCACCTTCCCTGGCATGATAGAAGACCCCGGCTGCACTGCCGGCAAGTCTATCTCCCCCAGTCCTGTATTTGGCCCGGAATTCATCAATCTCAGATCATTGGCAATACGGATGAGTTCTACAGACAGAGTGCGGAGGGCGCCTGAGAATTCCACAAACGGTGCATTGCTTTGCATGGACTCGAATCGATTTTTTGATTCCTTGAGATCAAGATTTGTCATCTCCCTGAGTTTCTCAACTAGTTTACCAGCATATTCCGTATGCGTATTGATTCCAGTACCTACGGCGCTACCACCGATTCCCAAATCCTTTAAACTTTCGCTTGCCTTTTCAATTCCCTTAGTCGCCTTAAGCAGTGATGCTGTATACCCGGAAAACTCCTGGCCGACACGGATGGGCACAGCATCCTGAAGATGAGTACGGCCGGATTTTACGATTGGATCAAATGATTTTGCCTTCTGGTTGAAAGTCTCAGTCAATGCATATAAATTCTTAATGAGTTTTTTAGACGATTGCAATGCCGCAATACGCATGGCAGTAGGATAGACGTCATTTGTAGACTGCCCATAATTAACGTGATCGTTTGGATGCACCACCGAATAGTCTCCTTTTGTTCCTCCAAGCATTTCAATTGCAATATTGGCAATAACCTCATTTACATTCATATGGTGGGATGTTCCAGCGCCTGCCTGATACACATCCACTACGAATTGATCCTGAAACTCACCATTCAATATGCGATCACATGCCAGAATAATCATGTTGCCTATCTTGCTATCGAGACAACCAAGCTCTACATTCACCATCGCAGCCGCCTTTTTTATCTGCACGATTGACGTAGTAAACACCGGCTGAGAACTTTGGCCACTGATGGGGAAGTTCTCAATAGCCCTGGCAGTCTGCACCCCATAGTAAGCGTCTTTTGGGACTCCCATCTCACCCATATAATCTTTTTCTATTCGGAATGAGTCTACTCTTTTATTATTCATAATTATACTTTTAAAACCCCAACGACTTTAAATCTTTCAAATACTTCATCTCCATGAGGGGCTTCCACTAATGCTTCGGTTAAATCAGCACCGGCAAAATGCATATTATAATGTTCTCCATCCGCCCACGGATCACTGCCGGTAACGTCATAGACTTTCCCTTTGTATGCAAAATAAGCAGGACGACCGTCTTTACCGTCGCACTTTGACAATTCCGCAGTTGTAAATATTTTTTCTTCTGCAGGTTTTTCTTCAACCATCTTTTCCCGTACCCCTTTTCCTTCTTTCAAAAGGCCGTATTTTTTAATATTGCTGTCTGCGATAGCCTGTATTTTGGCTATTTCGCCTTTGCCTCTCTCCGTGAAAAGATGCGCATAACGGCCTTGAAGTTTTAAGTATTCGTCTACGGGTTTTGCTGCTTCAATTGTTTTCACCGATATGAGCTTTCCATCCTGATATTCCAGTATGGGATATAAACCTGTCTCCACAACAAGCTTCGCAATCTCATAAGTAAGTCCTGGATCGTGCCTCCAGCCCAGAGGACAAGGAACAAATATCTGGAGGTACTTCGGCCCTCTTATAGAAAGCGCCTTTTTTACCTTTTTTTGCAAATCTTTCGGAAAGGCAACAGATGCAGTAGCAACATATGGAACATTATGGGCATTGGCAATTTCAGGGATATTTTTCTTCGGTCTGGGATTGCCGAAGGATTTTTTCCCCGAGGGACTCGTAGTCGTGCGTGAATCAAATGGGGTTAATCCACTCCGCTGCACACCTGTATTCATATAGGCTTCATTATCATAACAGACATACAGGATATCATGTCCGCGATCGAACATGCCCGATAATGAGGCCATCCCGATATCGGCAGTCGCACCATCGCCCCCTTGTGATATAACCCTGACTTGATCCAATTTACCTTTAATTCTCAGGGCCGCCTCTATTCCGGATGCAACGGCGGCCACATTCTGAAACAATGAATGGATCCACGGCACCCCCCAGGCAGATTCAGGGTATCGGGAGGTAAATACCTCCAGGCATCCGGTAGCATTGGCAATGATGACGTTTGGTCCTGTCGTTTCTACAACAAGACGGGCACCCAATGCCTGTCCGCATCCTGCACATGCTGTATGACCAGATGAAAATAATTCCGTAACCATTCGTTCGTTCCTTTTAGATTTTTAAATCTATAAATTTCACATCTACCTGTGAACCAGCAAGCGCGCTGTGTACCTCGAGGATTGATTTCTTCGTAATATCCCTTCCACCCAACCCCAGAACAAAGCCGCTGATCTTGGGCTGATTACCATACCCACAAAAAGCGGATTTGACATCCGAAAGCAAAGGGCCTTCTTGTCCCAAAGAAATTGCCTTTTCCAGTACGGCAATTTCCCTCGCATTTTTTAACGCCTCATACACAATTTTTTTGGGAAAGGGACGATGTGCAATTACCTTTAACAAACCCACCTTTTGACCGTCTTCTCGCAATCCATCAACCATTTCTTTGATCGTTCCAACCATCGAACCCATGGCGACAAAGACCTGTGTGGCATCTTCCAATCGATACTTTTCTATCAGGCAATTAACCTTTCTGCCAAATACCCGTTCAAAATCATCGGCAATCCCAGGAATAATATTCAACGCATCCATCATGGTTTGATGGATAGCATAACGTGTCTCTGTGTACGATTCAGGCCCCATAAGAACCCCCATAGAAATGGGCTCATCCGGATTGAGACAATGCACAGGTTTGAAATCAGGAAGAAATTTGTCTACCTGCGATTGTTCTGGTAAATCTACTACTTCGTACGCATGAGTCAGGATATATCCGTCCATACACACCATGACAGGCAGCATAATATTATGGTCTTCGGCAAGCCGGTAAGCCATTAAATGTAAGTCGCACGCCTCTTGATTATTTTCCGCATAAAATTGCAACCAGCCTGCATCCCGCACCGTCACGGAATCCTGATGGTCATTCCATATATTAATGGGGCTGGAAACCGCCCGGTTGGCACAGGTCAAAACTACTGGCAATCTCAAACCTGCAATACTATAGAGCACCTCGATCATGTAAAGCAGCCCTTGCGACGTGGTAGCCGTATAGGTCCTTACGCCGGTGGCGCTTGCCCCCTGGACTACAGATGCCGCTGAGTGCTCACTTTCGACATTAATAAATTCTGCATTGAGTTCGCCATCGGCCACCATTTGCGCCAGCGCTTCTACGATATGGGTCTGGGGCGTTATGGGGTAAGCAGAGATAACCTGTGTCTTGCACAATCGCACTATCTCTGCAACTGCATGGGAACCTTCAAGATATCGTCTCACGCCACCATTCCTCCTTTATCATTTCAATATCTGCAACAGGACAGACAGCCACGCAATTACCGCATCCCTTGCAATATTTATAATCGGAAATGTACGTACGCTTCTTGTCGCCTGAAATACAACCTTCCGGACATACCATCACACATAAACGGCAGGCAATACACTCCTTTTGAATAAAATGGGGTTTCTTGCCAGATCGCCAGGTACCCGTTTTGTTTGCCTTGCTTGTGCGCGGTTTTGAAGTAACAGGGATAATCACCCTAAAATCCTTTCTTTATGTACTCGTATCCACGGCGGGCTGCTTCTGCATTCTTTTTGGCAACCTCACCTGAGAAACGCTCTAAAATTGCCTGTTGAAGTGACTCTAATCCAAACTCGTTTGTTGCTGCTGCAAATGCGCCTAAAATCGTTGTATTTCCAATGGGGCGTCCCAAAACTTCAGTTGCAATATCATTTCCAGGAACAGTGAAAACCTTGATGTTTTGAATTGGTTTTGGACATTGCACCTTTTCATGGTGATTAATAATTGCTACACCACCAGGCCGGAACCCTTCAAAGACATCAAACCCACGCATCAAAGACGGGTCTAACACTATTAAATAATCAGGTTCATACACTTGACTGCGCAAGCGTATCACCTGTTCACTGAGGCGTACAAAGGCATTCATTGGCGCCCCCATACGTTCAGCGCCAAAATGCGGAAAAGCCAGTGCATACTTGCCTGCTATAAATGCGGCGGTTCCCAGCAACAACGCTGTTGTAATTGCCCCCTGGCCTGCCCTTGCATGAATTCGTATTTCCTTCATAGTTTTTTATTCACCATATTCATCCACATGTCATAGATACGCCCCTCACTCTCTGCCTCCCACAGTTCTGTGTTTTCTAAATATTCGAGGGTGTTCTTTAATATGCTGAAATGCGTCTTTTCCTCACCGGAAAGAAAACGATACGTCTCGCTCTCTTTTTTATCCTGAGATTCTTTAGCAGCCTGCTCATAAAACTTGATTCCCTTCTCCTCAATCCCCATAGCGAGCTTTACAGCCTCTATATCATTGGGATTGACGTTGATCTTCCTTTTCAATTCGTCATCCATATTCTGAAAAATAGTAACCAATCTTTCCCGGGGATTTGCGGCGCTCTTACCTTTTGCCTGAACTGTTTCATCCTGAGTGGATAATAAAGCCCGAAGTCTTTTGGCGTGTAATTTTTCATCTTCGACAAAAGACTTAAACATGGCCTTACCCATGGGGTGGAGCGTCTTGGCTGCCAGATCGCTGTAAAACTTTATCCCATCCATTTCCATCTGGATTGCCATTGATTTTATATCTTCCAAAGACTCGCTCATTTATATTTTGCGCCCCTTCTTTTCTTATTAGGCTGCCTTCGGCAGCTTTTTCAATGTAGCGCGAACTTCAGTTCGCTTACATCCTATGCGAACTAAAGTTCGCACTACAACTGTAACTTTGAAATTCCTGAACATTTATATAGGCGAATTCCTTACCCACCCCTTTATCCCATCCTAAGAGGGGACTTTTTGATTCCCCTCTAGAGAGGGGTCAAGGGGGTGTGTGAACAATTTGATACGCCTCACAAAATTCGCATAACCAGAAAGTTAATTCATATATCTGGGATTGCACTATTTTCATCTCTTATTGAGGGAGGAATTTTATTGCATAATCATTATCAACATCCACAAGAGCGAACTTCTGGCAACACAACGAGCAACGTTCCTCATTTCCCACAGAAGGCATCTTCCCAAAATCGATCTCCCAGCCGCACATGAGGCAATAGAAACTTACATCGTGATTATCAGTTTCAATATCCCTGATAATCCTTCCCAGCACACCCTTATGCCCCTTGGCCGCCCTTGCCAGATGTTGGAAAGTCCCTTTTACCTTCGCATCTTTTGAAACTGTTGCCAATTGGTTGTACAAATGTTCCTGTTCTTGTTCAATTTCTAAATCAGCCTCTAAAAATTCTAATACCGACTTAAATCCCTCTCTCATATCTGTTTCTCCCTTGTTATGCGCTTTGAATTTGTTTCGGATTTTGTGCTTCTGATTTCGTCTCTTCCGACTCGTTCGGGTTAGGATAATCTGGCTAAATGGTCTTCTAATTCTGCCTTGTGGCGTATCTCATTATGTAAAATACCCTCAAGTAAGGCGTTGGTCTGGGGGTCGCTTAACACTTTAATCTGGTCACTGTATCGTTCGACGCCAAGCTCTTTCTTCTGTATTGCCAATTTTAGATTGTCACTGTCTTTACTCATTCCCCAATTCTCCCTTTTTGATTTCGAACCAAAATATTTGCTTTTGTTTATCCCTACGTTCTCCTCATTCCTATGTGATATTAAGTCAATTATCGTACCAAAAGAATACTCTTTAAAAACAATACATAAAAATGTCCTAGTTATTTTCAAAACCAATAGTTACAAAACACGCATAATCAGAGGTAACAAAACAGGCTGGTATCTTTATCAAGAATTTTAGACAAAAATCCATTTATTTAGATTTTCAATACGTGGTTTTTGATGGGAGTGAATAATTTAGGAGTGATTAGCCGTCCGTCTTCTTTGAATAATTTTGGATATTTTCTATGATAGCTTTCCAATTGTTGTCAAATCGTATCGCCTTATCGTCAATATAGGCAACGCCAATAGGTTTATCCGGCATCCATATAGTATCATAGGGCAATTTATGATATTTCATAAATCCCTCAATGAGCTTCGGCTGATTACCCGGAATGATGCCTTTCCAATACGATGCCGTCCTGCAGGTATGGATGATAATTCGGTATCCGGCCTTCTTTAAAGTTTCCAGCGCCTCCCTTACATCGGGCGTTGGTTCTCCAATATCCGGAAACTTATGTTCACAAATAGTGCCATCAAAATCAATAACGATGGGCGTTTCCCTTACCATCTTGTTTCCCCCTTTTAAATTTAACCACAGATTACGCAGATTTCACAGACTCAGGGTTCGTTGGTTTTTGAGTTTCTTGGGTTTCTTGGGTTTACCTAATTAACACAAGAAACTCAACAAACACGAGAAACTCAATTTGCTGCTGCCCTATCCGTAATGCATCAGTTCGTAATCCATACTCCCCAGCCCAATCTCCTGGGCATAAGAAATTTGAATAGTATAATCAATGCTGGGCCAGGCTTCTTTAAAGAAATCTTTTCCGATACGTTCTTTAATAATATCCGTCGTTGCCTTTTCTATAGCAACCGGATCTCTTGAGGCAATGATACCGATATCCGGAATATCAGGTTCAAAGGGCTTGTCCATACAATCACAATGCCTTGTAATATGTGTCATGAAATTGAAGTAGACGACCTTCCCTGTCTTTCCCTTTGTAATAGCCAAACAGTACTCTGCCACTTTTTTTTGAAGGTTGACCGTGCTCTCGTCCCAGGCGATTTTTACGGCATCAAACCTGCAGACGGCCAGACATTCCCCGCAGCCAATACATATCTTTGGATCAATGACGGCAAATTGCTCCCCCATCTTAATAGCTCCCACCGGACACCACCTGCCGCACACACCGCAGGTATTACACCGTTTCTTTTGGATTTGAGGAATAACGCCAGAATGCTGCGCCAGTTTCCCGCCGCGCGCGGAGAGTCCCATCCCAACATTCTTCAGGGTAGCGCCCATTCCTGTTGCCAGATGCCCTGTTACATGGGCAATCGAGATGATGGCGTTCGCTGCCCTGGCAACGCCGGACACAAAGGCGTTTTTGCATAATTTCTGATTAATTTCCACCTGCACATCATGCTCGCCAAAAAGCCCGTCTCCAATGATAATGGGAGCGCCGATATTTTCATAGCCAAAACCGTGATCGTGGGCGTGAGAGATGTGATCAACGGCATTGGTACGGCGACCTTCATACAACGTGTTTGTCTCTATTAAAAAAGGTTTTCCGTTACACTCCTTTACTTTATCTACAACGGCCTTTATGATGGGCGGCTTGAGGTAACCGGTATTCCCCTTTTCACCAAAGCTCGTTTTCACTGCCACCATGTCTTTTTTACTTATCGCATCCTTAAAACCGGCAAAATCAAATAACTGACCCGTCTTTTGCGCCAGTGAAGCAACGCCTTCGCCATTTTCTACCTTAATAAAATAGACCTTACTTTTCATCTTTATCTCCACAAAAATGATGAATTTTTCTGGAATGAAGTTTGAAGCCACAAAATTATATCATTGATTTGCTTTGATGTTAAGCATAAATCTCGTGAGTTAATTAGTAAATTTCTCTTGACAAAGAATTCGATATTTGTTATGTTCCATCCAAAATGATAATGGCAGCATAACGATAAAGGCAAACCCTAAGTGATTAGGGGGCGCAAAGCCAGAGAGTCTTCAGTAGTTAAATCAATATCAGAAGATAGTCGGGTTGCCGAACATGGATACAAGAAGATCATTTGTCAATTGCATTATAAAAGAAAAGCCTTATTGTCAAAATAGTGAGTTTTGGCAGTAGGGCTTTTTTGTTTCCAAAATCAAATTGTAGGTTTCTGCACCAAACAATTCGAAAGAGAGCTTATGATAAACAAGTAAATTCCGAATTGAGCAATCAAGACCGTGGGCTTTGTGATTTTTCAAGACCAAGCCAAAAACGGGCACGGAGTTCATGTAGTATGGAATATATACCATAAAACAATAAGGAAATAACGCCATATTGGAATACTTTCAAATAAATTATGATTAAAAATGAAGATATTCCGTATCCTTGAATAATAATTGCAAAGTTACGGTGTTTATTTGTTTATGAATTTATTCACCGAAATATCCCTCAGCGTCTGTTCCTTGATATTTATAATTACTGAAGCAGGAATAAAACTTGCGATGTTTCATTGGTCATTAACAATACGTAACTATCAAAAAGGAGAATAACAATGGGGATGAGAAGGAATCTAATCATCGTGCTATTGATTGCTGTAATAGCTGTTGGTTTAGGTCATAAATTGATCAAGGCAGCAGATGTTGAAATAATCCTTGGCGCTTCAAGCGCATTTAACGTGGTAAGAGGGACGGATGTAAGTTCAGGGACAAAAATGTTGTATGTGGGTTCATCCACCGTCAGCATCGGGACAACAACACAGTCGGCCATGCTTACCATCGTGGGTTCATCAACAGCTAGCTCAGCTTCATCGCTCAGCGCTAGAAACAGTTCAGGAACATATGCGTTAGATGTAAGAAATGACGGCGCTGTCCTCATCGGTACAAATACTTCAACTTTGAATTCCTCACTGTATGTAGGCTCGGCCACATCAGGAAGTTTAGGGACGATTACCGCAGGATTTCTATCAATGGGTACAATCAGTGCAAATGCAAGTCTTCATGGTACAACAACGGTGCGTTTTCTTGCTGATATATTTGCAAATGGCACAATTACAGCATCAAAGTTTTCAGGAGATGGTTCTTCCCTGAGTGGGATAACCGCTACATCTTTAGGAAGTACCAGTAACATTAATACAACAGGTACAATAAATGCTGGATCAACAACAGTATCGGTATTGACGACAACAGGCTCGGCGACGGTAACAGGCACCTTAACGGCTGCAAGTAATAATTTTGTAGTAGGTTCAACGGGTTCGATGACAGCGGCCAGTATAACGGTATCAACGGGTACCTTAACGGTGGCAAGTGGTGCCTTTAAGGTGGACGAGACAGGTTCTATGACGGCAGCCAGGGTCACGGCAAGCAGTATGACGGTAACAACAGGCACCTTAACGGCGGCAAACGGTGCCTTTAAAGTAGACGAAAATGGATCGATGACGGCAAGCCGCATAACGTCAACTGGCGCATTTACAGCGGGAAGCGGTAACTTTGCAGTGGATGCAACTGGTACGCTAACGGCACAGAGAATAACGGTATCAATTGGCACGGTAACGGCTCAGTTCTTATCGGTGGGTACCGTTTCTACTTCTGGTGGCACGACTACCGTACGATTCCTTAATGATATATTTGCAAACGGCACAATTACTGCATCAAAGTTTTCAGGAGATGGTTCTTCCCTGAGTGGGATAACCGCAACAGCTTTAGGAAGTACCAGTAACATTAATACAACAGGTACAATAAATGCCGGTTCAACAACGGTATCGACGTTAACGACTACGGGATCAGCAACGGTATCAACCACCTTAACAGCAGCAAGTAATACTTTTAGGGCTGATTCCGGGTCTGTGACAGTTACTACTCGTGTTGGAATAGGCACATCAACGCCGAGTTCGAGCTACATGTTACAGGTTACTGATAGCTCAGATCTTGGAGTTGTGGTAGGGAGTTCGGGTTCGATTACGGCAAAAACGTTATCAGTAACAGGATCGGCAACGGTATCAGGTACCTTAACAGCAGCAAGTAATACCTTTAGGGCTGATTCCGGGTCTGTGACAGTTACTACTCGTGTTGGAATAGGCACATCAACACCGAGTTCGAGTTATATGTTACAGATTACTGATAGCTCAGACCTTGGATTTGTGGTAGGAAGCTCAGGTTCAATAACTGCAAAAACATTAACGGTAACTGGGTCAGCAACGGTGACAGGAACCTTAACGGCAGCAGTCGGGGCAGGCAGTAGCGTCGGGATAGGTACAACAACACCGAGTGCGAGTTATAGGTTGCAGGTTACTGATGATGCAAATCTTGGATTTGTGGTAGGTAATAATGGCTCAATAACAGCTAAAGCAATTACAGCAACGGGGTCAGCAACGTTATCTGGTCCGGTTCTTATTGGGACAAATACTCCGAGTTTAGCTTCTGCGTTATACGTTGGTAGTTCAACAACAGGAAACTTAGGGACGATAACTGCGGGGTTTTTGTCAGTTGGTACTATTAGTGCTAATTTGGGTTTACATGGTACGACTACAGTGCATTTCCCTGGAAATATAGTTGTAACTGGAAATTTTAATGTAGTTGGTAATAAATCTTTTCTTATCTCTCATCCTGACCCTGAAAAGAAAGGGTGGTTGCTGCGACATTGTTCCGTTGAATCACCAACAAGGGGAGATAATCTATACAGATATAAAATTGTGATACAATCTGATGGAGGAGAAGCATCTATTTCGCTGCCCACTTATTGGATTCATTTGAATGAAAATCCTGAGGTATGGGTATCAGCGGTGGGGCAATTTGCTCAGGGGTACGGATATGTAGATGAGGTAATAAATACCCTGGTGATAAAAGGAGAGAAGAAAGGTATCTATAACGTGTTGTTGATCGGTACACGTAAAGATTTATATGCAAAAGAATTTGATGCTAGAGGCGTGGAATACGTAGACTATGAAATGAGTGAATTGTTAACACGCGGGGAAAATAAAGATAAAGATACAGCATTGGATGTACAATTGATAGATGCACATAATGACCATGTTATTAAGAACTTCATGGATCCTATAGTTGATAGATTTGGATTGGCAACCCACCAGTAATTGATAAGTTGTGATAAGTTGTGTTGGAAAAACTCAACTTACCTGAATTCTATTGCTATAGGAGAAACACATGTCAAAGTTTAAAAAAGGTATCACAATGGCTCTGAAAGTTATCGGCATCACCATTTTAACACTGGCCACTCTTCAAAATATAGTAATGCAAGCTGCCGAGTTTAGCATTCCTGCACCTGCTGTAATTAATCTTAATACCGCCACCTTAAATATGCCGGGCACTATTACCGTTGCCAGTTCCGGGACTTTACAATCATCTACTGGTACTATTACCGTTAGTAATAATGGCAATTGGGCAAATTCTGGCACATTTACCCCGGGCAATAGTACGGTTGAATTTGCAGGAACGTCTCATGCCATTAATGGGTCAGCTACCTTTTACAATTTAAAATGTGCCGTCTCAGGAGGTCAACTTACCTTTGAGGCAACCAAGACACAAGCAGTTACCTCTACACTGACATTGACGGGGGCATCAGGGAATTATCTTCGTTTAAGAAGCTCGATTGATGGAACTCGATGGAGTATAAATCCACAGGGAACATGGACGGTTAATTTTCTCGATGTAAAGGATTCGAATAGTAGTACTTCTATTACTCTGACCAACTGGACGGACAGCGGTAATAATTCTAACTGGAGTACGGCTGGCGGTGGTGGTGGCGACGGTGGCGGTGGTGGCGGCGGAGTTGTTGGTGGAGATACATTATCAGTAAGTTCCACAAGTCCATCAAGTGGCGCCACCGGCATATCGGTTAGCGCCACTGTATCTGCAACCTTTTCACTGACGATGAATGGGTCTACTCTTAATACGAATACTTTTAAGGTAAGCGGTGGAGGAAGTCAGGTGTCCGGTGTGGTAACCACAAGCGGCGCTACTGCCAGATTTACACCTTCAAGCAATCTGGCCTATAATACCACATACACAGCTATGATTACTACAGGTGCACAGGCAGCAAATGCAGCAAGAACATCGCTCAGTTCTGATCATAGCTGGAGCTTTACGACTGTTTCAGGAGGTGTTGTTACTACGCCTACGCCAACACCAACAACTAAACCAACACCCACCGTTACAACTTCACCGACAACTGCACCAACGCCTACAGCATCACCTACACCGGCGCCCACACCTACACCTGCCGGTGGACTCAATCTGAGTAAGTATACTGCGTATTTATCCGGTGATACAATCGTTGCAACCGTAATAGATGCAGATAGAAATACCGGTTCAAATTCTGCAGATACGCTGACGACAGCAATGAAGGTAACCGGTTCTAATTATTCAATAGGTACAGATCTGTTATTAAATCTTAAAGAAAATGGCGTGAATAGCGGTACGTTCCTGGCAACTATTAAAACAGGGACAACTACTGTTGGAGGAGCCAGTTCTAGTATTAGAGCGAATAGCGGCATCATAAAGGCAGTTCAGGGGGGAGAAGCTGTAGTCATCTATACGGATACAACTCCTGCTGCTTCAACACTCACGAAGACATTGGCATTGAGCAGTTTTGATGCAACGCTTGCCTTTGATGCCGATGCGTATGCTTTGGGTTCTTATGCCGGAATGACGCTGGCAGATGCGGAGAGGAATGCAAATCACACCGAGACTGAATCACTTTTAAATGATGTGTTTATCGAGACATCTTCATTCAACATTACAAGGGCAAGGATGATCGAAACAGGTGCGGATACCGGTACGTTTGTCGGTTCGATCCAGGCTGCAGCAAGTGGCGGTACGCTGGAATTTGAACGTATTCAAGCAGCAGTAGGCGATACATTAAAGATTACATATATTGATGAGATTAATACAACGGGGTCTCTCAGAATAGTGACGGATACGGCCTCGGTGGTGACAACTGTAACGCCAACATTGTCACCATCACCAACACCGTCAGCAAGCCCAACTCCATTTGTGTGTGAGGCAGAGTCGATAACGGTATCTCCACGCAGGTTGACGCTCAAGAGGAAACAGAGCAAAGAGGTTTCAGTAACATTGACAGGTAAAAATAATTGCCCGGTCGAGGGAGAAACGGTAACTGCAACGGTTAACAAGGACGATAAGAAACGCATCTCGGTAACATCCAGCGCAGTTACTGATGCTGATGGAGTGGCGACATTCACGATTACTGGCAAGAAGACGACCGATGATAACGCAAAGATCACGTTTAAGGCGGGTAGTCTAAAGAAAACAATAACCGTGAAGGTAAGGAAATAACATTCATTTGATATTAGAATTTGTTTCGGATTTCGATATTCGGATTTAAGACTTTACGGGTTTCGCTGTTTAGATATTCTATTTTGGTTGCGGCTACGCCGCGCCAGGTGAGATTCGGTACTGGACTGGCAGCCAGCCTTTGTCCAGACCGGACCTGCGATGGTAAGAACCAATACGCTTCCCTGCCACTCTCGTTTCTCTTCCGCCTGAGCAATTTCCAATTATGTATTTTTGAGTTCCTTATTTATTCATATTTTGTTATCATAACCACCTCCTTTTATGCTCGCTTTCTCTAATTCAATGACATTGCTTTAGATAGGGTGCAACCGGGGAGAGCGCTATATTTTTAAAATATTTGTAAGCTCATGGCTCCCATGCTGGTTCAGGCTTGCAGCCTGAACCGGAACATTTCGGTTCAATCGAGGACGATTGAACCAGCGAAAAGAGGGGATTTAGGGGTGTATTACTATGTAATTTCAAAAACTAAATTGTCTCGAAATTTCACATGCTAGTCACAAAATCTACAACGAAGACAACTTCCCAGTCATTATTACATCAGTCAGTCCAATTCCTGAAAGGTGTGGGACCAAAACGAAGCGAAATACTTGGACGCTTGGGGATACACACGATCCATGACATGCTCTCTTATTTCCCGCGTGATTATAAAGACCGCACTCGAATACAAAAGATTTCAGAAGCCAAAATAGGCGCAGAGATTACCATCCAGGCCAAGATTCTTGCCATCAACAACAGAATGGCAAGAAACAGGAAATATATTCTCGAAGCCTTTGTCACTGACGAAACAGGCACCATTGCAGCAACCTGGTTCAACCAGCCTTTCCTTATGAACAAATTCCACGTTGGAGACAATCTGTTTTTACATGGCAAGGTCGGCGCGTACAAATACCTGCAATTATTAAGCCCGGAATATGAAGTAATTCAGGATGATGAAACTAATACAAAGGAAGGCGGCATCATCCCGGTTTACCCGCTCACCGAGCATATCAGCCAGACTCAATTTAGAAAGATTATGAAAGAGGCAGTGCATCATTTTGCCGATCGTATTGAAGAAATATTATCCAAAGAGCTTTTGGTAAAAAATCAATTGTTACCTCTTGATAAGGCTATACGAGAAATCCATTTTCCAGAGACATTCGATACGCTGAAAAGGGCAAAATCACGGCTTGTTTACGACGAATTGCTTACCCTCGAAATGGCGATGGCGCTCAGGAGGAGCGGTATTAAAGAAGAAACGGGGATTGCGTTCAAGTCAGGGCCGAATGTAGATGCGCACATCCGGAATCTCATACCTTTTACCTTAACGAACGCCCAGGAACGAGTAATTCATGAAATCAAGGAGGACATGCGGAGCAGTAAACCCATGAACCGACTGCTCCAGGGAGACGTCGGTTCCGGCAAGACGGTCGTTGCGATTTACGCCATCCTGGTTGCTATTGCCAACGGCTATCAGGCTGCCTTTATGGCGCCTACGGAAATATTATCGGAGCAACACTTCCAGACCATTCAGAAATACTTACAACGTTCGCACGTTCGAATGCAATTATTGACGGGAAGCACAAATTCAAAATATAAAAAGGATGCCCTCGAACAGATTAGAAATGGGCAAATTGACCTGGTTATTGGGACACACGCCCTTATTGAAGAAACCGTCCAATTCAAGAAATTAGGCCTTGTGGTAATTGACGAACAGCACAAATTCGGTGTGATACAACGCTTGAAATTAAAGGAAAAGGGTCACTCTCCCGACGTGCTTATTATGACGGCAACACCCATCCCTCGTACGCTTTCCATTACCTTATTCGGTGATCTTGACATTTCAATACTGGATGAAATGCCTCCCGGGCGTACACCCATCAAGACCTTCTGGATATCCAAAGACAAAGAGAAAGATTCCTATAACTTCATACACGGCGAAATCGCTAAGGGCAGACAGGTTTTTATTGTTTATCCCCTTGTCGAAGAATCGGAAGTTCTTAGTCTGAAAGCAGCCGTCACAGAAGCAAGGAAATTACAACACGATGTATTCCCTGCCTCTAAGGTAGGCTTACTTCACGGGCAAATGAAGTCTGGAGATAAAGATAAAATCATGACGGATTTCAAAGAGAAGCGTTACGACATTTTGGTTTCTACCGTAATAATCGAGGTGGGAATCGACGTACCCAACGCCACCGTAATGGTTATAGAACATGCGGAACGGTTTGGACTTGCCCAACTCCATCAACTGCGCGGTCGCATCGGCAGGGGAAGCGAGCAGTCGTACTGCCTGCTTTTTGGAAATCCCAAAACCAATGAGGCACGCGAAAGGCTTAAGATTATGACTAAGACCTGCGATGGATTCAAGATTGCAGAAATGGATTTTAAACTAAGAGGACCGGGCGAATTTTTCGGCACACGCCAGCATGGACTGCCTGAATTGAAGATTAGCGACCTCATCAGGGATTTTCCCACACTCAAACAAGCCCGCGCTGACGCATTTGAAATCGTATCCAGAGACCCACACCTTACACAGGGAACACACCAAAAAATCAGGCAAAAGGTGCTGGAAACATTTAAGGATAGACTGGAACTTATTAGTATTGGATAGCAGAAAAGTGCAATGTAGGGGCAATTCATGAATTGCCCCTACAGTCACAAAGACATTATTGTTAAGCGCCTATTCTGAATATGAGGCGTATAGAAAAAAACGACTCGTCGCACCGGACGATAAACCCATCGCATCAAATACCGATATTTGACAAGGGTTTAAAATTGTGTAAGGTTGGGTTTTAATTTATTACGTCTGGAAAATAGAGTTACTGCAATATCAAGAAGCAACAGGTTGTCCGAGAATGCGATTGACCCGAGCAAGGCATACCATATATTGTTTATCTGTAAACAATTTGTCAATATTATAGTATAGCGCCAGCCGTCCAAATACATTCTCGGACAGCCTGGCAAGACCTGACCCCATTCCCTAACCCGTACTTCTCGAATTCTTTGGGGTCCATATGGAGCGCCCTAACACGAGGTCAGCCTGAGCCCGTAATTTGGGCAATTGGTTGCACCGACTCGTTGGATGCTATTTCAATCTTCCTATCAATTTCCGTCCTCATTTCCCTTATGACACTATCCATTTGTGACAAAGCAGAATCAGTTGATTGAGTGAGCATAGCTGTATACTCGACTTCGTCTATTGGGAAAGCGAGTTCTCGTCTCGCCATGAGCAGAACAGCACGTATTGCTTGATAAACGCCCTTCAGGTCTTGGGCTATCACATCTCGGCAAGCTTCGATGGCTTGGTATCTTGCTTTCGCGAGAGCAGCCTTTTCCGAATGAAATTCGGCAATGCTCTTGAAGTTAGCCGCAAGTTGCTGTCTGTGGCTGACAAGCAGTGGACTGGACGGGTCAGCTAGCTCCTAGCAGTGCCACGATTTCTTGCTGAAACCGATCATTCATTGATTCGAGAGAAGCAATTCGAATATCGACAGCCTTCGCCTCCTCTGCGATAAACATAGACGGCATTTTGGCTTTCAAGGCCCTTGTGTAGGATGTGCTCAGGGTTTCACTCATGCCTATTGATTGTCTAATTGTGTCGATGTCGCAATAGAAATGCAGGCGGTTGAGGCTAACCGCCATTTCAGAGACCTCAATCGGAATGGTGCCGTCTTTCGGAATCTCCCTGTCGGCCAGCGTCATATAGTAATTCAGAAAATGGGTCACCGACTCTGCCGCGGACAAAAGGGCTTTGTGTCTGGCAGTAAAAGCCCTTCCTTCTCTTGCTTTCTCCCGCTCTTCCTTCAGGTTAGTTTCGAAATTGCGCTGAGTTACACGAAGCGTTAGGAGTACACCGAGAAAGGCGACGAGAGCACCGACGATTGTGGCTATAAATGTGTCATTCATCATCTATCATCCAACGTTTGAATTCACCGGCCTGCGCGGCTTTTCGCGCCGGTCCGCTGGAGCGACTTGTGTACGCCCAGCATGGGTATTAACTAATGGGTGAAAGTCCCTGCGGGAAAATCACCGTAGATTCGAGGTTGAATATACGCGAACCGCTAGCAAAATTCAAGGGCGATTTCGTGAGAAATGGTCTGAAGG
>Ga0082335_1004416_pt1 | contig 21157 bp, 36 predicted proteins | sample Subgrocontami58m_FD_72375 | JGI IMG/M metagenome (GOLD analysis project Ga0082335, IMG submission 72375) | Subsurface groundwater microbial communities from S. Glens Falls, New York, USA - GMW37 contaminated, 5.8 m (SPADES assembly) (version 2) ... | reverse complement strand
TCATTCACGGCGATCTCGACCCACTCCGCGTTGCGAGCCTCGACGGGCAACGTCCCGCCGGGGACCTTGAGCAGGACGATGCGCGCCTTGTTCGCCTCGACGGGCAGGAAGTCGGCCATCCGGCGAGGATATCCTCTCCAGGCACGACGCTAGAAGGAGGGTCCATCGGTTGAGCGACTCCATGCGCGCGCACCTGGCCGAGGCGGCCGGAACATTCATGTTCTTCACGATCGGCGCCGGCGCGATCGTCACGAACGCCGCGTATGGCGGCGGCAGCGGCCTCGTCGGCGTCGCCCTCGCCCACGGGCTCGTCCTGGCGATCGCGGTCTCCGCCTTCGGCGCGGTCTCCGGCGGGCACTTCAACCCGGCGGTGACGCTGGGCGTCGCGGTCGCGGGGAAGCTCCCCTGGTCGAAGGTGCTCACGTACTGGCTGGCGCAGGCGATCGGCGCGCTCGCCGCCGGCTACCTGCTCGCGTACGTCTTCGGCGGCTTCGCCAAGGCGGCCGCCGACGGAACGCACCTGGGCACCCCAGTGCTCGCCCCGGGCGTCGATCCGGTCGTCGCGATCGTCCTCGAGGCCGTCCTCACGGTCTTCCTCCTCTGGGCGGTGCTCGGCACCGCGGTCTCGCCGAAGGCGCCCAAGATCGCCGGCTTCGGCATCGGCCTCACGGTCATGTTCGACATCCTGCTCGGCGGCCCGATCACCGGTGCCGCGATGAACCCGGCCCGCTGGCTCGGCCCCGCCGTCGCCGCAGGCTACTTCAACAACTGGTACGTCTACTTCGTCGGCCCGCTGCTCGGCGGCGGGCTCGCCGGGCTCACCTACAAGTACCTCTTCCCCGCCGAGTCCTAGCCCGGTCGTCACGTACGGCGCATCCGGAGCGGGGACCACACGGTCCCCGCTCCTGTTCTATCGCCGTCGTTGCCGCGTGCCGCGTGGCGTCTCGTCCCCCCGTCGCGCTGACACGTCGGTCCCCGCGCCCGCCGATCAGCGCACGTCGGTGCCGGTGAGTTCGACCTCCATCCTGATCTCGTCGACGACCGAGAGCACGGCGGGCGCAGCCGGCGGCTTCATGCCGAAATCGCCGAACTTCACGGTCGGGTTGAGCGTCGCCGTCGCGACGAGCTCGGCACCCGTCCGCTTCGCCTTCACGTCGAAGGTGACCTCCTTCTCCACGCCGTGGATCGTCAGCCGGCCGGCCAGCCTGAACGAGAACTCGCCCGCGGCGGCGAGCGGCGTCAGGAGGCCGCTCGTCGTCGTCGGCACGAAGACGGCCGTGGGGAACCGGTCAGTTTGGAGCGTGGTGTTCTTCACGAAGCGGTCACGGTTCGCCTGATCGCTCTTGAGCGCCGCCACGTCGCCGGTGAGCTTGGACGTCGGCGCGAACGTCCCGTCGGGGTTCAGCGCGAACGACCCGGTGAGCGAGGTCGCGAGCACGGCGTCGCTCGGCGCCGGCAGGTTGCCGAGCTGCTCGCGGACGCGGATCGTGATCTTCCCCTTGTCGGCGGCGACCGTCCAGGCGACCGCGCCGGGCACGGCGGCAGGGGCGACGCCCGGCACGACGGTCGCCGCGGCCGAGGGAGCGGCGGTCCGTGCCGCCGTGGCCGCGGCGGTCGGCGTCAGCGTGGCGGCGGGCGCCACCGCGGCACCGCCGCAGGTGGTCAGGACGAGCGCGCCGACCGCAAGCACGGTCGGGATGAAGCGGGCATGGCTCACGGTGGGTCCCTCCCGAGGACGAGCGTTTCCCTTCGCTACGCAGCGCGGCGTCCGGCGGCTCACTCCGACTGCGATGGCCAGCATCCCACGTACGCGTTGGGGGCCCCCTCGACCGGCGACCGCGCGGTCCTCCTCGCGAGCGAGACGCCGCCGCCCCGCGGAGGCGTGCCGCCTCGTGTCTAGGATGGTCCGGTGAAGCGTCGCATCGGCATCCTCACCGGCGGTGGCGACGTCCCGGGCCTGAACCCGGTGATCAAGAGCGTCGTCTACCGCTCGAGCGAGCTCGGCTACGAGGTGCTCGGCATCCGGCGGGGCTGGGAAGGCCTCACGCACATGCGGCCCGGCCGGGAGCCTGACCCGGAGTACGTTTGTCCGCTCGATCGCGCGAACACGCGAGCGATCGACCGGACCGGCGGCACCATGCTCCACACCTCGCGCACCAACCCCGGGAAGATGAAGAAGGACCGGCTTCCGTCGTTCCTCGACGAGGCGCAGCGCGCGCGGCTCGCGAGCGCCGAGGGCGTCTACGACCTCACGCCGATCGTGCTCGACAACATCCGCTCGCTCGGCCTCGACTACCTCGTCACGATCGGCGGCGACGACACGCTGTCGTTCTCCGAGGTGCTCGTGCGCAAGGACGTGCCGCTCGTCGCGATCCCAAAGACGATGGACAACGACGTCCAGGGCACCGAGTACTGCATCGGCTTCTCCACCGCGATCACGCGCGCGAAGGAGCTCATCGACCGCCAGCGCACGACGCTCGGCTCGCACGAGCGCATCGGAGTCTTCCGCATCTTCGGCCGTGACGCGGGCTTCAGCGCGCTCCACGCGGCGTATGTGACCTCGGGTCGTTGCCTCATTCCCGAGGCGCCGTTCGATCTCGAGCGGCTCGTGCGAGTCCTCGTCGAGGACAAGCGGAACAACCCCTCGCGCTACGCCTTCGTCATCGCGGCCGAAGGCGCGATCTGGGAAGGCGGCTCGGTGTCCGAGCTCGGCCCGGCCGACGCGTTCGGCCACCGGCGCAAGGCGAACATCGCCGAGACCCTCGCCGACGAGATCCGCCGACGGACCGGGGAGGAAACGCTCGCGAGCGAGCTGACCTACGACCTGCGCAGCGGCGATCCCGACGCGCTCGACCAGACCGTCGCGATCACCTTCGCGAACATCGCCGTCGATCTGATCCGCGACGGCGTGTCGGGACGCATGGTCGCGATCCAGGGCGGCAACTTCGTGCACACGACGCTGCCCGACCCCACGCTCGGCCCGCGCCGCGTCGACGTCGCGCGCCTCTACAACGCCGAGCGATTCCGTCCGCAGTACGCGGACCGACTCGGCTCCTCGATCTTCCTCGTCCCGCGCACCAACTAGCGCGCACGGCTTCGCGCGTCGGCAGGCCCGCGCAGGCGTTCCGGCTCGCCGAAGGGCCCCCTCTCACTAAGATGAGAGGACCAAAGCCTGTAGTGCGGGGGGCTAGCTCAGCGGCAGAGCAGGGGACTTTTAATCCCTTGGTCGTGGGTTCGAATCCCACGCCCCTCACCGAGCGCGCCGGTCCCCACCGCGCGCAAGGTCTCTCCGATCACCTCGGAGGGAGCACCCAGATGCATTTCGCCATCCGCCGCAAGCACGCCCCGGTCCTCAGCGAGCTCGTCGGCGCGTACCTGGTGCGCCTGGCGGCGGCCAATCGCCGACCCGACACCATCGACTGGTACCGCAAGCGCCTCGGCCGCCTGATCCGGTTCCTGCATGACACCCCCGCTGCCCAGATCTCACGCGATGGTCTAGCCGCCTTCCTGCTCGCCGTCAAGCAGGGTACCGAACACCCCAATTCCGACGCGTACACCGAGAGCCACCGGCGCGCCTTCGCGATCTTCTTCAGCTGGGCCGTCGCCGAGGGGCACCTCGGCGTCTCGCCGATGGAGCGGGTCGAGCCGTTCCGCGTCGACGAGGCGCCGATCGACGTCCTCGAGCCCGCCGAGGTCAGCCGGCTCATGGCCGCGCAGTCGCGCCGCACCTTCCTCGGCGTGCGCAACCGCGCCGCGATCGCGCTCCTGTACGACACCGGCCTCCGCGTCGGCGAGCTCGTCCGCCTGGAGCTCCGCGACGTCGACCTGGATCGCGCGACGCTCACCGTCTCGAGCCGGGCGAAGGGCCGCCGCGGGCGCGTCGTGCCGATCTCCCCCACCCTCCGCTCGATCCTCTACGACTACCTGCACTTCTGGCGCATGCCTGGGCACCTGGCGATCGATCTGCTCCCGGCGCGCGAGCACTCGCCGGTGCTCTTCGTCTCCGCCGAGGGCGCAGCGCTCGCGACGACCGCGGTGAATCAGTGGATGCGTCGCGCGGCGCAGCGCGCGGGCCTCACCGGGAAACGCGTCTCGCCGCACGTCTTCCGCCACAGCTTCGCGACCGCGTACCTGCGCAACGGCGGCGACGAGTTCACGCTGCAGAAGATGCTCGGCCACTCGACGCGGGCGATGACCGCGCGCTACGTCCACATGCTGCAGGCCGACGTCGCGCGGGTCCACGCGATCGCGAGCCCGCTCGAGCGGCTCGCCGCGGGCGGTTAGGCCGCGAGGCGCCAGGGGATCGCGGAGCGCGCGATGTCGAGGTCGACCTCGAGGCCCGGGCGGAGCGTGACGCCGTTCGCGTGCTGGTACACGTCGGCGGGGGCGTACTCGGCGCCGGCGGACCAGGCGTACGTCTGCCAGAAGAAGCCGAGCGCCGGGTACGACTCGCGCGCGAGCTTGCAGACCTTCCACGAGCCGTACACCGCCTCGAGGTACGCGCCGTCGAGGCCCGCGAAGACGCCGTTGAAGTAGTCGACGAGCTGCTCCGGCGCGACGTCCTCGTCGATCGCGAAGCAGATCGGCGCGCCGAGCGGATAGCCAAGCGCGAGCGCATCGGCGCGCGCGGCCGCGCCGTCGGCCGTGCCCTGGCCGAACGTCCACGGGCCCGCGCCGCCGAGCTCGAAGACGAGGACGATGCCGAAGCCGCGCGAGAGGAGCGCGGCGGCCTCGTCGCTGTTCAGCGCCTTCGCGGAAGCGCCGCGCGTGCCGTCGAGGTAGCGCGCGACGAAGCGGTAGCCGCGGGAGCGGAGGAAGTCGACTTCCTCGAGCGTGAGCTTCCGGCCGACGTCGATGCCGTGCATCAGTCCTCGTCGTCCCCGGAGAGGAGCGAGGCCAGGAAGCCGCCGGAGCGCTTCGGCGGCGTCTGCACCGTGGCGGCCGCGGCGCGCTTCACGGTCGCGGGCTTCGCGGCGGCCGCGACCTTCTGCGCCTCATCGCGCTTCGAGCCGGCGTACGTCGCCTTGCAGAGATGGATGTCCCCGCAGTCGACGCACTTCTTCTTCGGCCGAGTCGGCACGCCTGCGAGCATACGACCGCTGCGGCGCTCGGCTACCAGTCCCAGTCATTACCCCCCCCCGCTCTCGCGTCCGCCTCGGACGGCGCGACCGCCGGCTCCTCGAGGTCGTCTTCGCGGCCGGCGATCACGACGATGCGCGCGCCGACGATCGGCTCGCCCTCCTCGTGGCAGCCATTCTGGCCCGCCAGGTTCCGGCCGAGGGTCGCGTTGCCGAGGAAGCGCTCGGCGATCGAGGCCCAGGTGTTGCCTTCCTTCACGATGTACATGCGGACTTCCCTCCTGCGCGCTAGTGGCGCCGACGCGACGCGAGGCCGAGTGGATCGAAGCGCGGCGACGGCGGCTCGAGGAGCCGGCGGACGTCGGACTCGCTGAGGTCACGCACGACGGGCTTCGTCGGGCGGCCGCGGGTCGAGACCGAGCTCGCCTTCTGGCCGAGCTCGCTGCGGAGCTCCTGACCGTGGGGGCAGCGCTCGGTCGCCATGACCTTGCAGGCGCTACAAACGACGACGCGCGCCTTGCAGCCGCACTCGGTCCAGCGCACTCCGAACTCCGCGGGGACGACCTCGGTGTGCTCGTCCGATCGGCAGGTCGGGCAGAGCGCGAAGAGGTCGACCGTGCGGATGAGCCGGGTGACCGGCGCGGCGCTCGCCATTAGCCGGGCCCGAGCCGCTCGCCGAGCCGCTCGCCGATCATCAGGTCAAACTTGGCCTCGGCCGTCGCCGCGAGGGTGAGCACGCTTAGACGATCGCCGCGGTCAGCGAGACGCCGATCACCGGGATGATCACGTTGGCCGACGCACCGGGGGTCGCGATCACGGGGAGCGGATGAATGTTCTGGTAGAAGAATCCCCACAGCCCTTGCCCGGCTACCCCCGCGAGAGCGCGGAGAGTCATCGTCACGTTGTCCGCCGACATCGCCATGTAGTACCGGCCGGGGCTGAGCGTGACCAACGGGATCGTGACGACGTTGAGGCCCGCGGCGGGGCACGCGATCGCCCCGGTCGTCACCAGCTGATTCAGTGCGGAGTCGTAGATGCCCATGCTGATGAAGCCCGACACAACGCCGATCTCGAGGACCATCCTCGTGACCGTGATCGTCTCCTCGACCCGGAACGGGATGTAGCAGGCACGACCGACGCCCATCCACGATGCGAGGGTCGGAGATGCCGGCAAATTCGTGGCGATCATGGGCCCGAGCGAATGGACGCCTGTGGAGGTGATCACCAGCGGCATGGCCAGGAGGCGAGTGAGGAGCGTCGCGAGCTTGGCGTGGAGCGAGCCGGCCGGGTTGGCGACGTCAGCGGGGACCCCGAGCCCCGCGGCGCGCGCGGGCGTAAGCTCGCCGGCGCCGCCGGCACCAAGGACGTCGAGCCGTGACGCGCGCGCCGGCGTGACGTCGGCGATCGCCGCGCGGCTCGAGACCGGGACGTCGATGAGCGCGGACTGGGGGAGGACGAGCGTGTCGGTCACGTCTCGCCGATCTCGATCGCGAAGGGGCCGGCGGCGGAGGCGATGATGTACCACTCGCCCTGGTGGACGCCGAGCATCCTCCCGGTGAGCGGGTCGCGCTCGCCGGACTCCGAGTAGTAGCCGCCATTGGCCTTCACGACGATCCCCTGCCCCGCGACGCCGCGGCCGTTCTTCGAGATCGTGATGTCGCCGGCCGAGTTGTTCTGCACGAAGAAGCGCTCGCGGTACACGTTCACGCCGAAGACCTTCGACCAGGCGTTCGTCACCGAGACCTCGAAGGAGGTCCCGTAGAAGATGATCGGGTTCGTCGGCTCGAGCGCGAGCGCGAGGGTGCCGAGGATGGCGAGGCCGAGGAAGGACAGCATCAGCTCACCGCCGCGCGCCGCGGCGTCGGCTCGCCGGTGGGGAAGAGCCAGGCCGCGAGCGAGTGGAAGACGTCGGGCACCGGCGTCGTGGCGGCCTGCGTGACGGGGCGCGCGCCGGCCTGGAGGCGGACGCCGGAGCTCGGACGGTCGGGGAGCGAGACGAAGACGAAGCCGTCGCTCGAGCGCGCGTAGAGCGCGGCCTTCGCGGGATCCTGCAGGTCGGCCGACGAGATCGGGATCGCGCCGAACCCCGTCGCGCTCATCGGCGGGATGAACGGCGTGCGCCAGCCCATCGAGGCCTCGATCGGCTGCAGGAACGGATCGCCGATCGTCGACGGCGTCGCCGGCGCGGCGACCGGCGGCTGCGGCGAGGTCGGCGTCGAGCTCACGGCGACGCGCGGCCGGCGGTCGATGCCGACCTGCGCGAGCCAGTTCCCGAAGCCGCCGCGCGACTCGAGGTACGCGATGCCGAAGGCAATCGCGATCACCGCGGTCACCGTGGAAACGTCGAGCGCGCGGAGCACCTGGCGGCCGGTCACGCCGCGGCACCGATCGCGAGGTCACGCATCGAACGGTCGAAGGACATCGGGTCATTCTGCGGGTCGCTCGACGGCGACTCGATCTGCCAGACGCCGGCGGGCGCCCAGTCGATCGCCGGCGCATCGGAGGCGGGCGCGGCACCGGACTGCGGGCCGACGACGCGGTCGAGCGCGTCGGGCCCCTGGCCGCCGAAGATCGGCGAGGCGAGGCCACTCCCGATCGTGTCGGACCCTGGCCAGGCGTAAGGAGCCGCGATCGCGTTGCGCTCGATCGCGTCGGGCGAGGGGCCGTAGTACACGGGCGCCGCGGCCGCGGCGCGGTCGATCGCGTCGGGGCCGGGGCCGTAGTACACGGGCGCCGCGGGCGCGGCGCGGTCGATCGCGTCGGGGCCGGGGCCGTAGTACGCGGGGGCGGGCGCCGCGGGTGCGGGCGCGCCACGGTCGATCACGTCGGGGCCGGGGCCGTAGTACTGGGGCGGCTCGTACACGGACGGCGGCAGGTAGGGGCGGTCGATCGCGTCGGGGCCGGGACCGTAGAAGATGGGCGGCTCCACGATCGGCTGCGGGTAGCTCACGCGTGTGAGCGCGTCGGGGCCGGGGCCGGCGAAGATGGGCGCGGGCAGGTGCACCGCGGGGATGAAGATGCCACCACCGCCACCACTCGGCGCGGGCGCGGAGCGCGAGGGCGTCGCGGCGATGATCTGCGCGGTCGTCGTCGGCGTCGCCGAGACGCCGGGGTACTGCACCGTGCCCGGCAGGCCGGGGTACTGCGTCGCGGGGCTCGGGGCCGGACCCGGGCCAAGGCCGAAGACCGGCTGGGTCTTGAAGCGCGGCGCGGTCGTGCCGGTGCCCTGCCCGACGGAGGCCGAGCGCGGCGCGCCGCTGCCGATCGACTTCAGTCGGCTCGCGATGCCGCCGAACGCGCCGCGGCGGTACGCGATGAAGGCGCCGCCGGCGACCAGGGCGTAAACGAGCAGCTTCGAGTTCGAGGTCACGAGACGCTGCAGCCCGGAGCTCTTCGCCATCTACACTGCCGCCGAAGTCTGAGCGCGGGGGTGCAGGGTGAACCTCAACACACACGTCAACGGCGCGCTCGCCGCAGGCGTGCTCATGGTGCTCATCGGCGCGTGCGGGATGACGCCAGCCATCAACGGGACGGCGTACTTGACCTTCTGGTCGGCCTTCTTCGGCGTGGGCTGGTTCATGCTCCTACTCGCGCTCATCGATCGCGTCCGCGGGCACCAGTAGCGAAGAAGGAGCATGGTGACGGAGTCCGGGGTCGCGTTCGCGTGGGCATTCATCCTGCTCTTCGCTTGGCTCTTCGCGGTGTTCTTTGTCGTCGGTCTGCCGATCTGGATCGCCCTGCGAATACGTCGCTGGCAAAAACGAGGAGGTGTGATCAGCATGAATCTCAATCCGCGCATCAGCGGCGTGCTCTTCACTGGCGTGCTCATGGTGCTCATCGGCTCATGCGGGCTGACGCCCGTCGGCAACCGATACGGAGACTGGACGCCGTTCTGGGTAGGCATCATCGCGGTCGGGTGCTTCCTGCTGCTGCTCGCGCTGGTCGATCGCGTTCGAGGGCGCCCGATCATTTGAAGGGCCACCAGTCGGGAGGAGTGAAGTTGCGGGCGTCGGGCACAATGCCCGCGTCCTGCGCGCGAGCCACGCCTCCGATCAAGAAAGTCTCGTAGATGTCGTTGGGCTTGGCGAACTCGAATTTCGGCACGTTGTAGGCGTCCGCGAGCCTAAACGCTTCACTGAGACCGGCAGCTCCTCCGGAGACGATGCCAGAGGCAGCCGAGATCGGGAAGCTAGATAAAGCCCCCCCGACCCAGCCTCCGACAACGGATCCGGCGTTCGTGCCGCCCGTGATTCCCGCGCCCTGCCCGTTACCGACGGAGTTGTCGATCGCCTGCTTCGTCTCTTCGATCGTCGGCGGAGTGACGGTGGCGGCTCCGCGCACGACTCCTCGCTCGACGCCTGAGACCGCGCCCGCCGCGCCCTGACCCACTGCGCCGCCGATCAGGGTCGCAATAGCGCCGACCTTTCCCTGGATTTGCGCGAGCTGCGCGTCGACCTGCGCCTGATACGGATCCGTCGGCAGCGGGTAGCCCTCCGGCGTGAACGAGGGGTTCACGATCGGCGCGGCGGCCGCGGCCGGCTTCTTGCGGTCGAGCCAGACGTAGGCGGCGGCCCCCCCGACGACGAGGAGGCCGACGAGGGTCGTGGTCGAGCTCATTGCGGCTTCGCGTCCGAGGCGACGAGCTCGTCCTGCGCGACGCCGAAGAGCGGCCGCGCGGTCGCGAGGAGCGCGGTCGAGACGACCAGCGAGATCGCGAGCCAGTGCACCGCGGTGCCGTCCGCGGTGATCCCGAAGGAGCCCGGGGCCGCGATGAGGTCGATGACGACGAGGTGCCAGACGACCAGGAGCGCGACGACCTTCTTGCCGACGTTCATGTTCACTGCCCTCCGATCGGTACGCCATGGAGCGCGAGCCAGGCGAGGATGAGCGTGTTCGCGACGAGGACCGCGAGATGGAGACCGCCGCGGCCGATGACGCCGAGCGCGCCGCGGACCGCGACAGAGTGCGCGCGACCGGCGTTCACGTGCTCGATGACACCGGCGTCGCGGAGCTCATCGAGCTCCAGGGCGTGGTCGCCGACGGCGCGCTCGAGGCGATCGAAGCGGACCTCGGCCGCGGGGTGCGCGCCGTCACCGTCGACGAAGCGGAGGATCCGCGCGAGCTCTCTCTCACCGTCCACCGCTCACTTGAGGAGCTTGTGCCCGCGCGCGAGCCAGAAGAGCACGAGCGCCGCGCCCGCGAGGAAGAGCGGGCTCGCGGTGAAGGTGGGGGCGGCGGCGAGCGCCGCCCCCACCCCGCCGCCCGCCCGCGGGATGCCGAGACGCCCCTCCTGGGGGAGCTGCCCGAGGCGGTCCACCTTAGGCCGCCCGCTTCGGCCGCTCGATCGAGACGTACTGCTCGATCGCGGTCTCGACGTCGGCCACGCCGACGACCGCACCGACGGTGATCTTCGACTGGACGTCGTTCAGACCACCGGTGTCGATCGCATCGCGGAGCGTCCTCGGCCAGAAGTAGTCGAAGACGTACGTGCCGACCGGGAGGTCGGTGAGGTAGCGCCAGCGCTGCAGGGCGAGCGCGCGGTCCTCGCTCAGGGTGATCGGGTCCGCGTAGCGCTGCACCTCGAACTGCAGCTGCGTCGCGTAGCCGTTCAGGTAGAGCGAGTTGTTCCGGACCGCGTGGATGATCCGGAGGTACAGGTTGCCGGGCGGGAGCACGATCGACTTCACGCCGGCCGCGGCGATGGCATCGACCTGGCTCGAGAGCGCGTGGAGCGAGAAGATGTCGAAGCCCTCGCCGTCGGCGACCTGGAAGGTCACCGTGCGGATCGCGACCTGGCCCGTGAGCGTCGCGGTCGCGCCGCCGGCGAGCGTCACCGCCTGCGGGATGTCGGCCCAGGTGATGAAGACCGTCATCTGCGAGGCGGGCATGCCGCTGAAGAGGATCCCGCTCATGTTCGTGTCGGTCGCGGTGATCGGCATCCGCAGGTGGAACGACCACGTGTTCGCGCCGGCGAGGACCGGCGTCGTGAAGCGGTCGACGTAGCCGGGGCGGTCGATCCGGTTCAGGATCGAGAGCATGTAGCCCGAGAGCGTGAAGGGGGAGATGTTCCCGAGCTTCAGGTAGCCGTTCAGGACGAGCTGCGCCTGCGCGATGAGGCCGAAGCCGCCCTGCTGGGTGAGGACCGCGGAGCCCGCGCCCATCGCGATCGTGAGCGTGCCCGAGAAGTCGAGCCAGACCTCACTGAGGAACTCGACCTGCGGGAGCTTCACGCCGGCGCGGCGGGAGTTCGCGACGAAGGTGACCGTGTCGACTTCTCGCTCGATGCGCTGCATGGGGAGGGTGTCTCCTTGGTGCCGATCTCACGCGGGGCACCGCCCGCGTGGAAGAGCGCTCCCCCGCGCGCCCGGGTCGCGCTAGGTGCCGCTCACGAAGGACTTGTACGGGCCGAACGGCACGTACTGGACCGTCGCCTTGAGCAGGAAGATGAAGACCGCCGCCGTGACGCCGATCTTCAAGAAGCGCTGCCAGGTCATCGTGGCCTCCTTCCGGGTCCGGTTGGTCCGCAGGGTGCGGTGCCCACGCTCGGCTTGTCAAGCCGATCGGGGCCCTTCCGGAGGTCGCTTCACGCACGGATCCACGCTTGATCGAAACTGATACCTCGCTCCGGGAGCCGCGGCGCCGGAAACCCTCTACGCGAGTATCCGGGCCCCGCGCGCGGCCCTCGCCCCGGAGGGCGCGAGCGGGATCGGCTCGCACTCAATCGGCTCGTCGACCCGGTCGTCGTGGTACAGGAAGCGGCCGGGCTCGAAGCTCGCGGTGCGCTCGGCGGCCTCGCCGATATACCCGGCGACGGTGTCGCGATCGGCGCGGCGCTTCAAGCGGAAGACGAAGAGGCGATCCGAGGACGAGAGGATGATCGAGGGGATGAAGACCGGCTGCTGCGAGCAGGCCCAGACGCCGACGCCGCGGCCGGCGCCGGTCGCGTAGAGCGAGCGAAGCCCGGCCTGATTGCCGGAGGGCTTCGTCACGTGGGTGAGCTCGTCGATGTACACGAGGACGTCACCGTCGGCGACGAGGCGATGGAAGAGCGGCTGCAGCGCGTCGGGATCCGGCGGCACGTGGAGCAGGACGCGCGGCTGCGCGGCCGAGGGGACGACCGGGAGCTGCGAGCGGAAGTAGCCGCGCGCGGTCGCGAAGGCGTTCAGCGCCGCGTCGCCCTTGGTGTCGATCGCGCAGACGCGCGCGCCCGGGCGGCGCACGAGGGCGAGGAACGCGAGCGCGAGCGTCGTCTTCCCGAACTGGGTCGTGCCGACGAAGGTCGCGCGCGAGCTCGTCGATGGCGCGAGCTCTACCTCGGCGGTCCTATGCTCCGAAGCCATGGCGACCATCATGGAGCACGATGAGCTGGACTGACGACGTCGGGCGCCAGCTCGCGGCGGATCTCTCAGGGATCCTCGGCGCGATCCCCTCGCCCGACGCGTGGCGCGCGTTCGCCGCGCAGGTCGCGAACGAGACCGCGGGCGGCGACCCCACGACGCGCGGCGTGCGCGACAACAACCCCCTGAACCTCCGGCCGATCCCGGGCGGCTGGCCCGGCCAGGTCGGCGTCGACGCGGACCCCGGCGGACCGTTCGCGATCTTCGCGACGACCGACGCCGGCATCGCCGCGGCCGCGCGGAACTACGCGGCGCCCTCGTACGCCGGGGTGCAGGATGCCTTCTCCAGCGGCGCGGATCCCGCGACGCTCGCCGCGGCGATCGAAGCCTCGCCCTGGTCCGCCGGCGGGTACGGCGGCTCGCTCGTCACGGCCCTCGGCGGGTACCCGGTGCCGCACGCCGCCCCCGGCGCGCTCGGCCTCCCGGCGAAGATCGCCGCGGTGCCCGGCGAGCTCGCCGCCGGCGCGGCGCGCGCGACCGGCCGCGCGGTCCTCGGTCCACTCGTCCTCGGCGCCGCGATCGTCTTCGTCTTCCTGATCGCGGTCGACGCCTGATGGCGACGACGGCGACCGCGCACAAGGCCCGGAGTGCCCCGACGGCCGCGGGCGCTCGAGGGCACCCGCACTCCGCGGAGCTCGTCCAGACCCCAGCTGCGCCGAAGCGGTCGAAAGCGGCCGCGCAGGAAGCCCGCAGCGGCCCGCGATCGCCGAGCCGAGTACCGCACCATGCTGCCGCGCGACCGCGCCTCCGCGTCGACGAGGGCACGCGGAAGAGCACGACCCCGCCGCCGCTCCTCGAGGAGGCGGCACTCGTCGGTGCGGCTGGCGACGCCTTCGTGCCGGCGGGCCCGAGCGAAGCGCTGACCGGCGAGCCCGGCGCGAGAGCAGCTGCGCCGGCGGCGCCCGCGGAGGACGCGCGGCTCACGAGCGACGGCGTCGCGGTGATCCTGAAGGCCGTCTTCAAGGGCATCGCGCTCCTCACGCGTGACGACTACTACGCGATCGAGGACATGGAAATCGAGGAGATCACCGCGCCGATCGCGCGCCAGGTCGTCCGGATCCCGGTCGTCGCGTCGGTGCTCACCGACAACGTCTCGGACCTCATCGCGATCGGCGCCGGCGCCGCGGCGCTCGTCGGCGATCGCCTCGCGCACTTCGCCGAGGTCCGCCGCGCGAAGGAGGCCGCGCGCCTCGAGCCGCTCCGCTCCCCCACCGCGGCGGCCGCGCCGTCGGCGGCGAGCGCGCCGGCCGCGAGCACGGAGCGCGCGGCCGAGCCGGCCACGAGGACGATCACCTTGGGTGACGGCAAATTCCAGGAGCTCCGCGAGTCGCGCGGGGCCGCGCGCTTCGCGCATCTCGCGGTGCGTGAAGCGTGAGCGAGGGAGGGATCCGATGACCGCGTACTGCGTCCGCTGCAAGGCCAAGTGTGAGATCCGCGCGCCGAAGGCGATCACGATGGCGAATGGGCGACCGGCGACCAAGGGCACCTGCGCCGAGTGCGGGACGCGCGTCTTCAAGATCGGCGCCGCGAGCTAGCGCGCGGGCGGCTCGGCCTCGGGACCAGGGAAGATTTCGCCGGGCGTGAGATCGAGGAGCGCGACGATCTTCGCGATGATCCCCGCGAGCTCGGCGCGCATGCCCTCGGGATTCGCGCGGGCGTGCTTGCGGAGCACGGGGAAGACCGCGGCGTACATCGCGCGCTCGACGATCGAGTCGCCCGAGCCGGACCGCTTCATCTCGTCGGCGACCGCGGCGATGCGGTCCTCGAAGGTCACGGCCGGGCACCCTTGTCGAAGCGATCCCAGATCTCGAAGGCAGTGACCGTCTCGCAGTTCGTACTGCCCCACCGTCCGGTCGTCGTCTCGGCGAGGACCGTCGCGAAGACCGCGGAGCGCAGCGCTCGAGGAAGGCGGAGCGCGATCTCGTAGAGGATCCACCAGGAATGCTCCCGCCACCAGCGCCGGATCATGCGGTCACCTCCTCACGTTCATGCGCGAGCGTCGCGAGCGCGGCGACGCCGGCCTGGGCACCCGGCGATGACATGCCGCGCAGCGCGGCCGCGCGTAGCCGTGGCACTCGCAGTGGACGCCGATGAAGCACGCGATGCTGATGAACACGCGTCGCAGCCACTCGAGGCACCCCCCCTTGCGTCGACGACGACGTTACCCATCGAGCGCCGCCGCGAGCGCCTCGGCGTCCGCGGGCTCGAGCTGCACGTACGAGACGACGAGCTCGGCGCGATCGCCGCCGACGTGCACCGAGACGCGGTGCAGGGTCGCGTGGATCCCGACGAGCGCCGTGCGGCCGACCGGGATCACGCGCTTCGTCGGCGACTCCCCACCCTCAGCGCGCGCGAGCTCCGCCATGGCCCGGAGCGCCGCGGCGATCGGCGCGCGCTCCGACGGGATCGCCACGACGTGCACGATCGATTCATCGTCGACGAGCTCGAGGTCGGCGCAGCCGTCACCGATGTCCGTGCACTCGAGGATGGCGGATGCACGGCCCGGCTCGGCCGACAGGAAGCGACCGAGATTCACGACGGCTTCGGCGGCGGCCGCCAGGTGAGGTAGCCGCCGGCGAGGTAGAGCTCGCTCCGCCGGACCGTGAGGACCGAGAGCGTGTCGTAGTCGGCCTGCTGCTTGCAGAGCGGGCAGATCCGGTGGAGCTTCCGGCTGTGGTGGCGCGAGAGCGCGACGTCGACGAGATCCTTGTCGGCGATCGCCTGCGCGAACGCGTCGACGACGAGCTCGCGGCCGCGGAAGCTCCCCCAGCGGTTGATGAGCTTCGCGCCGCGCGTCGCGATGAGGAACTCGGCGATCGGCAGGGGCCCGGCCTGCACGAGGTCGGAGGGCTTCGTCGAGTACTTCACCGCCTCCATGACCTTGCCGGGCTGGAGCTTCCGCACGTGCACGTCCCACGCGCCGCCCGCGCACGGCCGCGAGCCGGTCGCGGGGCAGAGGCCCTCGCAGACCGTGTTCGTCTGCCGGTCGAAGTGCGGGCAGATCCCGGGGCAGTTCTGCGGGTGGCGCGGGCAGGTGATCCGCCGCCACCACCAGACGAGCTCGGCCCACTCGATGAACGGCGCGCCGTCGGCGATCCAGTTCGTGTGGAGATTCCAGCTCGGCGTCCGCGTCGACGGTGGGCACTCGTCGCTCGAGAAGCCGCCCGGGACGCCACGGTGGCCGCCGCGCGCGTTGTACCCCGCGTCGTGCCCGGGCCAGCGGCAGGGGCCGCCGAGGAAGGGCGGCGTGCGCCGTATACGCGCCTGGTCGCGGCGGAAGCGTTTGAGCGCGCGCTCGAGCGTGCCGAAAGCGGCGTTCAGCGCGGTGAGGACGAAGAAGCTGCAGACCCCCTCGCCGCCGGCGTCGCAGACGAGCGCCTCGCCGATCTCGGCGAAGCGCGCCTGGCGCGTCGCGTCGCAGTCGGGGCAGCCGCGCACGTGGCAGCTGAACGGGATCCCGAAGTACGCGCCACAGCAGACCTCGCGGATCACCTGGGCGAGCCGGCAGCCGGCGAGCTTGCCGGCGGCGCGCTCGAGCACGCGGCGGCGGCCGTGCACGATCGCCTCGGCCTCGGCGTCGTGACGCGCGAGCACGGTCGCGATCGCCTCGATGAGGACGCCCTTGATCCGGTCGCGCTCGAGCCGCTTGCGGTGCTCGTTCTCCGGCGCCTCGCCCGAGGGCGACCGGCGGCGCGCGGGGAGGCGGAGCGGGCGATCGCTCGGCGCGGCCGCGCGCCGGCGGTCGCGACGGAGCGCGGGCGGCACGCAGCTGCCCTTGTGGTGCGCGGGGAGGCGGCACTGCTCCTGGACGTCCCAGCTGACCCGGCACTGGTGCGGGCAGCGGTCCCGGCGCTTGCGGAGGGGGTGAGCGGGGACGCTTTCGTGCCCGATCTCGGCTTTGTTGCCGTGTTTCGAGAGAAACGGGGGTTCCGCCGTCGGCCCCGCGGCCGACGGGAAGAGCGCGAGGGTCACCGGCGGCGGTCGAAGTCGGCGAGTGCGAGCGCGGCGCGGAGATCGGTGATCCGCTGGGCGGCGTCGAGATCTTCGACTCGCGCCGCGACATTCGCTGCTGCCGCGAGAAGGCTGAACATCTGCCGGCGGGGACGACAGCCATCGCACCAGCGGCGGAGCGGTCCCTGTCTGCCCGGGGCCATGGTCTCCTCCCCACAGGCAAGGCACCTAGAAACTCGCGTAGCGTATTCAGGAGCCTCCGGACGCTGGTCGCCCGCACCTCGCGCCACGGACGGCCCGGTCACGGCTGCCTCGGGCAGAGCGCGCAGCGGTGCGCCTGGGCCGTGCAGCGCACGCGGCAGCGTCGGTAGTGGCCACAGGCGAGGGTCTCGACGTACTCCGAGCCCGAGCTCGCGGGCCAGAGAGGCGCGCCGGCCGTGACGATCTCGCGGAGCGGAGCGCCGCGGCGATCCACGCGAGGGCGACGAAGGCCGTACACGGCGATCGGGGCCAGCATTCAGACCGCCCTCGGGATCTCGAGGACGATCGGCAGCGGCGAGACCGCGCGAAGCGCGCAGCCTGGCTCCGAGCACGATCCTTCCGGCTCGCAGCTGCGGCACATCGCGGCGACCGCGTCAGAGAAGAGCGCGAGGCGTCGCTCCGCGCGATCGGCACGCTTCGTGACCGTGGTGCCCACGCGCATCTTCTCGGCGACGCGCTGGCACTCGGGCGAGCAGAAGGTCCGGCGCGACTGGCCGTTGAAGATGAAGCGGACCTTGTCGATCGGGCAGATGTACTCGCGCGAGCGGGCCATGATCGCGAGGAGCCCGTCGTCCTGGAGCTCAGCCGCGATCTTCCGCGCCGTCTGCATCGTCGGCAGAGAGAGCCCGGCGCAGTAGTTCGCGATCGAGCTCCGCGTGACGCCGGCGCGGACCGAGAGCGCGCTCTTGGCGACGCGGCGCCGTACGAGCGCGCGTCGAAGGGCGAGCCCGAACTCGCGCGCGCCGGCGCGCCGCGGCGACTCGGCGCCGAGCAGGAAGGTCACTCTTCCTCCTTGATCGGCTCACCGTTCCAAGACGAGACCTTCAGCGCGTCCGCGATGGTCTTCTGGATGAAGTCGCTCCGGTTGAGCCGCTGCCACGACCGGAGTTCGGGCCCGCGCTTCTCCCGGACCGCTGCATCGATCGCAGCGAGCAGACCCGCGGGGAAACGCACCACCACCGGGCGAAGCGGGCGAGACGCGGGCGTGTAGCTGAGTGCCGGGATATCCGCCTTGCGAGATCTTCGAGGCGGGATATCCCTTCCCGCGGCGGGGGATGTCTTTCGGCGATCGACGCGGGATATCCGGGCAGGGATGTGGCCATGACCGCCGCGAGATATCAGCCCGTCGACGCGCTTCCTGGTCACGACGTCGTCCGTCCGCAGCGCAGGCAGCGCCAGGCCCAGTGTCCGCCGACGAAGTCGCCGTGCTCCGGCAGGTGCCCGAAGACAAGCGCGCAGATCCAGCGGAGCATCATCAGCCGCCTCCGTCGTCGGGCGGGTCGGCGATCTGCGAGCACGCCATGCCCTCCGCGTCGTTCGCGTGGACGCGCGAGGCGTCGCCGGCGGGGCAGCCCGGCACGGCGCAGACCATCGCGACCGGAACGATGAGCAGGCCGGCTCCACCACTCGTGAAGCCCGCCGCGGCCGCGGCCGCTCGCGCCTCGTCTCCGGACTCCGTGAAAGGCGCCCGCACCGTGCCGAGCTTCGGATCGCCCGCGACGCGCGCGGCCTCACGGTCGCCGATGTACACGTCGAATTCCCAGATGCCGCCTGGCACGTACGCCACGTCGTTACCTCCCCACCCACGCCGGCGCGCCCGCCTTGCGCATCCCGACCGCGGTCGCGTGCTCGAGCCGGAACCGCCGCTCGATCGCCTCGAGGTGCATGCGCGCCGACGCGATCCGCGCGGCGGCGGACCACGCGAGCGTCTCGACGCCATCGGGGTCGGCGGTCTCCTGGAGCAGGACGAGCGTCCGCGTGAGCTCGACGAGATCCTCGCGCGCGCGGAGGCACCGCGCGATCTCGTCGTGCGGATCGTCGAGGTCGATCGTCTGCCGGAACGCCTCCTCGGCGCGGCTCGGGTGCGCGAGCACCGAGAGCGTGAGGAGCCTCACGACCAGATCCGCCGGCGAGGGCAGACCAGCGAGTGCGCGGCGGACCGGGCGCAGCGCTCCTCGAGGCAGCGCGTCCGCTGCGCGCGGACCGCGCGGATCCAGCTGAGCGCGTCGAGCGCGACGGGGTCGCCGGTGGCGGCCTGCTCCTCGAGCATCCGCACGACACGATCGAGGTAGCCGGGACCGCGGCGGAGTGCGAGCGACGCGCGCGGTGAGCGATCGGAACCGGCGACGGGATTGGTCGCCTCCGGGGGACGGGCCATCGCTGTCGGCGTCGCCACCGATTTCCCGGTGGCGGATCGCGCGGGCGGCTCAACGTCCGATCGCTCACCGCGCGCGTCGGCGCGGATCCGCGCGAAGGGCTGGTCGCAGTCACGTTCGAGCGCCCGCGTCCCGCCGAGGACCGCTGCACCGAGCGTCGGCGCGGGGGCACTCCCGGCCGGTCCAGGCGTGCCTCGACGGGCGCGGCCGCTCGAGCGGCTCGCGCGCTCGCTAGGGCCGGCGACGTGCGCGGGGTTGCGAGGCCCGCGACGAGTGCCCTCAGAGACCTGGGGGAGACCGAGGTGCGCCAGGTCATCGCCGGCCCTAGCGAGCGCGCGAGCGCAGACCGCGCAGGCACGAAGATGACGGGGAAGGCTCGATCGTGAGTAAGGTTCTGGTGGGCCGTCGCCTTCGGTGGACGAATCGCTTGACGAGCCCCCGTCGCCCGTCGTATCGCTGCACCCAAGCGCGGGGGAGGTCAGCCCATGAACGGCCGAAGGTCGCAGCGACCGGCGCGCAGCCGGCTCGCGCAGGAGGGTACTTTTAATCCCTTGGTCGGGGGTTCGAATCCCCCGCCCCTCACCGAGCGCGCGCGGGCGCGGCGACCGCGGGAGGTGGCCAGTGGAGAGGCGCGAGCGGGTCTTCGCCGCGCTGCGGGGCGAGCGGCCAGACCGGGTCCCGGTCGGCTTCTGGGGCCACAACCGGCTGCGCGAGAGCACGGCGAGCGACCTCGCAGACGAGACGCTCCGAAGGGCGCGTACGTACGACTGGGACTTCGTCAAGGTCCAGTCTCGCTCCACCTGTTTCGCGGAGTGCTTCGGCGCGCGGTGGCGCCCGCCGACCACGGCGGCACTCCGCCCGGTCCAGGAGGCGCCTGCGGTGACCGGCGCCACCGACCTCGACGGGCTCGCGGACTCGGCGCCCGACTACGGGCCGCTCGCCGAGCAGCTGGAAGCGCTCCGGCTCATCAAGAGCGGACTTCCCGACGGCCGGCCGGTGCTCATGACGGTCTTCTCTCCTTTGATGGTCCTCGGCTACTGCCTGCCCGAGCAGCCGGCGGCCAACACGGCCGCGCTCGCGCTGCTCGACGCGGACCGCGCCCGCGCCGGGCGAGTCCTCGAGGCGATCACGGCGGTTATCGAGCGGTTCGCCCGCGAGTGCGTTGCCGCCGGCGCCGACGGGATCTTCTACGCCTCGAACCTCGCCGGGCAGGACGTCTCGACGGCCGAGCAGCTGCGGCGGTACCAGCGGCCGTACGATCTGCGGGTCCTCGCGTCGGTCGCCGGCGCGCCCTTCAACATGGCGCACGTCTGCGGCGAGCGGCCGCGGTTCGACGAGTTCGCCGACTACCCGGTCGCGTGCTTCAGCTGGGCCGTCGGCGCCGGTGCGCCGACGCTCGCCGCGGTCCGCGCCCGCACCGGCAAGGCGGTCGCCGGCGGGCTGAGCGCCGGCGCAGCCCTCCGAGACATGTCGGCGCAGGACGTGGAGCGCGAAGCCCGTGCGGCGATCGCGGACACGGGCGGTGCCGGCCTGCTCCTCGCCCCCGGGTGCGCGATCGCCGCGGACACGCCGGCGGAGAACCTCATGGCTGCGTCGCGCGCGGCATCGCGGTAGTCACCGGGTGACCGCGCCGTTGGCCGGAGCATCGCCCGTCACGGCATCGTGAGCACGAGGCTGCGCCCGAGCCAGAACGAGCGCCTGCTGGCGTCTCTCGGCGCCCTCGCGGGAGCGGGCTACGGAGCCCTGATGGTCGCCTCGAGGCTCGACCTGACCAACCGCGTGGACCAGCGCGTCACGCAGCTCGTCCAGGCGCGTCCGTCCACGACGCTCGACGACCTCGCCGACGCGTACCTGCTCATCGGCGATCCCGTCGTCACGGGAGCGGTCGCGCTCGGCCTCTGTGGCTGGATCTTCGCCGATCGGGAGCGGCGGTCGTTCGCGTTCCTCGCGCCGGGGCTCGTTCTGCTGATCAGCGCGGTGGAGCTCGTCTCCAAGATGTCGCTCCTCCACCCTCCGCCGACCGCAAGCTACGTTCGCGCGGCGTTCCACCTGCTTACGACGGGGATCGACTCGAGCATCGTGTCCTCGTTCCCGAGCGGTCACGTGGCCCGTGTCGCCTTCCTGGCCGTGCTGCTGTCGGCGCTGGCCGGCAACCGAAGCGTCCGGATCGCCCTCTGGGTCCTCACCTGCCTGACCATCCCGGCGACGGTCTACCTCGGCTGGCACTGGGCGAGCGACGCGCTGGGTGGGCTCCTGCTCGGCTCGGGCCTCGGCGTCGTGGGCGCCCTGTGGGCGAGGAGTGCGTCACCGAGGC
>Ga0082335_1004414_pt1 | contig 21160 bp, 31 predicted proteins | sample Subgrocontami58m_FD_72375 | JGI IMG/M metagenome (GOLD analysis project Ga0082335, IMG submission 72375) | Subsurface groundwater microbial communities from S. Glens Falls, New York, USA - GMW37 contaminated, 5.8 m (SPADES assembly) (version 2) ... | reverse complement strand
TGTTCTTCAATTCATCAGCAGCAAAAGCGTAACTGTTATTGGTGAAGTTCAAAAGCGTGATGTTCGTTCCAGGTCTTCGGAAGATAAACGTATAATTCTTCTGGTTTCCAGCAGCATCACTGATGTTGCCTCTTATCGTAGCTCCAATAGGTCTGTAAACCTCAAAGTAATCGCTTGTGTTTGTCTGCCTTCCTAAAGAGTCATTCACACTGTAATTTATATCATAATCTGTGATAACAGACAAATTCCACAAAGTCAGATTGAACACGCCGCTAGTCGCATTTAAAGTCATTGTATAGTTCCCAAGCAAAGTGCCATTGCTGTACCAAACTTGTGCTTTAGCTGTCTGCAATCCGAAACCTAAATCAGTTGCATTTATTTGCAGTGTTGCATTGCCATACTGAACAACGTCATCACTCCTCAAAGCAAGAATGTTTGGCGGCTGCATATCAATCAGCACTGTCCGCGTTCCTGTTTGATTCTCATTACCCGCACTATCGTTCACGCTTGCATTGAAGTAGTATCTTCCATCATTCAATCCAGAGAAATTCACGCTGTGTGACGAGCTGGAATTAATCCGTGTACTAACGCTTGAATTTGTCGCATTGAACAATCGCACAGTTATACGCGATAGTGTAGCGCTGTCAGTCGCAGTCAAGTTAACGTAAATCTCATTTCTGCTTGTCAGATTCGCATTGTCGCTCTCTGTCGGAGTCACAAACGTAATTGTTGTCGGGATTCCAGTATCAACAACAAACGCTCTTGTCTGTGTCGTGTTTCTGTTATTCGCATAATCAGAAACAGAAACATTGTACGTATAGTTCCCATCCGAAAGCCCTGTCCAGTTGATTGTCCTTCTCCCGTCTGTGAAAGTCGTAACATTCACGCTAGACGCAAGGTTATACAGTGTGAACGTAATGTTCTGCTCGTTCGCTTCCGTGACAGACACATTCACATAGAGCCATGTCCTGCTTCTCGCGCTCCCGTCATCTTCATTACCAGTCCCAAATGAAATCAACGGTCGTGTCGTATCCAGAGTAATTCTCCTGTTTTCAGTCGTATTGATAAAGTTCACAAAATCCGTGACAGTCGCGTTGTACGTGTAGTTCCCATCCAAAAGTCCTGTCCAATTGAACGTCGTTGTTGCGCTCGCATACGTCGTCACGTTCACACTTGTTCCATTCTGATAATAAAGTGTGAATGTTACGTTTGCCACGTTTGTCTCATTCAATGATAAGTTCAAGTAAATCCACGTCCGACTTAAGTTTACGTTCCCGTTTGCGCTCTCCGCTCCAAATCCAATCCCGGGTCGAGTCGTATCAATCGTCACTTGTCGTGTTCCAGTGCTCGCATTGTTTCCCGAAGTGTCATTCGCACTCACATTGAAATACCAAACTCCGTCTGCGAGTCCTGTCCAATTCACAAAATGCTGTCCCGCCGTGCTGTTAATACTGCTCGTATTTTCCGACCTGCTCGTATTATACAGACGTATCACAATCGTACTCAATGCAGATACATTAGTCACACTCGCATTAACGTAGATGTTTGTCCGTGTCTGATAAGTTCCGTTCGTCTCTGTTCCATCGCCAAACGTCACAATCACAGGGTTTGTACTTACAATCACTGTCCGCGTTGCAGTCGTATTCCTGTTGTTTGCATAATCAGTGCTCGTAGCATTGTAATAATAAGTCCCGTTCACAAGACCTGAAAAGCTCACATAAACAACTGCCCCACTTCCATTCGTACTTCTGTTTATCTCCACGCGCGTCGCATTGTAAAACACAACCGTCACATTAACAACTCCTGACAAAATATCACTCGCGCTCACATTCACAACAGCATAAGTCCGCGTGATTGTCGCCCCATCCACTTCTGTCCCAGAAGTATAAGTCACGTTTGGCATAGTCGTATCAAGAACAACTCTCCTCGTCTCTGTCTCATTCTTCGTCCCAACGCTATCATTCACAGTAGCGTTGAAATACCAAATTCCATCAGGCAAGTCACTAAAGTTCACAGCGTGTGGACTGCTTGCGTTCTGCCTGCTCATATTCTCCGCCCTGCTAGAATTATACAATCTAATAACAATCGCCTGAACAGCCGCGCTGTCTGTCGCAGTCACGTTAACATATGTCGAGTTCCTGCTCACGTTCACATTGTCGCTGTCTGTCGGCGTCACAAACGCAATTGAATTTGGTCCAACAGTATCCAATGTAATTGTTCGTAGTTCTGTCGTGTTCACATTCCCAGCGTAATCAGTGCTTGTAACATTGTAATAATAAACTCCGTCTGTCAAATTAGTCCAATTTATGCTCCGTGTCGTGTCTGTGAACATCGTACGATTCACCACGCCCGACGCATTGTGCAATGCAAAAGTCACGTTAGCAAAGTTTGTCTCATTCAATGATAAATTCGCATAAATCCACGTTCTACCGAATGCAGTCGCATTCGTCTCTGTCCCAGCTCCAAAGCCAATTGCAGGTTTAGTCGCATCAAGAGTAATTGTCCGTGTCACAGTCGTATTTCTCTGATTGCTTCTGTCTGCAACAGAGACATTATATGTATAAACACTGTCCGCAAGCGAAGTCCAATTTATGCTCCGCACAGCAGTCGTGAATGTAGTCACGTTCATGCTCGCAGTGGCATTCCAAAGCGTGAAAGTAATGTTCTGCTCGTTCGATTCTGTCACGTTTACGTTCACAAACACCCACGTCCGACTCCTGTTAACATTGTCTCCATCAGTCACTCCAGTGTAAGAAATCTGCGGCATCGCAGTATCAATCCACACGATGCGCGATGCCGTCGCGTTCCTGTTGTTTGCCAAATCAACAATTGAAACATTAAATGTATAGTTCCCGTCTGCAAGACCTGTCCAGTTAATCTCCCGTCTGCCATCGCTAAATGTAGTCATGTTCAAGCTCGCAGTCGCATTATAAAGCGTGAAAGTAATGTTCGCCTCATTTATCTCTGTCACGCTTACGTTCACGAATACCCACGAGCGTGTCAGATTCGCCCCATCTGCCTCACTATCGCTCCTGTACGTAATCAATGAATTCGTAGTATCCAAAGTCACGTTTCTAGTCGCAGTATGATTCAGATTATTCACTCTGTCTGCCGCTGTCGCATTGTACCAATACAAGCCATCACTCAAAGAATAAGTAATGTTAAACGGTGAAATCGTTGAGGTATTGCTCCGGTTTACGCTGTAAGAGCCATTATACAGCCGTATTGTAATATTTTGCAATGTCGTGTCTGTTGCAGTCACGTTAACTTGACTTCGTCACATACTGATAATTGAAAAATTATCACTCATAACCTTTTGACAGTTGGAGTTTTTAGAGACTTTTTTAGGTTATTTTGATGAAAATTTAGCTATTTGGAGATAATTTTCGATAAAACTAGGAGTTTTCCATAAGAAATCAAGGTAAAAATAAACTACCTTTTCAGTCATGTAATCATCTGTCAAATTCATGTAAGTTTTTTTGAGTAACTATCTTGATTTTACACATAAAATAGGCTAAAATTATCTGTCAAACTGATTTGAGTAATTTTGAGTAATTCCAATAGAAATAGAGGTTTAGGTTTTTGTTCAACTGGCGAAGTCAAGTATAGAATGAGAAATGTGATAAATTGTTTAATGGATGCTGGTTGGCGTCCGACCCTCACTATGTCTCCATAAATACTCTACGAGCGCTCCTCTCTGCTCATGAAGGTCATTATCTTCAATAACTATACGACGTGTATGGCTTTCTTCTTCCAATAAATTCTGCATCCTGTAGAGTGAGCTTGCCCTTATATCTGCTTGGTATAAAAGCCAAGGACAGCGTACAGATGGTTTGACACGCTTGCTCATAAAACGATGGCTATTTTTTGGATAAGTATTAATTGTAACTGTGTCTATCTGTTTTGTATCTTTCTTTAGTTTGTGAGATAAAAATGATTGCTCTTTAAAGGATAGTGCTCCGTCTATAACAATATGAAGATCGCGCACCCAATCTCTACTCAGTAATCTCGTCGCAGAAAGGCATGCTGTAACAAGATACGGCGCAGCAAGAGAGATGTTACAAGAAAGAGGTTTTGTGGCACGATTCCTTATGATAGTAAAATAATAAGCACTGCTGCTTGCATTAAGAGAATTAAACGCATCTCTTGAACGTTTGCTTCTTTCAAAAATTCCTATTCTGACATCGGAACTGTTTAGAGAAGCGACACAAGCTATTACTTCCCCCTTTACATCTTGACCGTTACCTGCTTCGTCAAATGCTAGATAGAGGGTGCGTGCTGACATGTATGCTCTTGTTGATATATGTTTAAAAATATTAGTGCAGCGTAAGATATGTTTTTGAGAGAGGCTATAATTCCCGACATCTAAAGATTTAAATAAACGTTCGGTTAAGATAGAACAGAGGCGATGATGGAAGCATTACAAAATTTACATAGTGAACTAAGACTTCGTGGCTTTTCACCCCTAACTGTGAGAAACTATTCTTTTTTCGTCGATAAATTCCTGAAGCATGCAAACAAAGACGCTGCAAATCTTGATGCGCAGGATGCAAAGAACTATTTATCTTCTCTCTTTGAAAGCAAATCTAAGAATACAATTATGCTTGCTGCTGCTGCACTTAAGTTCTTTTACGTTGAAGTTCTAAAGAAAGATTTTAGCGAGATTAAAATGCCGAAGAAGGAGAGAAGTTTGCCCGCGGTCCTGACTCCAGAGGAAGTGCGAACCCTAATTGAAAGCGCAGATACAGAAAAATCCAGACTGATTATTTCTTTGCTTTATTCATCAGGATTGCGCGTCTCTGAACTGGTCAACCTGAAAGTCAGTGATATTGACCAGAAAGAGTGTACGGGATGGGTAAGGAGAGGTAAAGGAGGAAAGGACAGATTGATTATTATTTCCTCAACTCTTGTAAAGGGATTACAGGATTACCTTGAAGGAAGGTCTAATCAATATATTTTCTCTAAGGAAAAACCATTAACAACAAGAAATATCCAAAAGATTATCAAGTTTACTAGCAAGCGTGCAGGAATTCAGAAGAAAGTTACGCCACACACCCTTAGGCATAGTTTTGCCACACATCTTTTAGAGAATGGAACAGACATAAGAATAATTCAGACAATGCTTGGGCACAGTTCTCTATCGACTACGCAAGTATATACTCATATATCTAGTGAACAGCTGAAGAAAGTGCAGAATCCCCTTGATATGCTCCAGCGAGGGCAAAATCTGCTTTAATCTAATCGGCAAATTTAATTTTGCGCATCGCATGATGCTAGATGGAAAAAAGCTTGTAGGTGTATCGTACACTCCTGAGGACATTGCAAAAAGAAATATGTGATATTCTCTGCAACCCATAGCAGACGCACTAAATAATCGAAATGTGCGTCCGAGTAATGTCAAGGACTCTTAGTCCTTGAGCACGCTCAAGAACACAAAACCAAAGAGTGTTCTTGACGTAGCAAACGCAAAAACTACGGAAATTAAATGCGTTTGCTATATTGGTTTGTCTAGAACAAAAAACGAAAAGTATATAGATATCCACACATATGTGCAGGTATGGCAACTAAAAATATCTCTCTTACTGAAGAAGAATATAATAGACTGCGCATAATTGGAAGGGAAAACGAAAGTTTTTCTGAGATTGTCCTACGAATTACTAAGAAGTCAGATATTGATGATTATGTGAGTATTCTCTCAAAAGAAACAGATAATGAACTCGAGAGGAATATTAAGCGATTGAGAGAGAAGCACCGCGCCGTTCATAAAACAAGAATGCAGAATATTATAAAGGGAGGACAATTAAATAAATAAAGATGGCTAACGAAAAAGATGAAGAAATAGTTAAGGTAAACTGCAGTTATTGTGGAAAAGAAATAGAATGCCCTAAGAGTATGATTGATAAAGTTGAGAAACATGCATGCTTAGACTGTTTCGAAAAACTTCCAAAGGACAAGAATAATCAAACAAAAGTTCATGTAGACATTCCTATGAACGAAGCAATAGAGGATATTGCCAGAGAGTTTGCGAGCAAACAGAGCAGAGAAGGTTTCCCCGAGATTTGGGGGGAGCATAAAGATGAGATGAAAGAGATGTCTAAGAAAGAATTAGCTGAAAAGATGTTTTATGAAGGAGCGTGTATGGGATTTATAGGGGCGTTTACTTACTCTGCGGCGATGGAAGACAATAATTCAGATCAGGAGGAAGAGAAATGAGCAGATACGATGTCCAATCAATAGATGGCCTTAAGAAATTATTTAATTCTTCAAAATCTGATAAAATTAAAGCTGTACATTTATTGAAAAGTCTTATCTTGTTAGAGAAGTTTCGTAAATTCCCCACTGCAAAAGATATTACGCTGGAATTCCTTAATTCAAATATCCAATACGAAATCAAAGTTGAAATTGCAAATTATATCCTTAATGAAAAGTACATATCTTCTACACTGCTTGAAGAATTTTGTGCAAAAGAGAAATTAAACTATTCTACTTTTATTATGGAAGTTATAAATTCTTTGAATAATGAACTATCTGTTGAAGATTATTTTGGAACCGATTTTAATTTTGTAAGAAGAGAGACTGTTTTTTGGCTGGTAAAAAATAGTGAAGATCCAAAAGATATGATTCAGTCTTTATTTAAAGAAAAACTTGATTGGTTTGACTTTCCAACACAGAATGGAATACTCGATTACTGTTTTCAAAAGAAAGAAGAACTCGGCATGGAATTTGTCATGGGTATTTTAGATAAGGCAATTAAAGTAAATATGAGAGAAGTAAGGATTACCGCATTAAAGTATGCCTATTTGCTAACTAAAAATGAAAAGTATATTTCATTAGCTGAAAAAGATACCTCATTACATATAAGAAAGATGACTAAAGAACTTAAAGGGGAGGAGTACAAAAACAGATCTTAATATGAGTAGATACGGATTAAATATGTCTGAAGCAAGAAATTTGCAGAAATGGGCTTTGAACGTAAGTGGAGCTAAAGAATTCCTCGACATTCTGCCAAAATTACCAAAGAATAAAAAAATAAAGCCAGGATTGTATGTTAGCTATGAAATTGACCTATCTGATTTAGAAGATGATGGGCTTGATTATTGCACTCCAACGATTGCTTCTGTTTTAATTGTTGATTCAAAAGAAAAAATGACTGAAATTGGTTATATAATGGCTTATAATTGGGAGACTCATTGGCTTTATTTTGAGGGAGATTGTGAAGTAGATACCGTAGAAAATTGGTGGGAATTGATTCAAAAAGAATATGGAAAAAGAAAAGATAAATAATTTAATTGAAGAGTTGAAGAAATACGATAATCCTAAGGGATATAAACTAAAGTATAAGGAAGTTAAGGAGAAACTTAGCTCGATTATTGATAGTTTAATCTTGTGTAGCGATGAATGTTTAGATGTATTGCACGAGTTAATTAGGCATGAAAAAACGTGGAGTTGCCTATTTGCTCTTGAAATCCTTAAAGAAATCAGGAGCGAGAAATCTATAGGTTATCTAATAGATTACATTGTAAGAACTGAAGAAGGAGAGTATGGAGACTCTGGCGAAGAAGCTATGTTCGCACTAACAAATATAGGTACATCTGCTATTGAACCTCTAATTAATGAAATTAAAAATCAATTCTTGAAAAAAAGATTTTATTTCTACCTTACTGGAGCTTTAACAGAGATTAAAGATGAAAAAGTTTATGAGTTTATGAAAGAAGTAACTGAAGATTATATTCGAGATGAAAATAAATACGATGAATGGTTCCATATTGATATATTTACTTCTGACTTTCCAAAACAAGAAAGAAAAGAAATTCTTCCTTTGCTGAAAGAGCTTATTAGATTAGATAGAATATCTAAACATGAAAAGATAGAAATTAAGGATACAATTGAGAGACTTGAGGATCCTATAGGTTACGAAAGAAATTCTAAAGAAGAGTTTGAGAAAATGAAGCCTTTCTTTGAAAAGTTTATGGCTCAAAAAAGTGATGACGCGGATATTAACAAAGAAGAATTGGAAGAAAGAATGTGGACTCCAGAGGAAGATCTAGAAATACAGTTTAAGTGTCAAGACTGCCATAAAAAACAAAACATTAATCCCGGGCTGATAAAAATATTAGATGGTAAAAGGGAAGAATTTAATTTTGAAAATGAAATCATGTGTAAATTTTGTTTTAGTAATAACATTAAACTATCTATACAAGGAGGAAGAGATATTATGTTTCAGGCAATTGGAACATTTAGCGGATCTAGGAAAGGAATAGTTTCAGTAAATAAAAATACTTATGTAGAAAATAAGTTGATGTCTTTTAAAAAAACTTATGAATATATTTTAAAAAGATTAAAAGAAGAGCCTCAAAACGCAGGACTTTACTTAAGAGCAGGCAATGTAGCGAAGAACTTTAACAAATATTATGAAGCGATTAAGCATTATGAAAAAGCTATTGAATTGAACCCTAAGTTAATTGCAGCGTATCTGAATCTTGTAGAAATATATGAATTTAGGTATAAATATTATGAAATAGAAGATGCAAAGACGAGTGCCATATTCTATTTTAATGAGATGGTTGACATATTTAGGACACAAGACTATGATATCCTTACTTTAAAAAATGATAATGCTCTTGTTCAGTTTATGGGTGAAAAATCTGAATCTTTAGGAATTAATATTCCCGAGCTGATAAAAATTCCACTATATAAGAAAGATAAAATTGGCAGAAATGACACTTGTCCTTGTGGTTCTGGAAAGAAATACAAAAGATGCTGCATGGGCATGGATAAGGATGTTTGAAAATTCCACATCAAATTGAACGAAACAGTGTTGAAGACTATCTTTTACATTAATTATTCGTATATAAACTATATACGACCTTGAACCAATATACCATCTCGTTCCTCTCTTGCTATGGACCTGCTCGCTTCGCTGTGCGGTTTGTCAGGAATCTGGGATTCCTGAAGCTGTCGAGAATCAGTGGATTCTCGAAGCCTCGCTGCGGAGTCGCTACGCTAACTCGTTCCAGACAATCTCTTTCGTGTTGAAAAATCCGCGCGTGAATTGGACTGCTTTACTGACTGAAAAAGGTTTGCATGTGTAAGTGTCTACTGTTACAAGAGGAGGTTGAGTTGGATAACTGTATGCATGCGCACCACTCGTCTTCCAGTGCACCCATCCGCCGTAACCGCATTCGTGCGCACTGTATGCAAATGGACCTGAGATGATTTCCATATCTGTGACTCTTGCGAGAGCAGAGAGGTAGGAACGAATTGCTCTTGGTTTTACGATTGTTTCTGTCGTGGCTTCGATGATGACACGTTGGCGAACGAGATTGGGGGCGAGATTGTGCCATGAGGTCACGCTTTCTCTCCTGAAAGGAGAAAACATGGTTGAACAACAACGCCGTCAAAATACTCTTCATGCCCTTTATATCCTCTTGCTTGTAAATTTGGAGAAAGTATAAATCGTGGAACAATTTTTGCAATACAGGCATTTGTAGCATATGGCACATTAAGTTGAGTTAGATTATTCTGCAATCTCTGCCCGAACATTGCCCATCTTCCGTAGTTCTTTCTTCTCAGAAAAAGACTTTCATCGTTTCTATCAACTCCGAGCCATAGTGGGATGCCTATAGGGATGATGCGAGAACCTTCGATGACTTCTTCTGTTTCATATTCTTCATATTCTCCTCCTGAAAGCTTATTTTCTTTCTCCCTCCACCCTATCATTGTTAAAGGCATACTGCTATGATGCATTCTATCTGCATGATGCTTATAGATGGGGAACTTGCCACTTTCTGAAATGGTCTTAAGTTCTTCCCGTAAATACTTTATCTTCAGAGAGCCCTCAAGAATGCGATGGTGCCTCGTTAAAAATTGTTGAGGGCGAGAGATTATTCCAGGCCATGTCCCATATCCATTTATTCCACGCATATAGTACAAATTTTTATCCGAATGTTTATCGCTTGATACCTTTATGATGAAGTTCCTCACCATCTCGAGATTAATTCTTTCTCCTATGCAGTCAATATTCTGATATTTATCATTAATAATTTCTTGTTGCCTCGATGCCTGCCCCATTCCTGATTCTGGTGAATGCACGTTAGAGAAGGAGTCAAAGTGAGGAGCTTTGTGGGGCATCAATTCTTCTGGAGCTATGAACTCGTCTGAAAAAATATTCAAGTATCCTTTTCCTACCCACACAAGAAATTCTACATTTTTTGATTTACAGAACTCTGCTATTTCTCGTTTTTTACTGTCTGCTTTCATTCCTTGCCTCCGTAGAACTCAACCTGAATTGTTTCTGGCTGTACTTTTCTCAATTCTTTTAGATGAGCGTCTTCGTCATTGCTGATGCAATACCATTTTGCACGTTCGAGAAAGTCTTTGCAGTGACGCGTGCCGAGATAGACGCAATGACTTACATCGCGACCTGCTGCTTTGCCGAGGAGTTCTTTGCCTTCGCGCTCGTTCGCTGTGATTTCTTCTAATGAAAGAGTGTAGGGCGTTGCTTTTCCGTTCTCGAATTTGAAGAGAGTGCATTCGAAGTGGGAGGTCATTCTCCTTCTCTCCCAGTGCAAAACTCATCTACGACGTAGCGTTCTATAGGCGTTGTGTCGAATTGATCAATAAGATATGCTTGTTTTCCGCGCACGCCTATGACAAGAGGATCTCCTGCAGGTACAACGCGTTGCCAGCTTACTGCTTCTTTGATGATGTAGATGTTGGGTTCTGTCTCATCACTCCATGATTTGTAATCTCCAAAGATTTGCAACGCTTCTGCTATTCTTTCTTTTGTTGAATCAGGAATAAATCCGAGAAATTGTTCTTCCAGAGTAAGAAGTGTTTTTCCTCGATATCCTCTGAAGAACAGCATTTTTTTGGCGGAGGTTGTCGGTTCGTTACCTTCGCTTCGATCTTTCCGTATTGGTCTGCGACTAAATCGTGTAAAAAATGTCTGCCATCTGAAACTGAGCACGATGTGGCGAGTGTTATCTGAAATCTAGAGCTGTCAATGGAAAAGGTGGAGAATCTTGGCGCACCAACGATCCAGCTTTTGACTGATGCAGGATCGTTGTACTTGGTATAATTATATGCGATGCCTACATCAGTATTTTGCATGCTCAGAAATGAAAGGTCTATTGTAGGATACACTCGTGCTATGTCGGTTTGCAATAGTCCTCTCAGCCGTGCGTGCGCTTCTGATTCTATTCCTAAACGTTCACGATTGAGTCTTCCGAGTTCTTCACTACATCCGCGCTCTGTTTTGTCTTCTATATAGTTTTGAAGACCGTAGGCGGTTATAAAAGAGGCAGTCATGCTTCTCCCCTCGTTATATGATTATATTTTTCTTCCAATCTCTGCTGATTTCGTAGCTTTTTTGTATATTCTCTATTTATAATTTCTTGTTCGTGTCTATATCTTTCCTCTTGCTCTCTACTTTCTTGCATTCTAGCATTTATTTTTGCACGCTCTTCTAAACTTTGCTCGGGAACTAATTTGCGGAAATCTTGCATGGCTTTTTTAATTTGTTCCTTAGACATGCCTTTGTGAGTAATCCAAATTTTTTCTTCTCCACAATGATCATGATAGACTCTTCGTTCTATAGTCATACCTCCAGTGTGGACAAGATATCCATATTTTTGAGAGAGATGACCTCTTCCCGCCATGGCTGCAACAGACGAGCCATAATCAGTACCTGAGTAAATCAATTCCCAATTCCCAAATTCTTTTTCATTATTAACTTTTTTAGTCATTCTTTGCCTCCCTTCAAACTTTTTGCAAGTTCTTTTGCACCTTCAATTAATCTATTCTGTTCTTTCTTTTCCTTTTTCTCTTTCTTTTCATCGTATAACTTTGCGTTCTCTTCAGCTAAAAAGTAGATTTTATTAAATTCTTTTCCAAAATCTCCGCCAATACCAGGATATCTTTCATAACCTACAGGAATTTCTTCAGAAAGCACTTCAATATAAGAGCCACCATAGCCTAATCTTACTGCAATATGTGCTTTCCTGTTTCCTTTTGCTTTCCCTTCGTAAAAGAGAGAACTATCACTATAATCTTCTTGGGAAATATAACGCCATGAACTTGGCTCTACTTCTCTTGCGAAGATTAACATTTCTTCAAGGGTTAGTCCGTAGTCTTCAACGCTAGGTTCTCTATTAATTTCACGAATCTCTTCTAACGACCTCATTGTTTCCTCCTATTCTCACCGTTTTGGCTACACGCTCCGCGCTGCATTCTTGCTTCAAACAGGTATTGCCGCCAGTCTTCGAACTGAAACGAGTTGTTTTTGCCTTTTCTTTCTCTCTCTCGAGTTTCTCTTTCTTCCTCTAATGTATTGTATATTTCGAAAAAATCGTGTAGTTCTTGGTGTTCATAATCGATTGGACCCATTATGGTTACAACTCCGATTTTTTTTCGATTATGGAGAGCCTGTAAGCAATATTCAGTTACTTCACCAGATATTGTATCGCCTGGATATCCACCAAAGCTAACTCTTCTTAAGTTTTTTACAATCTGAAATACTATTTCTTTTGAGATTCCTTCATATCCTTCACAGTTAAGCCACTCTTTAGCAGAGATGCTATAGTATCTTGTTTTAACAAAATCCCACTTTCTAACTTTACTTGCAGATTTTAGCATCTCTTCAAGATCTAATCCCTTAAACTGTAGACCTATATTTATTTTTGGTTGATTATAATTCTTTCTGAACCAATAATTAAAGTCAGCCTGAGCATCAGAGTTTATCCTTTTTATAGATTCATATGAGAACATTATTTTCCTCTCCTTAAATCTTCTATAAATTCTTTAGCACTTTCAATTGATTCTCTCTTGATGTTCTCTTCTTTTGATTTAATCTCCTCTTCCCCTATTCTTTTTCTTTTCTCTTGAACTAGTCTCTTTTTTTCTAACTCATCATAAATCTTATAGAATGAAAATAATCTTTCATGATTGTACAAATTTGGATTCCAAATATAATTATCACCAATTTTTAATCCTTCTTTAAATGCTCTTATGCAGAAGCCATCTACAGTTGCACTTCCTGCCTTCTTGCTATGGCCGACAGCATCAACTTCTTGGCTATTTCTCGATACTTCAATTCTTACTCCTGTTTTTAACGAACTACCTTCATAACCGAATTCATTCCGATATTCTCTAAAGCCATAAACATTATAGGAAGGCACGGACATTAGAATATTGTTCCATCTTTTTATCACATTTGCAATATTCAACATTTCTTCAAGGTTTAATCCATTTTCCCCTTCAAATTCTGAATTCAAATCATCTATTATCGTCTTGTCGCTTCTTTCTCTAATTCCTCTCACTAATTTAGGATATGCTTCTTCATTAATTTTTATAATTGTTGCTAGCGAGTACATTATTGTCTCCTCCGCGAACTGCTTTGTATTAATGAACTAAATTCACATTGCTTCCAGCATGCTACCTGAAGTCGATTTTTTTTGTTTGCCATACCCTTACTACTATTTGAAGAGGTATTAATATTTTAGTGACAAAATTATTCCTATAGGAATAACTTTAAGAAAGACATTATTTACCTCAATTATCTTTTCCGTCCATTAAGACCATGCCGTTGGGCAATTCCTTTGTTGACCTTTCTCCCAATCTAAAGCGCATCTTCTTCTGTGAGATTGCTGTTTGTCAGAAGCTTTTCTATAGACTCAAGTTTTTTCGAAGAATCTGCCCTTTCCGTTAAAGCCCTACGTTGCGCGCTCCATTCCTTGTTTGGAGTTCGTTTCAGCCAGGAGACATACTGTTCGATAAAGGCAAGTCTATCTTTGAGGTTTTCTTCTTGTATCCTTCTCAGTTCAGAGATATCTATTTTGGGGAGATTCATTGTTGATGAGAACGAAGAATTTTTTTCACAATCAAATACGTTTCATGATCTACTCCCTGCAACTGTGAATTAATAATGATGTTCTGCTGGGCACTCCATTCTTCATCGGAAACGGATTTCATGTATGCTGCCCAGTATTTGATAAAGTTTTCTCTATCTTCCTGATTAGTTTTTCCCGGCTTCATAAACATTCTTTCTTTATTTTTTTGCTCCATCGTGCTGTTCTTTTCTCTGTTCAATAAGCTCTTTGTACTTATTAACTTTTATGTAGTCGATTTCTTCTTTGAAGAGCTCTTCGATATGCAGCGCATCTTCGCAATCCTTATCTGATCTAAGATAGTATCGCTTGAAAGCAATTTGCCTTTCTAATGAAGAGATTTTAATTTCTCCGATGGAAAGTTTGACAAAAATGAAATTAGTGAATGTTTCCTCGTCAAGCGCGTCTTTAGGAAATTTTATTTCGAAATTAGGGGCACTTTTTCCTTTTTTTGCGAATCTGACTGCTAGCCCTTCTTCTAAATAGCTAAAAATCTCGTTTTCGCTCTCTGCATTCAAGCACCAGAAACCCTTGTCTTGTAGCTCTTGGTAGAGTTTCACAAATGTTTCTTGAGGTATTTTTTTAATGAAAACGTCAATATCGTCAGTGGCGCGTGTTCTTCCAAGGAGAATTGAGACGTATCCGGAAATTACAACATAGTCGACATGCTTTTGCAAAATCGTGAGAAACTCTACGGAGAAAACGTCAAGCTCGCTCGGAACTCTTTTGAGGATAATCATATTGCCTTTGAACTGCATGTTGAAATAAGATGTTGTTTCTATAAAAATGCTCGCTTATATTTGTTTGAGCCCTTCTTCTAACGCACTAATAATATCTTGTGAATGCTCAAAACCCACGGAGAGACGGAAGAACGAACGTGAAATGCCTAAATCCTTCTTTTCATCATCTGTGAGAGAGCCGTGGCTCATAGTGTATGGATAGGCCAACAATGTTTCAGGGCTTGCAAGGCTTTCTGCATATGTGATAACTCCTGATGCCTGCGCTTTTTCTACAAAGGTAGCGAGCTTTTCTGGCTGTTCGTTTGCTAATTCGAAAGAAAGCACGCCCCCGTAGCCGTTGTGTATCTGTTTCTTTGCAATGTCATGTCCTTTATGCTGATACAGACCCGGATAGAGGACGCGTTGTATTTTTGAGTGAGAAATAAGGTGCTCGGCGATTGTTTGTGCGCTTTCACTGCTTTGCTTCCAGCGCAGAGGCAGTGTCTTGATTCCTTGAATCGTGCGATAGCATTCATCTGGCGAGAGAACTGCACCTACTGTTTTTTGCAGAAATTGGAGGCGCTCATGCAAAGATTTGTCTTGAGTGATGACTGCACCTCCGAGGACGTCGTTATGGCCTGAGAGATATTTACTGAGACTGTGGACTATCGCATGTGCTCCATAGTCAAATGCCTGTGTTGCACAGGGAGGTGTGAATGTCATATCTGCAATAAATGGAATACCTGTTGTTTGGGAGACATGCTGGATGAGTGAGAGATCGATAGAAGTGAGAGATGGATTAGTAAGAGATTCTATGAAGAAGTATTTTGTGTTGGGAGTTATTGCTTGCCGTATAGACTTTTCTGTTGAGAAATCTGCCTGTGTGTGCGTGATTCCATAAGGAAGGAAGACATTCTTGAGCAGACGGAGTGTACCTCCATAGACTTCTCGGGGAATGACGATGTTATCGCCTGGCTTGAGCGTTAAGAACAGCATTGTTTCTGCGGCAAGGCCTGAAGCAAATGCAGTAGCATATCCGCCGCCTTCCAAAGCAGCAAGTTTATCCTCCAGATGGGAGCGCGTAGGATTCTGTCCTCTTGAATATTCCCATTTTGATTTTACGCCGAATTTTTGCTTGTAAGTTTTTGTTCTTACAAGCGTGGGAGCGAGAGAACCTGTTATTGAATCGAGGTACTCTCCTCCATGTACCGCGAGAGTTTCAGCGTGAATAGCAGGATTCATTGTTAAGAATTGTTTATTCTTTATATAAGAGTTCGTGATAAAAATATTCTTATAGGAATAATTTAGGAAAACATTTATAATGCCTGAAAAGATAGATAATAATGGTCTTTGAACCATCGAGAATTTATCTAGCAGGTTTTAGATTCTCGACCGTGCTCAAAAATCGGAGATAAAAATGATTTTTGACATTTCTCAACTAAAGAAAATTCGCCGCCAACTTGGGCTGACACAACATGCGTTTGCAAAGCAGGCAGGCATTAGCCAGAGCATGGTCGCGAAGATTGAATCTGGAAATCTTGACCCTACATATTCCAGAGTGCAGCAGATAGAAAGGACATTGATTAAGCTGACTCACCACGAAGAAAAGAAAGCTGGAGAGATTGTGACGAAGAAGGTTATTTTTGTGCACCCTGATGAAAGTGCTCCAAAAGCAGTTGCATTAATGAGAAAACATAATATATCCCAAGTTCCTGTTGTTAGAGGCGAGAAGATACTTGGAATTGTTTATGAATCATCCTTCTTGAAAAAAGATATAGAGGAATTGCCGCGACTGCGCATAGAAGAAATTATGGAAGAATCTCCTCCTTTTGTAGCAGCAGGCACTCCTGTCTCAGTTGTACGACAGATGCTGCAATGGTATTCTTGTGTTCTTGTTATTGAAAAAGGTAAACTGGCGGGAATAATCACACGGGCAGATGTTATTAAGAGCTTGGGAAATGCTTAAAATCTCAGTATAGAAATCTTTATCTTGATAGTTCTTGATAACTTCAGTTCATGATCTCACTTTGCACTGTTTATTATTTCAACAATGTCTTTTTCAGCTTCTTCTGCATCCTCTTTTTTTATTTCTTTAAAAAATTCCGACATTATTATTGGCTTCATTCCTGCAATTTTTACTATTCCATTTTCTTCAAGGACGTTGATTTTGCAAGGCATACACAATGAAATGAGCCTGTTTTTATTTAGAAAATTATTTGCATGTTTTCCAGAGCAAATCTCGATAATTTTTAGAGGGTCTTGTTTAAATCCCTTTGCAGCTAATCTTTCCCTTACATCATATATCTGGAATAAACTCCAGCCTTTTTGCTCTACTGCTCTTAAAACTGACACGACTGCTTCATCAAAATTCTTAGTTGTCTCAACAATATACGCAAAATCTTTTATTTTCATTTTTTATTATCCCTCCCCCTAAATACACCATAAATAAACATCTGGCTTGTTTCCCATGGAGTTTTGTGTTCTTCTTCGAAAGTTTTTACATGTTCAAAATCACTAAATAGCTTTTTCATGGAATCTTCGGAATATTGTCTTACGTCTAATCCACTGCATTTCATTGGACCATTCACGGAGAACGTGGAAGCAATTATATAGCCCCGAGGTCTCAAAAACTGCCTTACCGCCACTACATATCTCTTAATATCTTCTTCATCTGTTAGAAAATGGAGGACTGCTCTATCATGCCAGAGATCGTATTTCTCTTCTGTTTCAAATTCCCGTAAATCGGATACTACCCATTTTACTGAATCTGCCCTGTTTCCAAGTCTTTTCTTTGATCTTTCCAGTGCATTTGAAGAGATATCCAATGCAGTTATATTTCTAAAACCAAGATCAATAAGATTATCTACAAGCTTTGAATCTCCTGCACCAATATCAATAATGCTGGCACCCTTATCCAGACCAATCTCTGTTATTAAACCTAAAGAAGTACTTGGCGTATCTTGATACCAGCTCACTTCGTCAGGTTCCTTTGTTTGATAAATATCTTCCCAATGATCCCTTATGTTGTGGATCATCTCTTGCTCATCCTACCACTCTTAGGGTTCTGCAACTGCTTAACTAACCATAAAATAAACAAGATTAATGCAACAAGAATGAGAATCATAAATAGCCATCCAAATATCCACATTCCGCCAAGTCCATATCCTAAATTTCCCATCATGCTGCCCACGCCGCCACATCCTATCATTCCACCAAAACCAAACATTCCTAAAAGTGAGAATACTGCTATAGCGATTACAATTCCAATGAGCAAATTATTATTTTCTGCCATGTCTGCTACTTACCTCTGCCAATATTTTTCTATTTTTCTCCAATCTCTCAGTTAAAACTTCACGGATGATATCAAATGCCTTGACAATTTTAGAGTTTGTTAAGTGATAATATATATTTTTTCCAATTCTTTTAGTATTAACAATGCTCTTTGCTTTCATAATGGAGAGATGTTGTGAGATGTTAGCTTGGCTAAGATTTGTTTTGCGTATAAGCTCAGTTACCGACATTTCCTTATCGCGCAATAAGTTCAGGATTTCCAGACGTGTTGGATTTGAGAAGACCTTACATATTTCTGCATGAATTTTGTATAACTCTTTCATAAAACACATTAGAATATTCTAATATATAAATGTTTTGTTATCTCATCTTTTCCCCCTGAGTTTTACACCTCTTTCTGTTCTTTTTTTCAGGCTGTTCATGAAGGACTCTTTAACGATACGCACTTTATCACACAAATCTTTATATGTCTTGCATGTGAAGAGGGAGTATGCCTAAAACAAAATTGCCTACAGAAATGTCTGAAGCGATTATTGACTTTGAAGATTCTTTTATTAATGTGTTAGTTCGTTATTTTGTTTCTCCCACTTTTCAGTTAAAAGTTAAACCCTTGTCTATTGTTCATGGAGCTGTAACGACTCAGTACGGACAAGAAAGAGAATACGATGAAAAAGATAATCTTGACACCTGGCTTAAAAGAAATACTATTCCTTACTTAGAATTAGGAATTTCGCGCGGTATAAAAAGTCACTTATTTTTTGGAGGTGCGCCACATCAACTCTCACTTTGCAGAATTGTAGAACAGAGGATTTTTGATAATTATGGAGCTATAGGTCCTGCTGAAGGAAATTATCATCGGGTTGTTCAGATATTATCTATGCCTGCAAATCATGGAATACCTAGCAGCATATTAGATGAGTTCTCATGGAAAGGATATTATGTTGCAGACGAGAAGAATGAACTTGTACGAAGAACTGAGCTTGTTTAATCTTCCTGTAATCTCCAGATTCTTTATGAACTCTTAAGTCTAACTAACGATAAGACTTCTGTCTCTTAGCTCTTGGAGCAGAATCTCCAGGTTTTGAGGCTTCTTTTCTACGAGCGTCTGGAACAATTATATTTCTGTCATATGCAATGTAAGCTTTCTTAAGAACATCAGAACCTGAGATGAAAACCAGTGTTCGTGCTAAAGCCAAACGTGCTGCTTGGATTTGAGATTCCTTCCCGCCGCCGCCCGCGGTTATGTAGAAATCATATGAGATTCCTTCGCCTAACTCTTGTTCATATATGCGCAGAGGTTCTGCAAGAGCGAGTTTATGGAATAATGTCATCTCAGTATATGGCAAGCCATTGAAGAAGATATTGCCTTTACCTTCCTTGATACGAAGCTTTGCTACTGCGGTCTTTCTCTTGCCTGAAATAATTGTCGTAAGTAATTTATCAGCCATTATATTACCTTTGACAGCTCGGAGAGCTGAATAGTTTGATTCTTCTTTGGACGGAGCAGTGTAGTTTTTTTAGCTGATTCATATTCTGCCGGAACCGCAGCATAGCAGCGAATACGCTTAAAAGCATCAAGACCGCGACCTTGCCTGTAAGAGAGCATACCTCGAATTGTACGCTTGACCATTTTCTCAGTATTCTTACGCGGCACAAAAGGACCTTTGAGGCTGTGACCTCCACGTCGTGTTGCATGGCTCCACTCTGCAACGATGTTTGTGCGATTGCCTGTGATTATAACTCTATCACAGTTGACTACAATCACTTTCTTCCCGAGTAGTGATTGCTTAGCAACATAGCTTGCAAGACGACCAAGAATTGCTCCTGAGCCGTCAATCACGACTTCTATCATAATACTTTCACCCCATTTGCTTTAGGATTCTTGGCTATCTCTTCTAGAACAGAGACTGTTTCAGACTTTGTCTTCTTGAGCTTGTCAAGTGCACTTCCCGAGAAACTTAATGCACAGAGACGTACTTTTTTCGTTACATCTCCGCCGCCTAGCACCTTGCCCAGAATAACAAGAGTATCTCCAGTAGTTGTAATCTTCTCAATCCTACTTAGATTTACAGAACCGTGCTTGCGCGTTGCTGCAGAGAGTCTCTGCGCGACTGTATGCCATGTTTTGCTCTTTGTTTTTAACGCAGTAGTGATTGTATCTTTAACTAAAGTGTTTGTCTTGTTTACCATCCTTGACTTGATGTGTGTTCGGCTAATCATCCTATTTTGGATATATAACAATATTTAAATCTATCGTTTCCGCAAAGCTTTTATACCTTAGTGTGTATAAGTATGTATGATTAAAATTAAGCGCGTAGGAGAGAAAGATGCATTTATTTTAGCCGAGATGGATAAAGAAGCTTATCGAGAGATGAAAGTCTGGACTCTTCAAACTCAGAAAGATTTTGCAAAATCCTTGCGAAAAGAAAACTTTTACTTTCTGATTGCTTATTCTGGCAAAGAACCTGTAGGATATATTGAAACAGAATTTGATGCAGGTAAGGAAATTGTCTGGATTAAAAACATCTTTGTGCTGAAGGCATATCGTAAAAGGAGAATTGCCAAGGAGATGATTCAGCAGATTACAAGGTATTGGAAAAAAAAGACGCGGCTTCTTGTGCTCTTGACATCTGATAAGAACCTTGCAGTTTTCCAGAAACTGGGATTTAAAAAAACAGCAAATTATTTAGTGCAGGAGACTTGATGAAGAAACAGAAAATACGTGTGAACATAACCGTAGACGCTGAAACTCTTGAAAAAGCAAAGACAAAACTGCGCCTATTTGGCGGGAAACTTAGCACTCTTTTTAACGCTTATCTCCGCGACTTCGTTGCTTCAATGGAGAAGGATTATGGGGCAGAGCAGAAAGCCTTGCAGCAGAAGATAAGAGAGCTGGAGATGAGAATAGGAAGACTGGAAGGAAAGTAAAATCGGGAGGAAGACTCCAGACGGTTGTGGCACGTTAGGAATCTTTGATTCCTGAGCGCTGTCAAGAACTGGAAGTTCTTGAGGATTAGAAAAACAGGGGACACAATCAACCTATAGGAAATCACATTAATAATCGTAATTCTCGTATGTGATTTTCTATCTAGCAAACAACAAAAAAGATAGAAAACTAAAGTTGTTTGCTATAATTGTCCATAAGAGCTTACCGCAAAATTAAATGCCATATTTTATAAACCATTGATTCTATAATAATAAGTGAAGAAAGAGGATACTGATAAGCTTTGGCTAAAGACTCTATCAGAATGTAATGAAGTTCAA
>Ga0082335_1004413_pt1 | contig 21166 bp, 18 predicted proteins | sample Subgrocontami58m_FD_72375 | JGI IMG/M metagenome (GOLD analysis project Ga0082335, IMG submission 72375) | Subsurface groundwater microbial communities from S. Glens Falls, New York, USA - GMW37 contaminated, 5.8 m (SPADES assembly) (version 2) ... | reverse complement strand
CACGATGGAAGAGGTTGTGATGGGCAAGATATATGGCTATGTGGTGAATATGCGTGGCAATCCTATTGAGAATGCACGGGTAAGACTCAAGGGCGTTAGAACAAAGGTTTCAAGGAGTACGGTATCTGATACGGATGGGTTTTTTGAGTTCAATGATTTAGGGGCAGATACGTATATGCTCTTTGCAAATAAGGATCGATATAAGAAGGCCAAAGTGACGGTGAAGCTGTCGGTAGGAGAAGGGAAAGAGATTAAGATAAAGATGACAAAGAAGAAAAAAAATAAAACCGTTCAATAAAAAGTTAAAATTTACAACAAATAATTTTAACCTTTTAAAATTCGCTTATGATGAAAATAATACAGTTACATAAAGAATATAAATTTCACGGTCAAGTAACTACAACAGAAAATAGACATAAAGCACTTATAGTTCTTAAAACTGACTTAAGCCTACAAATTTTTCTACCGATAGATGATACTCTTCTTAAAATTAACATCGAGATGCTTAAAGGTGTAGAAGGACAGTTGCAGGATTGGGAAATAAAGACGGATGAACCTAAATCAATCGAAAGAAAAGAATTTAATTTACCAAATAAAGAATCTGAATTATATTTTGAAAAAGAAGATACTTTTGTAGAAGATAATTATAATAAACCATGGTATGAAATAACTTATTTCCCCAACATCATGTATTTTTACAAAAAAGGATCAACTATCACTATTCCTGATGAATGGGGTATTAGTTTTTACTCAGAAAAAAATAACACTACATTATTTAAGTTTTTCGATAATAGTTCTCGTAATCCTCGTCGTATGCCAACTATTTTCTCAAAGACGGATAGGAGTCTTTATTTTAGCAATAAAAAGCAATGGACGTTATCTTCTATTCAAGAGCGTTTAGAAATTATAACTTCTTGCCTATCTCTTTTTACAGGTGCTCCTCTTTCATACGAAATATTGATAGGCAGATATAATAAAGAAGTTTTATATATGCAATTTAAAACTATTGGCAATACTAATGCTTTTATATGTCCTAGTCAATTCAACGGTCATGCATATATAACAGAAAATTTCACTGCAACATTTGCTTCTGATTTTACCAAGAAGATTGAAGATATCTTCAACAGCCCTGAACGAGAGAAAATCCTAATACTCCTTTCCTATTATAAAATTCTTTTTATGGCATTTTATGATGAGGCGAAGATTGCCTTTTGTTTTCAACTTATGGAAGCTTTGGCTCGTTACAAAGGAATCAAAATTAAAAATTCATTAAAGAACTCCATCATGAAAGACCTCGACGAGAAATTGTCGAAAAAATTGTGCAGGAGTTGTTATAGTCTAATTAAGCAAGAATTAAAACCAGAAACAGATGATTTTGACGATTATATTGAAAAGGCTTTGGATGCAATTAATCTAGATTTAGATGCTCCATTTACTATAAGCCCTAGTGAGGTTAAGGAAATAGCTAAAGCATATAGGAATCAAGTATTTCATGGCAATTTTTTTGAAGATATGGGTGAAATTGACAATATTATCAATCGCCTACCGTCTGACCATAATAATGATCTAGCTGTTTTGTTACAGGCTATTGTGTCTGTAATAGGTGTAAATTTTATTTTGGGAATAGACTTTAGTCAATTAACAGCTATTAAAAGAAAAGTTAACCCATAATCATGAATAAAAAATCCCAGAATTTTAGATTACGTCAAGATTTTATGAGAACAATTTCTGACGAAGATGGATTATTCGAGTTTGCAGATTTGGATGCTGATACCTATACTATTACCGCATTAAAGAAGGGCTATAAGGCGGTCAAGCAGACGATAACGCTTGAAGCAGGAGAAGAAAAAGACATTGAGATTGTGATGAAAAAGACGAAAAGAAAATGAAATGTAAAAAATGAGTTTCAGACGTTCATCAGATAAAATCTAAAAAATGCATATTGGATGCGGATTAACGCAGACTTCGTCGTGAGCGCTCAGTCGAACGATTATTGGAATGTATTAGTAAGACAGGATTAACGGGATAGACAGGATAAAACGAAATCAAAAAGGAAATATCCTGTAAATCCTGTCTAAAGTAAATAGCATGGAATCTTATTTATTGTAATATTTTTAATGGGAATTATTGCCTTGTTTCATAATTATTGTGTCTCCATGTCTCTGTGGTTTATGATCCACAGAAATTTTTGGTTCTTTATCTGTGTTATCTGTGTAATCTGTGGTTTCGAGCCTTTTCCCGGTAAAACCTTTGCCATGGGGGATGCTTCGAAGTTTGCTTTTGTACAATTGCAATATAACGGCGGAAACTGGAATCCCAGGCCTAACGCCGGTAAGCGTCTGATGTGGGAACTCATTAAGCGTACCAGCGTTGAAGCGCGTATTGACACTATTACCGTTCGTGCCGATGATGACAACCTCTTTGAATATCCATTTATTTATATGTCAGGCGACCAGGAATTTTCCCCTCTCAGTGAGAAAGAAATCAACAACCTGAAACTCTATCTGGAGTTTGGTGGTACGCTTTTGATTGACGACAGCATTGGAAAGAGCGATTTTGGGTTCGATAAATCTGTCCGGCGTGAAATAAAACGGTTGTTTCCGAATAAACCACTCGAAAAGCTGCCCACGGATCATACGGTTTTAAAATCTTTTTATTTGTTAAATCAGGCATACGGTAGAGTCATGGAAAAATCTTATCTGGAAGGGATAACACTGGAAAACCGTACCGTCTTAATTTACTCGCAGAACGACCTGGGCGGCGCCTGGGCTAAAGATCCACTGGGAAGCTGGGAATACGAGTCAATCCCGGGCGGTGAGACGCAAAGGGCCATGGCATTTCGTCTGGGTATAAATATTGTCATGTATTCCCTGACAGGCGACTATAAGCAGGACCAGGTACACCTGCCTTTTATCCTGAAAAGACAGATGTAAGACGCAATACTAAAAAAGTAATTATTCGGTAAACACGTCTTACACATGTCATTCCCGCATGTTTCCCAGTTTTCACGAGGACAAGCTTAGCGGGAATCCAGGCGTGTGCTGATGGGCGGTGGATTCCCGATAAAAGCATTCGGGAATGACAACCTTGTCCTCACGAAAGTGGGGAATGGGCAGTGCATAACGTCTTTACCGGATGTTTACACTAAAAAAGTAGACAGAATAAATAAGACCCTATCTTGTTTATCCTGTTCATCCTGTCTCAAATAGTATAAATGGATATGGAAAATCTTACACAGTGGCATCTCACTTTTGTTGGCATTGAAAACCTCGGTTTGCGGGTGGTGGTGGTTTTTCTGGCGATTGCCGCACTATGGTTTTCATGGCTCAGTATAAAAAGTATCACTCCCGCTGCCAAACGACTGCTCCTTATCACACTCAGATTCGCTGCTGCGGTGCTCATCGTTCTTCTCATTCTTCAACCTCAAGTTGAGCAGAAAGAGGTCTTAAAATTAAAAAATAAGGTCGTATGCCTCATAGACAATTCACAGAGTATGACTCTCAAAGGAGGCGATACGGGCATCCCCCGGTTCCAGCTTGTTGCCGATTTCTTCAAAGATAATGCATCCTTTATTGAAGAACTACAAAATAACTTTGATGTCGATTTTCTATCCTTTTCTGACACGATCAAAGAGATTTCTTCTGACGACATCAAAAATGGTCTTGTCCTTGATGGCACAAATACCGACATCGCCCGAACACTCAAGCTCCTGAAAAAACGTTATGAGGGCAAATCCGTTAAGGGATATCTAGTATTTTCTGACGGTGCGGATACGGTCGAACTTCCCTCAAGTATAAACAAGCTCGAAATCATTTCAAATCTTGCAAAGGACCTTTCTGCCCCATTCTTTACGTTCTCGCCGGGTGGTAATATGGATGTCAGGGATATTGCTATCAGTAATATTTCTTACGACAGCTTTACCTTCGTGAGGAGTCCATGGAAGGCTGACGTAACGATAAAGGTCTTAGGGTATAAAGACCTCAAACTTCCCATTACCCTAAAACAGGGTAACGACATTATTTCCTCAAAGGTGTTAAATACCGGCGAAGAGAGCGAACTTCACATAGACCTGTCTTTCACGCCTTACACAACAGGGACGTACTTATATACCATATCCATTCCCGTCCAGCCACATGAGGCAATCACAGAAAACAATCAGGTCAGTTTTCTGGTAAAAGTGGTGCGGGATAAAATCAGAATTATGCATGTATGCGGACGTCCGTCCTGGGACGAGCGTTTTCTGCGGCAGGTATTAAAGAGTGATCCGAACATTGACCTCATATCCTTCTTTATCCTGAGAACGCCAACTGACGTATCAGAGGCGAGGAACGACGAACTCAGCCTTATTCCTTTTCCTGTGGATGAACTATTTACGCAGGCGCTTGGCAGTTTTGATCTGGTTATCTTTCAAAACTTCGATTACCGGCCATACGATACGTCGTTCTTTCGGTTTTCGCATTATTTAAACAACCTTCAGAAATTTGTAACAGATCAGGGCGGCGGCTTTATGATGATTGGCGGTGATATTTCGTTTTCACAGGGCGGATACGATGGTACGGCAATAGAAGACATTCTCCCTGTAAATCTCTATACAGAAAAAGACAGCATTGATACCACCCGATTAAAGGCAGTAATTACCAATGACGGCATGAAACATCCTGTAACCACTCTTGATGACAATGCAGACAGGAACATCGCTATATGGAAAGACCTTCCAGAATTGGACGGATGTAACGTAACTACTCAGCTAAAATCAGATGCTGTGCCATTAGTAATATTTCCGACAAAGGGAAACCCACCCCTTGTTTCTGTTCGGGATGTAGGGCTTGGCCGATGTATGGCTATTACCACCGATTCTTTATGGCGATGGAATTTTTTATCCGTTGGGGAAGGTGGAAGTAATAGACATTATATAAAATTTTTGCAAAACGCCATAAAATGGCTTATCAAAGACCCCACCTTAAACCCTATCCGTATAACGGTAAATAAAGAAACTTTTTTGCCTGATGAGGAAGTGCAAATTAAGATAGAAGTACTTGGAAGAAATTATCAGCCCATGGAGGGTGTGCAATTAGGCATAGATGTTACAAATGAATTTTCCGGGGAAAGCATATTTGTTACACATGCGACCACTGATAGTAACGGCCAGTACAAATTTACCATCAAAAATAATAGAGAGGGCTACTATATCGTCAAAGCACTGGCAAAGAAAGAAAATGATGAAATCGGACAAGATTATACCGTCTTTAACATTGCCCTGGAAAATAAGGAATTTAAAGATACCTCCATCCGAAGAGACATCCTGGCAAAATTGTCAGAGGTTTCTGGGGGAAAGTACTTCGACCTTCCCACAAAAAATATCGAAGAAAAGTTATTTATTGAAAATCCATCCATTGTTAAACTGGTTGGCAAACGTCAAATCTCCCTGTGGGATAACGGCTACGTTTTCATGATGATACTGGCAATTGTTTCTATCGAATGGTGGATAAGGAAACGGAGCGGCTTAAGCTAAGGCAAAAAACACTTGCATTAAAATACTTCATTTAGTACACTTACTCATTCCTATTTCGTAAAAATACCTCAATTGGACGCTATTATAACAGAAGATACACAGGGAGGTTTCACTTGATAATAGCGATAGATGGTCCTGCAGGTTCTGGGAAAAGTACCGTTGCCAAGATGCTGGCAAAAAGGCTGGGTTTCCGATATCTCGATACGGGTGCAATGTATCGGGCGCTTACATGGAAGGCAGTGCAGAAGGGTGTAAACATGGAAGATGAAAATGCCTTGTGCCAGCTCATAGATGAAACTACTATTGAATTCCGGGGTAAGGATGAGAATTTAAATATATTTGTAGATGGTTACAACGTCACGAAAGAAATTCGTTTACCCTCTATTACGAATAATATTCATTATATCTCAAATAAACTCGGCGTTCGGCAGCGTATGGTAAAGCTTCAACAAAAGCTTGCAGCAGAAGGAAACATCGTCGCTGAAGGTAGAGATATGGGCACGGTTGTATTCCCAAATGCAGAAAGAAAGTTTTTTCTGGACGCAGATATTGAAGAACGCGCCAAAAGACGTTACGCTGAGTTTAAGCCGTCGCATAAAGAAGTTTTTTATGCCGATGTTATAAAAGATATAGAAACACGCGATAGGCGAGATACAACAAGAAATAATTCACCCTTAGTAAAAGGGAGTGATGCAATATATATTAATACAACGAAGTTCGCCATTGACGAAGTGTTTAGTATGATGCTCAAAGAAATCGAGTCTGTCGAGCATCAATAAGGTTTTTAAAGTAAAGCGTAAAACGTATTTTATTTCATTCATTTTTTTTAATTTTTATTTCGGAGAATTCATCAAATTATGGATCGTGATATTTTAAAAGAGTATAAAATAAATTTAGCCGACATTGAAAGAGAAGTTGAAGCAATTATGGGTGGCGAGGATAACAAAAAGAAGATGGAGTCAACGTGTTATGATTCTATCCAAAACTTTGAGATCGGCTCAGTTCTGAAAGGGCGTATTTTAAGCTCCATTGGTGATAATGTTGTCATAGACTGTGGATATAAATCTGAAGGTATGGTTCCCAAGTTTGAATTTGATGATCCTTCCGAAATAGCGATTGGCGAAGAGGTAGAGGTTTTATTAGAAGCAGTAGAAGATGATTCGGGACTCATTAAATTATCGAAACGCAAGGCTGATCGCATACGTGGATGGGAAAGGGTTATTGCAAAATATAAGGAGGGCGATATTATAACGGGACGTGTTACGAGAAAAATTAAAGGCGGCCTTCTCGTGGATATGGGCGTTCCGATATTCTTGCCAGCCTCACAGATTGATGTAAAACCACCCGGCGATATTGCTCAATACATTGGACGTGAAGTCACATGCAGAATACTAAAAATAGATGAGGCACGGCAAAATATTGTTGTTTCCAGAAGAAAGCTTATCGAAGAGGAGCGCAATAAGAAGAAACAGGAATTGTTGACAGAAATTGAGGTAGGGCAGGTCAGAAAAGGCGTGGTAAAAAACATTGCCGATTTTGGTGCATTTATAGACCTGGGCGGACTGGACGGACTCTTACACATTACCGATATGAGCTGGGGAAGAATAAGCCACCCCTCAGAATTGTTGGCAATTGACGATGAAATCGAGGTGACGATACTCGGCATCGATAAAGAAAAAGAAAAGGTTGCTCTGGGACTAAAGCAAAAATCAGAAAACCCATGGATGCACATCGAGGAGAAGTATCCTGTAGGCTCCAGGGTAAAAGGGCAGGTGGTTAACATAATGTCCTATGGCGCCTTTGTAAAACTGGAGACAGGAATCGAAGGTCTTGTGCATATCTCTGAGATGTCCTGGACACGCCGTATCAATCATCCATCTGAAATAGTAGCTATCGGTGATATGGTAGAGGTCGTTGTTCTTAAGATTGATAAGGAAAAAGAAGAAATCTCACTCAGTATGAAACAGACGGAAGTTAATCCCTGGACGGTAATCGAAGAAAAATATCCAGCCGGAACAAAAATTAAGGGTCGTGTCCGCAATCTGACTAATTATGGTGCATTTATTGAGATTGAAGAAGGTGTTGACGGATTGCTTCATATTTCAGACATGTCGTGGGCAAAGAAGGTAGGCCATCCCTCTGAAATTGTTAAGAAGGGGGATAAAATTGAGGCTATCGTACTTTCTGTTGACCGCGAAAAGAAGCGGGTTGCTTTGGGTCTAAAACAACTCTCTGATGACCCATGGACAAAAGAGATTCCAGACACATTTAAGGTAGGTGATATAATCAAGGGTAAAGTCACTAAGCTAACCAACTTTGGCGCATTTCTGGAACTCGGTAAAGGAATCGAAGGCCTGTTGCATATTTCAGAATTTTCCAATGAAAAGGTAAACAATCCTGCAGATGTTGTTAATATCGATGATGAGCTGGAAGTCAAAGTTATTCGAATCGAACCTGATGCAAGAAAGATAGGGCTCAGTCTCAAAAAATTATCCGATTCTTCAACGGGAGAATCCCAACAGCAACCATCAGATGAAGGCACGGATGCCTCTGAAAAGGAAGCGAGTGCAACAGACGCTTAGTGATGCTGTAACCAAAAGGAAGGAGATACACGTACGGAATCTGCTTTACAAACATATCTAAAAGAAATTAATAAAATTCCGTTGTTATCTCTTGAAGAAGAACAGGAAATAACAAAAAGGGTGGCAGAGGGGGATGCGAAGGCACGAGAAAAACTGATACGCTCTAACTTGCGGCTCGTTGTTAGTATTGCAAAACAATATGTTCATAAAGGGCTTTCCTTCTTAGATTTGATCGAGGAAGGGAATATCGGTTTGATTCGTGCTGTTCAAGGTTTTGACCCGACGACTGGATTTAAATTTAGCACGTATGCAACATGGTGGATAAAACAGGCGGTCCGCAGGGCATTAACGGATAAGGCAAAGACGATTCGCATACCCTCTTACATGCTTGAAAAAATATCCAGACTAAAAACCACAGCTACTGACCTGTTTGATAAACTCGAAAGACCGCCCAGCCTGGGTGAGATTGCAAAAGAGATGGATATCACTGCAAAAAAAGTGGAATCCATCGAGCATGTTATACGCTCGACAGGGTCACTCAGCTTTACAGGAGTCACAGGTTCAGATCTTATTTGGGCGCTGAGTAGTATTCTACCTGATAAAAAAACACCTACGCCTGAAGATGAGTTGGAAGAAACTTATGAAAGAGAAGCCCTGGAAAAGCTCCTGGATATTATCGATAAAAGAGAAGCAACGGTAATAAAATTACGGTATGGCTTGGCGGATGGTGAGCCCAAGACCCTGGAAGAAATTGGCAAACTGTTGCATTTGAGCCGTGAACGCGTACGACAAATAGAGAAAGAAACCATTCAAAAATTACATTATATTCAGACAAAAGAGAAATAACGCATGGACAATTTAAAAAAACTGATTCGTGACGTACCCGACTTTCCCAAAAAAGGTATTATCTTTAAAGATATTACTACACTCTTGCAAAATCCGAAGGGACTGAGAGAAACCGTCGAAATAATATCTAATCAGTATAAAAATAAGAAAATCGATATTGTAGTCGGTGCCGAGGCACGCGGATTTATTCTGGCTCCCACGATTGCCTTTAATCTCGGTGCAGGCTTTGTTCCCATTAGAAAACCTGGGAAACTTCCTTATGAAAAGATTAGCATGAGCTATGCCCTTGAATACGGGACGGATACCCTTGAAATACACAAAGATGGTGTCATGAAAGGACAACAAGTACTCATGGTAGACGATTTGCTGGCAACGGGTGGGACTATGGCGGCCTGCTGCAAACTGGTTGAATCGCTGGGTGGAAACGTTGTCGGATGCGCCTTTTTGATTGAGTTAACCTTCCTCAATGGCAAGAAAGCGCTGGATAAATACGATATATACTCGCTTATAAAATATTAAGAAGCGGCTTGTTTTTTGTACTCAGTTCCAAAAGTACAGTATCGTGAACGTAAAAGGAAAGCGGCGATTATTAATTCAGAACTATTTCAATCGATTGACCTTCCCTCCAGACTTGATTAAACACCTTTGCATTTTTTAATGCCTCCATCACCTGTTTTTCAATCCACATAATCACATCACTATAACCGCAACTAAAACACCTGACCATTGTGGAGCCTTTCAGCGTTTTTACAATAACTGAAATGGCTTCACCCTCACAGTTCGGACATTTAGTCGAAGAAATTACGGCCTTATATTTTTCACTAATTTCCTTATTTGAAAAATGGTCTGACATTTTCATACTCCTTTAAAAGAACTGATGAGTATACGGAAGTTTCAATTTTAAAACACATCTTTTTAAACAAAAGTTTCCAATAATTTATTTTATTTGAGTTACTCGTTGCGAGTCTGAATAATCAATGAGTTTTTTCAAAAGGTATGGTGGGCGCTAGTGGATTCGAACCACTGATCCCTTGCGTGTGAAGCAAGAATTTGCATTTTTTGTCATTTTTTATAAGTGTCTGGGAGTGTGTCTGTTACGACTGTAATGTTTTGCTGCATAACAACTTATGATACAGTTTTGTTTCCTCCCGATTCCTGTGGAGTCCTGCCCGTTTCCGTGAAGTAGGTCACGTTTTGGTCACAGTTATAATTTATTGTATTATGATTAAATCGTACCTTGAGATTTTAAATTATATAAATTCAACCAATTCTTAAATCTTTAAAATATGTCTTATAAAATCCGCGATCTCTTGAAAGAAGCAAATCAGCATGTACAAGAGCATGAGCACCTATTATAAAATCACTGAGAATTCGCTGCCTAAATGTAATAGAAGAATGGCAATGCTGACATGTAACGGTTATTCCTTTCCCACATCGAGGGCATTGTAAAGAGCGTTTCTTGTCTTTTGCATACTCATTCCATCTGTTACCTGCAATACATAATGCCTTTTCACTAGACTGAGTAAGTTTTGTTCCGGTATCAGAAAGAAAAGCACTTAACTCTTTTTCAGATGAAAACAGAGAGGCAAGTTCAGCATATACAATCTCACTTATGATTAGTTGTCCTCTTTCGACATGCTCATCAAGCAACTTTTTTGAATTGAAGTAATGATTTTCATCAGGGATAAGTATATCAAGGAATATATTGGTGTCTACTGCGGTTATCACGTTCCTCTCATGTCCTTAATTATTTCATCGGTTCTTTGCCCTTTATATTTTTTTAACCTGCCTACCCACTTATCGAAGGGGGATTTCTTCAAAGATTTTTTAATATAGAATACGCCATTTTTTTCTTCAAAGGCTAAGCCTTCCCCTGGCCGAATACCAAGTTTATCTCTGATTTCTTTGGGAATAGTTACTTGGCCTTTAGAAGTGACTTTTACCTTCAACATAATACCTCCTGTAGAAACTCTATTACTCATTAACAACAAATTTTTCTCGGAACTCTTTCATAACTTTGCTAAAGATCAATCTTACCTATCTACTATAGTATCTTCAACATAATTCCAATGTGAATCAAAAGAGAATTTTTATCTTCGAGGTATCTGCCTGTGCGTGTTGCCTCTTGCGTTATTATGGATTTCTAGCCAATTATTTAGATTTAAGATGCGGCCCTTTCTCCCCCTGTTATTTGGTTAAATTACGATTTATCAACCAGACAAAAAACTACAAAGCAAAGCAACGAGAAACTCTTATAACTATTAATCTCATTTCCGTAGTCAATATGCTTCAATGAGCCATGAAGTATCCCGTTTCTATTAGGCCCTAATGACTTCTTATCTAGGCTCGATTTGTCGATAGAGTCTCCGATTTGAGTTTTGACAGTTAGGATATCAAGAAGTGAAGCAAGAAATATATCGCTATTAATCGCAGATATCTCTTTTACTTTTTCTATTCTTTTGTCATGCTCCGCAAATAAAAACGCTCCAAGATACTGAGCGCAAATGCCGTCAGACTGAGCTAAAAATAGAGGGATACTTGCTATATAATTATTTTCTTCGTGGAGTTTGAAGGCAGCTTTTAAAACTGTAAATCTTTCCGGACATAGCTCTACGATTCTCGAAGTTAAGCCATTCCAGTCATCTCTTAAATGCGAGAGCATATAAGCATCAAGAGCTTCCTGACCATTATTTACGATAGAAACAATATCGATAGGCGTCTCCCAATTAAGATACCATCCATAACGAGCAACCTTAACCCAATCTTCCTTAAAGGCTGAAGGCCAGTTATCTAAAAATTTTTTGAGATTATCTAAAAAATCGGGATTGTTCTCTAGGAATACATTAATTGCTTTAAATGCATTCACTATTTGCTGTATCTTCAACGCCAGCTTTCCATAATCTGACTGCATAGGAGTTCCTATAAACATAACGACAAGTATACAGATAGAATCAGGCCTTCATATTTCAATGCCAATATGAGAGACAAATAAAATATTGAATTATGAAGGTCTGTCCCTTGTTTCCGCTTAATCATCAAACCATAAACAAGCTGTTTATCAATAGTAAAGATTTGACCACTTATTTTCCTTCTCTTCTCCAATTACCACTGGATGTAAAATTGATAAATCATATTCTTTTCTAGTTTTATTCTTTTGGTTTTTGTTTTTCTTCCTTTTTTGGCAGTTAATAAATAAGTATCGGCTTTTAAATCATCAAATTCAGAAATAAGTCCTGTGTCGGTTGTAAGATTAACTTTATATTTAGTTTGCATTCCTTTTAAAGTTACTTTTATATTTTCTATATCTTCCCTGATGGCGATTAAAGAACATGTAATTTTGCTATTTTTTTCTGGCGATTTGCCTTTTTTGTATAACTGCATACTTGCATCTTCCGGAGGGTAATAATTATAATTTAGACCTTTCTCCCGTCTTTGAAATGGTAAAACATATTTAGCAGTGTCATATCCTTTCTTATTTGCTGTTACTAAATAATAGCTAGTCTCTAAATCGCAAAATTTAAAATACCCATCGCTGTTGGTTTCGGTTGAATCTGAAAAATTCCTATGCAAATCATCGAGAGTTACTTTTGCCCCTGATATAGGAATATCAAAACCGCCATATGACCACCCCATTTCTCTTTCTATAAATCCATGAATATTACCTGTTTTGTTTTTACATGTAGTTGTAGATGCTGCTGATAAATCAAACTGAGATCCTTCCATTTGTAATTTTCCCGCATAAGATAAGGTTGATATGGCAATAAACAAGATAAAGAAAGAAATAAATATCTTCATTTCCAGATCCTCTCTTTTAGAAGGGGTCAAAACGATACAAATTAAAATTTATATCGTCAAACTGTTACATTTATGGCACAACCAATTATCCCCAGTGTAGCAAATACTACAATAAGCACTGCAAAAAATATTTCTCATTTTTGCTTTCCTTGAAAGTTTGGCAATGTATTGCTGTGCTGACTCAATAACCATTTAATTATTTTCTCCTTACTACTTTGTTATAGATTTCTTCAATCTCTTTTATAATTATAAGTGCTAGACAGGGTCACCTTCATAATTCAATTACAACAGTTGCCTTTCTTAGCTTGATGTTTATTTTTGTATATTGCCGATTGAATAATGAAGACTCGACCCTGCTGTCCTCAATAACCTAAAATAACCCGACATGCCTACCCCGAACAAAAGAAACAAAAACCGTAACTCCGACTACATACAACAAGAGTTTGGAAACTTTCTAAAACCCAGACGAACCCTTACCGATGTCCTTTACAACTACAATCCAAAGTTTCTTTAAGATCAATCCTTTCAATCCCTAGATAAGCTCAAATCCTCAACAATCTCAATCTCACCTTTAAGCTCATCGACTTTTACTCGTACATCAACTGATTTAGCATTTTCTGCTGTTACATAAATTCTAAACTGACCACGCTCATCACTTTTATTCTTTACACTTATGCTTCTATAATCCCAAGGATATTGTGAAACAACTTTATAATGATCACTCCAATCGAGTTCAGTAGGAATTATAATATTTGGCGATTTCAATCCAAGATTAATATTATCAGGGCCTTTCACATAAAAAGCACATATATCAAGTCTTTCATCATCTTTCACATTAATCGTGGCATTCGGCCTCTCTGCAGAAACAGCCCAACAAACCCTTTTTTTCCCCTCCCATGCGTCTCCCACTAAAATATACCCTTTACAGTTTTTTGCAGCGCTTCTCCCGACATTTTTCACTATAACACTATTAACTTTATATACCCATTCAGTACCAATATTTAATACACCAAATTCAACCCCATCAATTTCAAGAATTGGTCTCTTATAAGACGTCCAAAACAATCCGATAGGTATCTGAAACATTAACCCAGCAATAGCTATAATTACTGGAGGAATATCTTTCCCCCAAATGCTGCCAGAATACCACAACCACACGCCAATCATTATTACAGAATATATAGACCATAGATATTCAAGACTACCTCTCGCAAATTTTCTTCTCTTATAACTCACATACCCCTCACTAGAAACGTATCCACAGAATTCAATTTTATTTATATACGTTTTATTAATTATAAATAGTGCCATCAGGGCAACAAATGGAAAATATATCTTTCATAAGATTGTCCTTTGTTGCCATACCGTTTGCTAATGTGCCAGAAATAAGATATTCAAAATCAACACAATCGTGTGCAAGCTTCTTAGACTGTATATGTAAGTTTCCGTCACCATATTTGCCAACAAAAATTATTGCAACAATTAAGTAAACTTGAACGTGACGAAATAATGCCCAATTCTTATTTAACAATTCAACTGGTGGGAAAATATTTAATTCTCCCAAAGCAGGTAGGAGTTGGGTCACCCATTAGAAGGCTTTTGTCAAGCGAAAAAGATTTTCCATAGCAAAAAAACGCAGATTTTTTGCATTATCAAACGAAAAAATTCTCTTGTCTAATAAGCATTCATCACATTGACCGCACCCGTATTTTCAACATTTCAGTTACGGATTATAAATCCGCACCAGTCACCCATCCGGATCAAGGCTTTTTTAGGAATTATTGTGTACGACTAATCCCTTCGCCCCTGACAAGTATCTGCCCCAGAAAATCGTTGGTGCCATGCTGTGTCCAATTGTTTATCACAAACTTATGGCTCTACGGCCAACCCTTTGTGGCTCGCAGCATAGGCGGACTTTGAAGATTATGCTTTTCAGACTCCGTTTTATGAGTGGAACAGCTTCCCAATCACATCTCATGGTTTGTCTCCAACCCTTCTACTGGTTCACAGTTCCATTCTATAATTCTGTTACATACCGCTCTCCTTTTTATGGTGAGTGGAACAGTTTCCATTGTGTTTGGGTTTTATAAACCACTTCGTATCTCTTTGGTTCCCTGCTCCACCCACAGTTCTATTGAAATAATTTCTTAGGATCAAATGGTTTTTGGTCTTTTATGATAAAGTAACACGCCTTGGCTATCTTGTTGCTTAACGCCTTGGTCGCCACGATTTGATTTGTCTTCGATGCCTTGCGTTGATGCCAACTCCTGGCGGGTGTACTATACCTCCTCATAAAATTCGCCGCTTCCACATACGCCCACGCCAAATATTTATTCCCGTTCTTCTTGTTGCCCTCTCCTTTCTTCTTCCCGTTGGATACCTTTTTTGACGATACACACCGACAGTATGAGGAATAATCTGACACAGTGGGAAACCGGTTGATGTCTCCGGTTTCGAGCATTATCGTTATCCCCAATATCTTGCCTATCCCCGGCACCGTCAACAGTTCTTCATACGGATACCTAAGTTTTACTTCTTTCAGCACCACCGTTTCTATGCTCTCTATCTGTTCATTGAAAAAGTCTATTACTGCCTTGTCGCTCTGGGCTGCCATTATATGGTGTTCATCCGCTAACAGCTTGATTATTTCTTCTTCGCTCAGTTTTTTCGCATCGTTGACTTTCAACTTTCTTCCTGTATTGCGATTCACCATGTTTTGCAGGCTTAATACATGCGCCGTTCTGTGCCGCACCAACATCGTTCGCTTTCTCAATAAATCCCTTATCGGCCGTATCTCTTTCGGATAAATATATCCTTCCGGTAATATACCCAGTCGGAGCATATGTGCCAGCCAATATGAATCCCATTTGTCATCCGTATACTTCATGCCAGAATACTGCTGCATTGCTGCAGGATTTGCCAGGTGTACCTTATATTTCACCTCCTGTAAGCCGTCCACCAACCAATACCAGTTGTACGTCGATTCTACCACTATCCCTTCTATCTCCTTCCTGAATGGCTCCAATTCCTTTAATATCACGCCAAGTTCATTGGGGAGTTTCTTCCCAAATATTCGACTATCTTTCTTATCTATCACCCCGGTATAATTGCTATCCGAATGTAAATCTATTCCCACAAAATATCTCATACATGCTCCTCCTGTTTATCAGTTTTAACAGTTTATTTCACGATGCCTCTATGATACAATTTGGCATCTCTTTGTGAAGGAGCCTTCTATATGATTATCACATCTTAAGTGTTAAATGCAGTTATGTTATTATTTATAATTTAAGATGCGACCCAGGACATCACTTCTGGACATTACTCCATATATTTTTGTCAAACTTTCTATCTTCTGACGTATGAGCCGTTTCACTCTGTAATCCACAAAGGGAAAGTATTCTTTCTAACAAAGATTAGCATTAGGGATAACACATTTTTCTATATCACCTCCACATGGAACGTTTGTAAAACCAATCACAACTTCTTTATGCCGAGATTCTGGATGATCACACCACTCTTTATGATATATTTTAGGACGGCTGGGATTCCGGTCACTTCGTATTATTTTACTCCTAATGGAAACATCTTTACAATGATAGTATTTACATTTGTATTCCATAATATTTTACCTCCATTGTTTGTTGTCTTTTAAGTGTTATTAATAACACAAAAACCAGGGCGTAATTAAAACAGTTCTGCACTTCCTATATCAATTAATGATCAATCATCTTTATGCGTCTTTTATTTGCCTTTTTCATCACAATTTCAATATCTTTTTCTTCTCCCGATTCAATGGTTACAGCCTGCTTGACCGTCTTATAACCCTTCTTTATTGCTGTAATAATATAAGTATCTGCATATAAATCAGTAAATTCAAAGAATCCATCCTCATCAGAAAATGTCTTCTTAAGAACTCTTGAATTTGGCCTTTTGAGCCTTATTTTTACAGACTCAACGGGATTGCCTTTCATATCGTACATATATCCAGATATCTGACCATATTTTGATAAACTTGGAGAAGGTATTGGTGTAGGTAATGGTGGCAGTGTGGGTAATGGAGATGGAGACGATACGGGTGGTGGAGTGGGTATTGGTGTAGAGGTGGTTGATGCAGAGAGGTCGCTATCCAGCTTCGACAAAAAAGTATCACTATATCGATGAACAGCAGTATTATCATAAGAAGTATCATAAGCACCCTTAGTTATTGAAAAGTCTGATGACCATGTTTCGCCAGTAACATATATATTCCCACCAGAATCTATAACTATAGAATATCCATAATCGAAGGAAGACCCCCCTAAATATGTTGATGAAAGTATGCTTGTTAAATCCCCGCTTAGCTTTGATACAAAGACATCTTCTCCGTCACCTCCGTTAGAGGAAGTATCATAAGCATTTGTAGTTGTTGGAAAATCTGACGAATTAGTTTCACCAGTTACATATATATTTCCACTTGGGTCTAACGCTATGGAGTTACCGTAGTCTTCTATAGAACCGCCCAGATATGTGGATGCAATTAGATTTGTCAAATCTCCACTTAATTTTGATACAAAGGCATCACGATAATAAGTACTTTCACTATCATAAGAAGTATCATAAGCACCCTTAGTTATTGGAAAGTCTGATGACCATGTTTCGCCGGTAACATATATATTTCCTACGGGATCTAAAGATATTGATGTACATACATCAGCAGAAGACCCCCCTAAAAAAGTGGATGCAAGCAGGCTTGTTAAGTCGCTGTCAAATTTTGATATAAAGGCATCCCTACTGTTATTAGAAGTATCATATGCGCCTGCAGTTGTTGGAAAATCTGACGAATTGGTTTCGCCAGTTACATATACATTTTTATATGAGTCTGTAATTATAGAATAACCATAACCTACTCCTAAAAATGTAGATGAAAGGAGGCTTGTTAAATTTTCGTTGAGTATTGATACAAAAACATCACTATTATTAGAAGTAGTAATATAAATTTTATACGCATCACCAGATACCGGGAAGTCTGAAGATTTGGTGTTGCCTGTAATATATAAATTCCCATCAGGGTTTATAGCTATAGATTTAGCATAGTCCTCAGAATATCCGCCAATAAGTGTAGAAGCAAGGAGGGATGTCAAATCTCCACTCAACTTTGATACAAAGGCATCTTGATAACCATTGTAAGAAGTATCATAAGCATCTGTAGTTGTTGGAAAGTCTGATGAACTGGTCACACCACTTACATATATATTTCCACTTGAGTCTAATGTTATGGATTTACAGTAGTCTTTTGAAGAGCCGCCCAGAAATGTGGATGCAATTAGATTTGTCAAATCTCCACTTAATTTTGATACAAAGGCATCACCATCAGAATCGGCTCTAGAATTATCATAAGCACCGGATGTTGTTGGAAAGGTTGGTGAAGTTGTTTGACCAGTCAAATATATATTCCCATCCGAATCTATGGTTATAGAATAGCCGTAATCGTCGCCATTTCCTCCAAAAAAAGTAGATGCCAGCAAGGGGTCGATAATGAGGGCGTGGGATTTATCGTAAGAAGCGACGTTGAAACCGTATTCAAATTTCTGATTGTGGATTACAGATTTTGGATTTGTAGACACAAGTTTTGAGTTTTTGTTTTCTACTTCGGAACTCTCAACCCTGTACTCTACACGAACATCCACTCGTTTACCGTTTATTTCCTGATACGCCACGGGTTTTGTAAATTTTACCGCCCCAATCTCTGTCTCTGCAACAAGTTGGCCTTCGTCATTTATCCGCAAATCTTTTGCACCGCTGAGATTTACTTGTATTTGATCAAGGTCTGCATCTGGTTTTACACAAAAAAGCTTTTCGACATTATTTCCATACGCCTTTAATTTGAGTTCTATACCGTCGTAAACTTCTCCAAGCGATACTGTCTCATAAGTTGAAATATTACCTTTCCATTGAGACGTGACATTTCCTTTGAAATAGCTCACCTTTGTCACAGCCTTTTCATTTCCAGTTATCTCCTGAACTCTGCCTCCTACCAGCGTCTCTTTAATGGCAACTCCCGATTTCAGATTTTGGATTACGGATTGCGGATTTTTGGAATCGGGACTTTTTGATTTAGGATTTTGAAATGCGGATTTATCATGATCTACGATCCATGATGCAGGATGCATGATGTCTGATACATGATAATCATGCAACATACCAACATCATTGCGTATCCACTTGGGCGAATGCATTGAAGACGCAAGGCATTGCGTCTCTACATCTGAACTATTATTCGGCAATGCATACACAATCTCGCCTTCTTTCGTCACGAACACCGTCCCGCCGAAGGTATTGGCATAATACTTTACCTGTTTATCTACCTGACCGTTATTGGCTATAAAGGGTATTTGGAGTTTCTTTGTTTTCTGGGCAAATTCAGCCTTGTCCAATTTCGGATCCACGAACGAAGTCGAGGACAAGTTTTGGATTGTAGATTGCGGAATTGAGCTTTTGAATGATGGTTTGTTTGAGTTTTCCTGGCTTGCTATCAAAGATGGGATGGAAAATACTATCAGAAAAAGAATTGCCGATGCTGTAAAAACAACAAAATTTCTTTGTATCATGGCAGCCTCCGGAATTGGTTTATTTAGGCTATTTTTCTTTAGATTTAATGCGGAGTATAAAGTATTCAAAATCTTATTTCAATATTATTTTAGTTCAAGTAAACCCGCCATGAGTGTAGCGGGGTCTGTGCGGGAGCGCAACGAAGCACGGACGATAAGACATATTTAAAAATATGTTGTATTACCAAAATGTAATGAATATGACAAAAACAGATACATAGTCCAATAAGCGTAAACATATTCATTTAAGCGTCTGTGATGTAAATCATGCAGCAAAAAAACACAACATTCTTTGATATTCTGGTTTTTAGAAGATGAAAGAATGTTGTGTCAGGAAAACCGATTACGTTCGCCGAAGAATTAAGCGTTAAACCTTCTCTCTTTGCGTAGTGTTTTGTACGAAGCGAAGTGGGAAGGGAATGAACTGGTTAATGAGTAATGCCTACCTATTTTTTTAGAAAGTCTTAAATAGTTGTATTTTAATGACATAGAAATTATATGCTACAAATACGGTATTTATGTTGACCTATGCTGTGTTTCGAGTATAATCCCTCCACGATTTTTAGATTAAATAGTCATAACTCTTTATAACAATAAGCATTATGATACAACATAAACCAATACAAAGCGACATAAAACAACACTATGGAGGGTGAAATATATGGATAATTAAATGCCGGTTGAAAAACTGTGTGAAATTATTGGTTATACGCCGTATACGTTAAGGCGTAAATGTAGAGAACGAAAAATTCCTTGTTATAAAATTGATGGTGTTTATAAATTTTTTATAGGAGAGGTAGAAGAATGGCTTGAGTCTAAAAAACAAAAGATGGCTTAATATTGCGTGTTGAGCGGAGTGGAGCGTCAGCGGGAACGCAGCGAAACATGCCGACAAATAAAAACTTGGGGGAGATAGTACTTTCGAGGGTGCCTCTCCCCCAAGGATCGTGATAACTTTTAAGGAGTCACCACAATGAAAAATAATACCTTTTTAAGTAAAAATGTCAATGAAATACCGTTTGAATCCGATGTTGTTTTGGATCCAAGCGGTTTTTTTGTTCCCGGGGAAGCTGTTATAGAAGGAATGTTTGCCTCTGAGGATGCCTTAAGAAGTATGCCCCCGAATAGTAACACGGGGGCAATTGGTACGAACGGACTTAATACTTTGATTGATTGGGTATCATTTACTTTAAAGGAGCCTTTAGAATCTGTTTTTGCAATGCTGAAAGTACCGGTAAATGAATTTGTTGAGATGAAAAGAGGTTTAAATGGATACCTGGGACACGTTAAAAGGGGTGCAATATCGGTTTTATATAACGGACAATGTGAAAATATGGGTGTTCATGTAATGATGACAGGTATGGGATGCAGAGAATATGAGAATATACATGGTAACGTCTGGCAAGAATTGTTTAATAAGGTCTTGAGTAAAGGGGGACATTTTACGAGGTTGGATACTGCAATTGATGATTACAAAGGATATTTTAAAATCGATGATATTGCCGACAAAGTGCGCAAAAGAGAAGTAAAGTCCATATTTAGAAAGGCAGATGTCAGGGTAAGCTATGGTTTAAACGAGTTAGAGGGAAATAACGGAATGACCGTATATTTCGGAAGTAATAGCTCAATGATTAAATGCAGAATGTATGAAAAATCAAAGCAAATGGGCGTTGCTTACTTTTGGAATAGGGTTGAAGTTGAAACGAGGGACGAACGGGCGCAAGAATTGGCAAAAGAGATAGTAAAGACTGACGACCTGGGAAAATTAGTCGCGGGTGTGCTTAAGAGGTATTTAAACTTCGTAGAGCCTTCAAATGACAGCAATAAATCAAGATGGGATA
>Ga0082335_1004412_pt1 | contig 21179 bp, 27 predicted proteins | sample Subgrocontami58m_FD_72375 | JGI IMG/M metagenome (GOLD analysis project Ga0082335, IMG submission 72375) | Subsurface groundwater microbial communities from S. Glens Falls, New York, USA - GMW37 contaminated, 5.8 m (SPADES assembly) (version 2) ... | reverse complement strand
CATCCCCCGCGGCGTGGCTCGCGGGAAAAAGGGCGAGCGGAGCGAGCTCCTTTGGCGGAGCTTGCTCCGCGGTACATACCCTTGATTTGTTAGAGACGTTTGGTCATCGACTCACAATGCCGCACTCGAAAAAGATTGAAGACAGTCTCTTTGAGCTGCGTATCCGTGGCGTACGAGAGGTTCGGTTTCTTTACACATTCCAGAAAGGACAGATTGTCATCGTGCTGCATGGGTTTGTGAAGAAGTCACAAAAACTTTCAATGAAGGATTTAAAGCTTGCACAACAGAGAAAAGCCTCGTTGACCTGATATAACGGATATGTTATTTTGATCTCGTATGAAAACTTACCGAGCGCTCAAAAAGAAACTTTTAACTGATAAGGTAGTACGAAAGGCGTATGACGAGCTTGGCCCTGAGTTTGCTATCATTGAAAAGCTTATTCAAAAGCGATTACAGAGGGGAGTAACGCAAGGGCAGTTGGCTGAAATGATCGGAACCAAGCAAGCGGCCATTTCCCGTTTCGAGTCCGGAGCATACAACCCCACCGTTGGTTTTCTCTATAAAGTTGCCGATGCCCTCGATGCCAGACTGAACGTGACCGTTTCATAGCCCATACAGACATCCACCTGACACGTCGGCCGCGCGATTGAAACGTCGAAATCCCGGCGCGGATGAACGGCTTATGTATGACCGCAAAGACAAAACACCCCATCGATCTTAACCCCCAATTCAAAGCCGCGTATGAGGCGATGGAGTCGGACGCGCCGTTTGTATTTGTGACCGGACGCGCCGGGACTGGGAAGTCCACGCTTCTGCGTTATTTCCGCGAGCGAACACGGAAGGCATGCGCGTATCTCGCACCAACGGGCGTGGCCGCGCTCAATATCGATGGGCAGACCGTTCATTCCTTTTTTCTGTTTGCGCCCGGGATCACGGTTGAGAAGGCGAAGAAAAAAGGTTCCAATGCGGATGACGATCTGTATCGGGAAATTGAGACGATCGTGGTCGACGAGGTGTCCATGGTGCGCGCGGATCTCATGGACTGTATGGATGCTTTTCTGAAGCGCGCGCGTCGCAGTCGCAAACCGTTCGGTGGGCTTCAACTCATCACGATCGGAGACCTCTACCAATTGCCGCCGGTCGTCACACGCGACGAGCACGAAGCGTTCGGTTCGCGCTACGTCTCTCCCTATTTTTTTTCCTCCGACGTGGTCGAATGTCTCGCGGAAGAGGGGAAGATCGAGTTCATCGAACTTGAGAAGGTGTATCGGCAAAGGGATGAGAACTTCATTCATCTTCTCAATGGCGTGCGCAATGCGTCCATCGACGAGGACGATTTGGCGAGGCTCAACAGCCGCGTGCACGCACATCAAACACACTGGCAAGGAGCGTTCATTCACCTCACACCGACGAACGCGGCGGCGGACGCGATCAATGTATCCAAACTCGCCACGCTGAAGCACAAGGAGCGGATCTATCATGGGTCAGTGAACGGCACGTTTGGCGAGCGTGACTTGCCCACGGATGCGCGGTTAGTGCTTAAATCCGGCGCACGCGTGATGTTTGTGAAAAACGATCCGTCCGGTCGGTGGGTGAACGGTAGCATGGGGAGTGTGTGCGAAATGAAAACGGGAAAAGTGGACGTGTGCATCGATGGCGATGAAGGCCGCGTGACGGTCGAACCGGTTACGTGGATGATGTACCGGAGCGTGTACGATCCAGCTAGTCGTTTGCTTGAACAAGAAAAAGTAGGGAGCTTCACGCAGATTCCTCTGCGCTTGGCTTGGGCCACGACGATCCACAAAAGTCAGGGCAAGACATTTGACCGAGTGCTTGTGGATCTTGGTCGCGGAGCGTTTGCGTCCGGCCAGGTGTATGTCGCGTTGAGCCGCGCCACGAGTTTTGAAGGGCTCATTCTCACCAAGCCTGTTACGCGAGGGCAATTGCGGTTGGATTACCGCATCATGCGGTTTATGACTGGCGTGCAATATCGCCGCGCGAGCGAAACGCTGTCTTCTGATGAAAAGCTTCGGATGCTGCGCGAGGCGATCCGTTCCGGACGCCGGCTTGAGATGACATACCTCAAAGCAAAGGACGAGAAATCGTGCAGGCAGATCACCCCGTTGCGCCTGTACGAGTCCGAGTTCAAAGGCCATCCGTTTTTGGCTCTGGACGCGCACTGTCATCTACGCGACGGCGAGCGAGTGTTCAATGTGGAGCGGATTCTTTCACTGAAGATGGTTTGAGGAGAATGTGTCGCGTGTCGTGCCCGGGGATTTTTGGTACAGTGGTAGTACCTAACTCATGAGCCAATTATTTATGGGTCACATCCTTATCGTCAACACGGCGATTTTTGCGTACGTCGCTGGTTTGCACGCGCTGCGCATCGCCTATCAGGCGCCGGCGACTATCGGTTCCTTTGAGCTTCCGCTCTGGCTTTCGGCTGTCGCTGTCGTGGGTGCCGCCATCCTTGCCTGTCTCAACTGGCGCGCGCTGGAACATCATGGCAAAGAATCGTGGCTGCGGCTGCTGCTCGCGCTCTTGGTCATCGACATCGCCATGCTCCTGTACTCGTGGGTCGCGCGTCTGACGTACTGGGGCATGAGCGGTGACACGTTCCTGTGGTTCGTGATCATTGATGTGATCCTGGTGGGGATCGTCCTGGGTGCCTTGCGCAAGCGCGCGAGTTAACGAGAGAGACCACTAAGCCGGCTCGAGCGTAGATCGGAGGATCGCCAGAATCTGTCGGAACGTGTTTACCAGCGAGGCGTTGGTGATGACGGTTCCAAAGTAGGGTTCCTCAAGCGTGATGAGCGCAAGGTGGTTGTCCCAGATGAGGATGTCGGTTGTGAATTCACCGGTCGCTCTTGGGAGTACCTTTGCATCGTAGTAGCCTTTCAGTGATGCGACCATTTTTTTGGCAGCTTCGTTTCCAGATACATGCGTGACGATATCGTGAAGTACGATCTTGCGTTTTTTCATCTCTTCCAACCATGACTCTACGAAGGCCGGCATGATCTGGTAGAGCCGATCGGTTGAACCCAGAGCAATAAGCTCCTTGCTCTGGAGTGTCATGAGATAAATGTCTTGAATCTGGGTGAGCCCGTCAAAATATTGAATCGTTGGCTTGTTCCGCTGGGTGTTTCGAAGACCCCGCAGGTCAGGAAGAATGGACTCGATGAGAGTCTTTTTTTGTTCCAAACCAGAAAGTAGCGCCTCGGGATCGCTTGTCAGGTACGCCTTGCGGCTTCCCTGAACCTGTTCAAGCAGAAGCCCCTTTTCAAGAAGGGAAGCGACAACTTGGTACGTGTTGGGTCTTTGCATCCCCGTCCCATTGGCGATCTCGGTGGGGGAAGCCAAACCATGCTCAAGAAGAAAAAGATAGACTTTCGTCTCGCTCTGGCTAAGGCCAAGATTCCACAACTGCTCCTCTAAGGTCATAAAGTGTATGTTTTATATATACGCAATTATACCTCTGAAAATGGAATAAATCAAGTAGTCGTATACAAAGTGTATGATTATGCATTGATAAAATGCGGAAAAAAGAGTAAGCTGTTGTCTCGATCACGAGAAAACGAGCCAACAATGGGTCGTGTGGTATAATTAAATCAATCTTTCTCATAAACCGTGTAAACATATGAATAAGAAATTTCTTTTCGGAGTCTTGATCGTCCTCGTCGTTGTCGTGCTTGGGTTTACTCTTGGTGATAAGGAAGAGCAATCCGTAAGCTCTGTCACCATTGGAATGGTGACCTTTCCAGGGTATGCCCCGTTGTATCTTGCAGAAGAAAAAGGGCTGTGGGGTTCAGACCTCGAAGTCGAGTTGATCCGCATTGAATCGATTGGTGATCTTCGAGCCGCTTTGAAGACGGGTGATGTCGATATGTATGCGGCGACGTATGACATCTTCGAGGCCGCAGAAGGAGCGGAGCCGTCAGGAGTGGCATTCTTGGCCGTCGACGAATCTCATGGAGGAGACGGGGTGGTTGTTCGCGATGGGATCAATTCCCTTGCTGATTTGCGAGGTAAAACGGTTGGAGCAGAACCAGGGTTCCCTCCCTACTTCATCCTGCAGTACCTTCTGAATAAGGAAGGGATGACTCTTGATGATGTGAGCTTCCGAGATGTTACTTCACAGGATGCTGGGAACGCCTTTGTGGCCGGAGCGCTTGATGTGGCCGCAACATACGAGCCGTATCTTTCCGAAAGCGCGAGTAAAGTTGCTGGGGCAAAGATTCTCGTCTCAAGCGCCGACACGCCAAAGTTAATTGTTGACTTCCTGTTTGCTTCAGAGACTCTCGTTGAAAATAACCCAGAGGTGCTTAGAGAGATTGCTCAAGGCTGGTTCTCGGCTGTCGAGTATTGGAAGGCAAACCCGGAGGAGTCGTATGAGATCATGGGCAAGGCTTTTGATGTCAGTGCGGCGGAGATGCAGGACTTCAAGACGGGTGTGAGCTGGTTGGATCTCGAGGAGAATAAAATCCTCTTTGATGAATCGTACGATCAAAATGCGTACAAGACCTTCGACCTCGTTGGAGATATTCTTGAGGCCAACGGGGGAACAAGCATCCGAATGAATGCGCAAGATCATCTCACCGATGCCATTATCCGATCGTTCTAATTACGTAGGAGGTGTATGAGAAAAAAGCAGAGAGTGAACGAGGTATTTCTCCTCTCTCTGCTTTTTTTGTTTTGTCTTTGGTGGTGGGTGACGAGGGTGCCACTGATCGATCCGTTGTTTCTCCCATCCCCGGAACAGGTGTGGTTGGCCGCTATCGACCTGTTTGTTCACCAACAGTTTCTCTTCGACATCGGGATTTCTGTGTTCCGAGTCTTTTCGGCGTTCCTGTTGGCGTTTGTCTTTGCTGTTCCGCTCGCGCTTTTCATGACAGAGTTCGCCTTTGTCAAACGACTCCTTGAACCCTACATCGATTTTATCCGCTATCTCCCTGTTCCTGCGTTGATTCCGTTGACGATCCTGTTCTTTGGGTTAGGAGAGGAGTCGAAAATCGCCCTCCTATTCATCGGCACATTCTTTCAGCTCATCCTGTTGATTATTGACGACATCTATACAATTCCCACACGGTATTTTGACTTATCATTTTCCCTCGGGTTTTCTCCCATGCGCGTGAGGTTGCTTAAGTTGCGCGCCATCTTACCCGAGTTGTACAACAACTCCCGCATTACATTGGGATGGGCTTGGACGTATCTTGTGATCGCCGAGCTTGTCGCGGCTCAAGCGGGGATTGGACATGTGATCAAAGAGGCGCAGCGTTTTTCCAACACGGAGAAAGTCTATGTTGCGATCGTCACGTTGGGAGTCATCGGACTCGTGATCGATCAGGTCTTCAAACGATTGTACCCTGTTTTTTTCCCGTACAAAAAATATGATTGAGGTCACAGGACTCAAAAAAACGTACGAGGCAGAAACGGGGAAACGAGTCGTTTTGAACGATGTTTCGTTTCGGGTAAAGAAGGGAGAGTTTGTCTGCGTTGTCGGCTCAAGCGGGGCAGGAAAAAGTACGCTGCTGCGCTGTTTGTCTGGAATGGATCGGTCGTGTGAGGGAGAGGTCCGCATTGGGGGGAAGTTGCGCGAAGCCTATTTTTCCAATGCCTCGGCCGCATTCGTTACGCAGGAGTATTCCAACCTTCCGTGGTTAACGGTTTGGCAGAACGCTCGGTTGGGGAATCCTCAGGCAGATGAAGGACTGATCACGAGCACGCTCAAGCGTCTCGGGCTCTACGGCGTTCGCACCTATTACCCCGGCCAGTTGTCCGGTGGCATGCGCCAACGGGTCGCGATTGCCAGAGCGCTGTTACAAGACACGGAGATCATCTTTTTTGACGAACCATTTGGTGCGTTGGACGTTCAGACACGCGCTCAAATGCAAGAGCAGCTTCTTGATCTATGGAGACAGCAGGACAAAACGATTGTTTTTGTCACACACGACATCGATGAGGCGATTTTTTTGGCAGACAGGGTTTTGATTTTAAGTGCAGATACCGGGACGCTGCAGCAGGAACTTTCCGTGAATCTCCCGCGACCGCGCACGCCTGAGCTTCCGTTTTCTCCAGAGTTTACCCGTCTGAAAAAAAGCATCGTGTACGCCATACGCGCCGAGTCAATTAAAGCTTCGTTAAAGAAAGAGAAGACGCAAGAGGAGATGTGCAACCTCGGATTGTTTATCTGGTCGGGGAATGCCCCCTGGTATTACGCGAGAGATCAAGGGATTTTTGAAAAGATGGGATTGAATACGCACCTTGTTTCGACCGATTCAAACGTGGGGAACCTCGAAATGCTCCTAAGCGATAAGGTAGACGTGCTCAATGTCACCCTTGACTATGCCGTCCGTGCGATCCATGCACATCCAGAATTACAGATCGTTCTTCCTCTCAACTATTCAAATGGCGCAGACGCTATTATTGCGCAGTCTGGGATCCAGACCATACAACAGCTCAAAGGCCGGAGAGTTGGGATCGAGCGGGAAGCCGTCAGCCATTTCTTTTTGCGCTATGTGTTGAGAGCTCACCATCTCTCATCGGAGGATGTGCAAGAGGTCCCTCTGCTTGGCGGAGACATTGGGTCGGCATTGATTCAAGGCGGTGTTGATGTCGCGGTTTTGTGGGAACCCTGGCTGTCAAAAGCGATCGAACTGTCAGGGGCAACCGTGTTGGCGTCGACAAAAGAGAAAAAGAATCAGATTCTCTATGATGTCCTTATCGCGAAAAAGGCGTACATCCAGAGCCATCAGGATGTTCTTCTCACGTTAAGGAACATTTGGGTTACGGCTCTCCTCGATAAAAAGAGCGTTCAGATCAATTCGTCGGTGGCATCAGCCATGGGAGTTTCGGAGAAAGAAATTGAAGGGGTCATGAAGAAGATCGAATTTATCAGTGCCTACACAAAAGATTTTTTCTCGGCGCTCGAGAAGATCCAGACGTTTTACTTTCAGACAGGTCTCATTAATGCCATTCTCGATGAACAGGCCTTGATCGCCCGTGTGAAATAGTGCGGTGGTCAAACAGAGCATCCCCCTCACACGTCATTCACGAATGACGTGTCGTGCTGGGGGATTATTGGTACAGTGTAGGTAAAGATACCCCTATGACCATCTCGAAACACCAGTGCCAACCCTGCGAAGGAGGGATGCCCCCGCTTTCTCCCGACGAAATCGCGCTGCTGTTTGCGCAGCTTGGTTCAGGCTGGGAGATTGTCGAGGGGAAGCGTTTGAACAGGACGTTCAGTTTCAAGACCTTTCCAGACGGGATCGACTTCGTCGGGCGCGTGGCGCAGCTCGCGGAGTCCGAAGGTCATCATCCCGACATTCATATTCACTACACTCGCGTGACGCTCGAGCTGTGGACCCACGCCGTGGGCGGCCTCTCGCGAAACGATTTCATCCTCGCCTCGAAGATTGATGTCCTATGAACGAACAACAGATCATTGAGCGTCTTGCTCGCATCGAGGCACGGAACAAAAATGTCGAGCTCGACAAGGCGTGGGAGACAAGCTGGACGCGGCGTCTCTTACTGACGCTATTCACGTACCTCGCGTTGGGAATCTATATGTGGGCGATCGACATCGAGCGGCCGTTTCTCAATTCAATCGTCCCGGCACTTGGGTTCATGATCTCGACGTTCACGATGCCCTGGTTGAAGCGGAAATGGATTGAGTTACGCACACGAAAATAAGTATGGAACGTGAATACAACATTAACCTCGATAAGACCCACCGTGCCTACGGGAAGTTCACTGGTTCGAAGAAGCAGCCGCTCGTGATTGTTGTGCATGGGTTGCCATGTACGATCAATGAAGGATTGTATGAGCGGGCTTGCCAGTGGTTTGCTCGCCATGGGTATGCGACGTATCGCTTTGGACTCTACGACTGGCACGCAGACGCCAGGCAGTTGATCGACTGCACGCTGTCGACGCATGCCAAGGATCTCGACGCCGTCGCCGAGCACTTCCATCGTCAGGAGTTTAAGAAGATCTACGTAGCCGGACACAGCTTTGGCGGACCGACGATTTTCCTCTCAAAGAAGCAACACTTCAATGCGGCGGTCCTGTGGGATCCGTCCTACGCGATCTCATTCACAAAAAAGAAGTACGGGGTGCCAGGAGGGAAGTACGTGAAGTCGCTCGATGGATACTTCATGCGTTGGGGTGTGAATGTGATCATCGGAAAAAAGATGGCCGATGAAATCGATCGTCTCGACTGGGACGTACTCACACCGTCGTTCCATGTTCCGCTCAAGATCATCGCCGCAGAAAAGGGTGTACTCGTGGACGGATGTAAGAAGTATTTCGCGTGCGCAAACGAACCCAAGCAGCTTCAGATCCTCAAGGGCGCGACGCACTACTTCGACGACACACCCCCGATGCAGGCAAGTTTGTTTGCTTCGACAGAGCGTTGGTTTGAGAGATTTTAGAACAGGGCACGTATGAATGAACACGAAGACATCTTTGCCTACAAACGGGAGAGCGTACTGGGCATGCTTGACCGTCTGCCTGCACAGACTCGCGTCTTGGTTACGATTCCTGGTCGCGGGCACAGTGAGATGACGGTTGCGCAGCTCTTGCGCCAGATCGAGACGTTACGATCCGAGGATGTCGGTCCGGACGTGATCGAAAAGATCGATGTGCGCGTATTACCACCTATCGGATCGACTGGTAGCCGTTCTTGAGTCCGCCTTTGCTTAGCACCACCTGCCAGAGCTGGTTATTGCGGGCGCGAAAGGTGGCGGCGCTTGAAAGAAGATAGAACCGCCACATACGGTGGAAGCGTTCGTCGTAGCGGTCCGCGAGTTCCGACCACGCTTTTTCGAAGTTGGCATACCAGCACTTGAGCGTTTTGTCGTAGTCTGTGCCAAAGTTATGCCAGTCTTCCATTACGAAGAGTCCTTCGATGGAGCTTCCGATCTGTGCGATCGATGGCAACATCGAATTGGGAAAAATGTATTTCTCGACCCAGGCGTCGGTCGCGTGGACGGATCGGTTCCCGCCGATGGTGTGCAGTAGGAAGAGACCTTCGTCAGGGAGAAGTCGGTGGGCGACCTCCATGTACGTTCGATAGTTTTTGTAGCCGACATGCTCGAACATTCCCAGCGAGACAATGCGGTCAAACGTGCCAGTCACGTCGCGATAATCTTGTAAGCGAAACTCTACAGGCAGCCCCTGTCCTCGCTGCGTGGCGAGCGACTCCTGCTCCTTCGAGACGGTAATGCCGACGACCTCGACTCCGTAGCGTTGTGCGGCGTAGATCGCAAACGATCCCCAACCGCAGCCGATGTCCAGGACACGCATGCCAGGCTTGAGTCCGATCTTCTTGCACACGAGATCGAGCTTGGCTTCCTGGGCGCTGGCGAGGTCGGTCGCGTCTTTCCAGTACCCGCAGGTATAGACCATGCGAGGGTCGAGCATCCGCTGGTAGAGGTCGTTGCCCACGTCATAGTGGCGTTCCCCGATTTCGAAGGCTTTGGATTTGCGCTGGGCGTTTCTTGCTCTGACGACGAGCCCGTAGAGAGCTGTGCGCCAGTTGCGGACCTTGCGGTCGATCTCCGAGGCGAAGACGCGCGTGAGCATCTGGTCGAGCGCCTCGCAGTCCCACCAGCCGTCCATGTAGGACTCGCCAAACCCAAGCGACCCATGCGCGAGCGTGCGATCAAACAAGCGTTCATCGTGGACGGTCAGATCCCAAGGGCGCGAACCGTTGATTTGAATATCAGCATCCTTCAGAAGCTCGACGATGTAGTTTTCTCTTGGATTCATACGCCCTTACTATGCCTGATGCCGCGAGCAAATGAAAGCGCGGACGATTGACAGGAACGAGCGAAAAGCCCCGCACACAGGTTCGGAGCTAAGCTCCGGACTTTTCGAGAAAGTCGTCAGCCGGGACGTCGAGTACGAGTGTCCAGCCCCGCGCACCCTCAACGTCCCGGGAAGTCGCCGACGCCTTCGCGCGAGCGGCCGAACTCGTCCGCGAGATCGGCCGAGCACTGCGAGACGATCCCTACCGAGCAACTCCGCGCCCGAGTGGCACGCCCTATGTGAGCCATTCACGACGCGCGGACGAGCTGTACGACCAGGGCATGGCGGCCTACGCCAAGCCCTCGCACACAGACGAGGAGACCATCACGGCGCTCGCGAGCTTCGGCGCGTGCATTCAGGAGGACCCCCACCACACGCAGTGCATTTGGCAGCTCGGCTGGGTTTTCTGGGCCAACGGTGACTACAACATGACCGACGTCCTCTGGCGTCGGGTCAAGCAGATCGACCCGAGCCATGCGAGCGTCGACAAGTGGCTCGAAAAGCTGCAACGCAAGCTCTAGCACCTAGCCGAAGACCTCGGATCCCAGCCTCGCTTCACGCGAGGTTTTATCTATAATGAGGTTCGGCCGCTTGACGCCATCGAGGAAAATGAGTACGGTTTTGCTGCACCCAGACGATAAGGAGGTTCCATGACCATTCCTGGGACGATCAACCCTTCTTCACCTTCCTCGAGAATCCCCGAGCGTCTCGGCTCGGTGGTGATCATCGGCCGCCGTGGAGAGCGCAACCACGGACTGGGCAGGTGCTTCCAGCCCATCGGCTCGCGCGCCCTGCGTGAGGTCAAGCAAGGCACGCTCGTCTGGTTCTATGACGAACACGTCAGCGCCAGCGGCGGTGTCGACGGCATGCGCCTGGTCGAGTTCGGCACCATGTCCCGCAAGGATGAGGGCAAGTTCTGGGTCTCGTTCACCATGGGTGGAACCCTGATCGAGTCCGACAAGCCGCAAGGCAAGTTCTACCGCGTCCGCGCCCGGAGGCGGCTCGAGGGCCTGATCGCCCAGTACCCTCACGACGTCACCGTCCCGCGATCCTGAGACACACTCAGGATTTTTCTTTTCACAAAAATGGAAACGCGTCTCGGACGATCTGGTAACGTCGTCACCAGAGCAGGCGCCTGTAGAAGAGCAAGCGTGCTAGAATAGGAGAATTAATTCCTAACCGTATTTTTATGGCCTCTCTGTTTCTTCTCGGGCAAATCGTCCTGGGCGTTTATTTTATCCAATCGGGGTTGATGCACTTCATGAAGCTTCCGATGATGACCGGCTACGCGACTTCGAGGAAACTTCCCGCACCCAAGCTGGGCGTGGTCGTGAGCGGTCTGGTGATGCTCGCGGGCGGACTAGGCGTTTTGTTTCAATACGAGCTCGTGTGGGCGTACTGGTTGCTCGTTGTCTTCTTGGTGCTCGCGGCGTTTGTCATGCACGGTTTTTGGGCTGACCAGGATCCAAACATGAAGATGAGCAACATGGTGAACTTCCAGAAGAACCTCGCGCTCGCCGCTGCGCTGCTTATGCTGCTCGCATTGTAAAGTGAGTATGCTCCAAAGAGTAACGTTTACCACTTCCGATAGCGTGGAGCTCGTCGGAGTGTACCGCCACACCGATCAAGACAGGCTGGCGATCTTGTTGCACATGATGCCAGCGACCAAGGAGAGCTGGGACGCGATCGCGGAAAAACTCCTCGAGCGCGGCTATGCCTCACTCGCATTCGACCAGCGCGGGCATGGGGAAAGCACGATGGGCGGCACGCTCGACTACAAGACGTTCACGCCCGAGCAGCAACAACAGAAACGTCTCGATCTGGAGGCCGCCCTCGACTGGGCTCACGCGAGAGGGTTCGACGATGCAAGCATCGTCCTCATCGGCGCATCGATCGGCGCGAACTTGGTGATCCGCGCGCTGGCGCAGCACCACGAGATCCCGCTCGCGATCGCCCTCTCACCAGGGCTCGATTATCGCGGGGTGAAAACTGACGACGCGATCCAGTCGCTCTCGCCTAACCAGAAAGTTGTGCTTGTCGCCAGCGACGATGACGACCGTCCGTCTTGGGATTCCATCCACGAACTTCACCGCCTCAACCCCTCGACGATCCTTATCGAACGCCACGGCCTGGGTCATGGGACGGACATGACCGACCGCGACGCGAGCTTAGTCGACGAACTGCTCTCACACGTTTGACCTCTCTGTGAATCTCGTCCTCATCACGCTTCTCACCTTCATCGCCGCCATCATCGGGACGACGACCGGTTTTGGTATCTCGACGATCATGCTGCCGGTTCTGGCGCTGTTCATGCCGCTGCCGCAAGCACTGCTCCTGGCCGGGATCGTGCACTTGTTTGGGAGCCTGTGGAAGGTGGTGTTATTTCGCGAGGCGCGATCCGCGCGGCGTTCTTGAGCGCGTTTGATCTCAAAAAGGCGGTCTTCCTTGCCACAGCCGGAGCGATCGGGCTCGTAGTCGACAGCATGAGACTCATCACGTACCTGCAAGGAGGCGTGCGCTTGGACGATCTCGTTGTGTGGGGACTCCTTGCGTTCATCCCCGCGTCGTTTCTTGGAGCCTCTGTGGCCAAAAGGATCGTCGATTACATTCCCCAAAACGTCTTTCGTGTGACCGTTGCGGTGTTTTTGTTGTTGATCGGGCTTCGCTTTGCCTTTCTTTGACACGTCAAATCTATTGCGAGGCACGAGACGAAAACGTTGCCAGGTCAAAATCAATTAAATAGATTCGCGGCTCCCGCTTGAAGTCCACATGTCCTTTTCTGTCTCGAAAAAACCTCAAGACAAAATTCTCCCAATGAGGGTGATGATGGTCGATGCCTTGTTGTTTTAAGATCGATTGAATACTGGAACTTTTTTGTTTCAAAGCTTTTTCAAAATCTCCGCCCATTTTTAGCCAAAGTCTAAGGTTGAGATCCAAAACTCCGGCAGAGACATCGACCAAGCCGTCCTCTCGAAGACGATAGGACAAAATAGGCTCAATGGGAACGTAGTTAAAGCCGGTGTTTTTCCACAGCGCATGATTTTCGAAAAGTCTTTGCCATGCAAGAAAGGCCTCTGGATTGATTCGTCGCACGATCATCTTGCCCTCGAGCGTTCCTCCGATCAGCGTCGTCTCCGATCCTGTCTTCGCAAACGGCTCTCTCGGAAAGAGACGGTTGCCGGCAAACGTCGCATCCTTGTACAAAGGCGGCTCAACCAAAGCGTCCCCCAGTCGCTTCTTTGCCAGGGCAAGAAGGCGGCTCTTTTCCTCCGGCAGCGCAAACTCAATGAGCCAGGCGATCGATTTCTTCACGGACGGATCTCCTTTCCGCGCAAGATCCTTTCTGACAACATCAGTGACCTTCTTTTGCAAAGGCAATTTCATCGCCTCGGGCAGAAACTCCAGCAGCGCAAGGCGTTCAATTTGTCTGCGTGGATCCGATGTCTCAAGGCTGGCGCGGATCATTCCAGCCACCTTTTCCTGCAGAGAGAGACGCAGCTGTTCGGGCAGACGCCATAACGTTTCAAAATATCGTTCTGACACAGGCGGCGTATTCGTCTCAAGACGGGCTTGGGCAATCCGGGAAACCTTCTCCCACAACCGAGGGTCATCCAGGCTCTTCAGATCCGCCTCTGCGATCCATGCTGCCTGCTCTTTCGGATCCGGGTTCTCAAGACCATTATGAAGCAGTGACAAGACTTTTGCTCGCACCTTTTCCTGAAAATCTTTTGGAAGAGATGGAAAAAACGCCAAGGGTATTCTCTGTACATCACTGTACCTCGACTGAAGACATACCTCGAGAATTGGACGAAGAAGATCATCCGAGGGTCTCAAGTAAATAAATTGATCAATACAAATCTTTCTCACTTCCGGATCTTCCATGTTCAATCCGATCTGATAAAGCGAGACGGCGTTCTCCTTGGAAACACCACTGATCGCACAGGCGCTCGCATGCCGTACACTCGGCTCGGTGGCAGACAAACCCAATGCAACCAAAGGAGCACGGAACTCTAAGTCAAGTTCATCGGTCATATGCAGGCTTGCCTGCGCTCGCTCCGGATCTCCCGAAGTCAGCCCGTCCCTGACAAGAGCGGCTTGCTTTTCTGGTTGGGGTTGTGCCCTCAACTTCTTAAGCATCTCATAGTGATAGTCTGAAATACGTTTCCTCCTCCTCTCCAGATCATCGGAGGAGTGCTGCTTTGCTCGCACAAGCTCTTGGATCCCACCGTCCTGGCTTTTTTTGTCTTGAACGTAACGCGCGAGAGCGCGCCGTGTGAGCTCTGGAGTGCCGGGAATCTCGTACATAGGAAGGGCGAAGAACATCGAGGGTTCAAGCTCAAGCGAGGCAAACCGTTCAGATGGGGAAATCCTTTGACGAAACATTAGATTGGTTGAGAAAAGTTTCTTTAGTGGCGAGTTTTTGGAACGTATACCCACAAGATCGCCAGTGCCCCCGCGAGCAGACCGATGTCGCGTACCGTCACCACATCGATCCCAACCGTGATAAGGACAATGGCGAGATGAAGCGTGGCGAGCAAGGCCGCGAGCCAGGTCAACACATCGACGAGTAACAAAAGCCCCATGACAAAATCGAGGACGGCCGTGCCGATCATGGCAGACTCTACCGGAACAGGGAGGAGATCCACGACCCAGGGCTGGAGGAAGCCTCCCCAAAATTGTGGATCGCGGAAAATGAGCACGCCGATCCAGAGAAACGTTATTCCGAGGCCGACGCGCAGAATGTGAAGCGCTTGTGTATCGCGCATAGTTAGAGAGTGAGCGAGAAACCGCTCAAAAGAAGAATGAGAGACATCAGGAGAATCGTCAGCGAGGAGAGCAGGCACCAAAAACACCACGCGTGGATGACGCGCCACTGAAGGTAGAAGAAACGCGCCGACATGAGCAGGGCGATGCTCGTTGAGATGACGACCGCTTGATTCAAGCGCGTCGATGCGCCGACCTCGAGCAACAGAAGTGCCGCGACACAGGCCGTGACCGCATAGAAGGCGAGGCCCAGCAGATCGTTGTAGACTCCGAGCGTCTTGTTGTATCGACTCTCGAGTACTTGGCTGCACCCTCCACCGATGGGGCAGATGGGCTTGCGGCTTGCGTAGCGCTCGCGGATGAGATACGCCGTTTCGGCAATCCCGATCGCCGCCATCGTGAAAAAGAGACTGACGAGGTTCATACGACCTGTAGTATACCTTAGTCTTTTTTGTTATTATAGGGGGATATGACAAACCAACCTTCTGCGAAAAGTACGGCTCGGGACGTCTTTTCGTACCTGCTCCTTATCGCCATGTTCATCGTGGGCGTGGTGAGTTTTTTGACTCTGCTATTCCAGTACATCAATGTCCAGTTCCCCGACACGCTGGACTACTGGTGGCGTGAGGGGTCGCTTCAAGCGATCCGTGGCGCTATCTCTGCCCTGATCGTTTCCTGGCCGGTCGTGATCTTCATGTCGATTTTTATCGGCAAGGATTTGCGCAGCGATGAGGGGAAGCAGAATATCTGGATTCGCAAGTGGCTCCTGCACCTCATGCTCTTTGTCTCGGCTCTGGCGATCATCATCGATCTCATCGCGCTTATCAACACGTTTCTCGACGGCGAGATCACCACGCGCTTTGCGCTCAAAGTTCTCGCAGTGCTGCTCGTGGCTGTCGCCGTGTTCTGGTACTACCTCTGGGAGCTCAAGCGCGATCCAACGAAGGTGACTCGTGTCACGATCTGGGCTGCCGCGGGGAGCTCGGTCGTCATCGTCGCGGCAATTGTGGCGAGCCTGTTTTTGGTGGGAGGTCCAGCCAAGCAGCGCGACATACGGCTCGACCAAAGCCGTGTCTCGGGTTTGCAGACGATTCAATCAAGTCTTGTCGGGTACTGGCGCGACAAGGAAGCTCTGCCTGAAAGCCTCGCGGCACTCGAGGATGATGTCATCGGCTATCGCAATCCAGCTGACCCAGAGTCCGGCGAAGCGTACGAGTACGCGGTGACAGGGGAGTTGAGTTTCCAGTTGTGTGCGGTGTTCACGACGGCATCTGATGATTCAGACAAGGGAGGCGATGCGGTGCCCATGGCGTATGACTTTAGATACGCGGGTGGCGAGAACTTTGACTTGTGGTCGCACACGTCAGGTCGAGTGTGCTTTGACCGGACGATTGACCCGGATCGTCTCAAGGAAGGGTACGGATACTAGGCATGTCGCTCTTGTATCACACGACCGGCATCGTCCTTTCACGGCGCGACCATCGGGAAGTCGACCGGTGGTATTCGGTCTACACACCCTCGCATGGCAAGGTCGAGTTCCTGGCGCGCGGCGGTCACAAGCCTTTGGCAAAGCTCACGCCGCATTTGGAGATGGCGGCGGTGGTCGATCTTCTACTTGTGCGAGGACGGGCGTACCAGACCGTCGCGGGCGTGGAGCGATGCCAAGCGTTTACGAACATCTACGACGATCTCCCCAAGCTCGTGCTCGCCCAAAACGGTTTGCACTTGGTCGACATCGGCACGCGCGCGGACGAAACGGATCCTTTCATCTACGAGCTTCTCACAAGCTGGCTCTCATTTTTGAACAGCGACGTTCCTCTTTCTCGCGAGCGCGCCGGGTTTTTGCTCGGGGCGTTTTCGTTGAAGCTCCTCGCGTTGGTCGGATACCGTCCAGAACTTAGTCGCTGTCTTGGATGTCGACAGACAATTGCGCCTGGGGCGTATGGGTGGCATGGGCTCAAGGGGGGAGTGGTGTGTACGAATTGCACGAGGATCGATCAAGAGACGTGGTTCGCGGCGCGCCCGATGACGGACGAGGCGCTCAAGCTCACGAGGTTTGGACTCGAGGAAAATTTCTCCTCGCATCTGCGTCCGCATTTGAAGTCCGAAGATCTCGCCGGGTTCCACGAGGCCGTCGAATCCCTCATGGTCTCGCACTTTCCCGTTATTCCGGCGAGTTCATTGAGGGCGGCGTGCGCGGTGTGCTAGAGTAGAGGAACCTCAAGCGGTAGCCCCAGGCTTTAGCCTGGGCGAATGTGCTATCTCTGACGATTACCCAGGCTAAAGCCTGGGGCTACCGAGAACTATGTATCAAATCGTTTCTGAAATCAGCCACCATGTCGGCGAAGAGATCGAGCTCAAAGGCTGGTGCTACAACTTTCGCTCAAGCGGAAAAATTTTCTTTTTGCAGCTGCGCGATGGGAGCGGAACCGTGCAAGTGGTGTACTCCAAGGCAGAATTGCCATCCGACCAATGGGATCTATTAGACACATTGCGCCTCGAGTCCTCCGTCGTCGTCCGTGGCATCGTCAAGGCGGAGCCGCGTTCACCCTCTGGGTTTGAACTCACGGGGATATTCTTTCAGCCTGTTCACATCGCCCAGGAAGGCTACCCCATCGGCAAGAAAGAACACGGTCCAGACTTCTTGCTCGATCATCGTCACCTGTGGTTGCGTGCAGAAAGTCAGTGGGCGATCATGCGCGTGCGCGACCGCATCATCACCTCGACCTTTGAGTGGTTCCACGAGAACGGCTTTGTAAAATTCGACACGCCGATTTTGACGCCAACCTCCTGCGAGGGCACGACGGATCTCTTTGAGATGGAGTATTTTGGGGAAGGAGAAGAGGCAACCCACCCTAGCCCCCCCTTGGGAAGTGGGGGAATCGGAGGGACGAAGGCGTATCTCGCGCAGTCAGGACAGCTCTACCTCGAGGCAGGGATTATGAGCCTGGGGCGTGCGTTCGACTTCGGCCCCGTCTTCCGCGCGGAGAAGTCCAAGACGCGCCGACACCTTACCGAGTTCTGGATGATGGACGCCGAAGCGGCCTTTGTGGAACACGAGGGGAACATGGCGATCCAGGAAGCGCTCATCTGTCGCATCGTTGTCGACGTGCTCGCGCACTGCCGCGCCGAGCTGAAGATTCTCGAGCGCGATACGGCGCCGCTTGAAAAGGTGCAGGCACCGTTTGTGCATCTTACACACAAGGAGGCCGTCGCGAAGCTGCACGAGCTCGGCAGCGATATTGGCGAGATGGATGATCTTGGCGCTGATGACGAGACGCTTCTCACGACACAATACGACCGACCCCTCTTCCTCGAGAAATACCCGGCCGCGGTCAAGGCGTTCTACATGAAGCGTGACCCACACGACGAGACGCGCGTCCTCAACAATGACCTCCTCGCACCAGAAGGCTACGGCGAGATCATCGGCGGCTCGCAGCGCGAAGACGACTACGAGACGCTCCTGCGTCGCATCGCCGAGCACAATCTCGATCCAAAAACCTTCGACTGGTACCTGGACCTGCGCCGCTACGGCTCGGTCCCGCACTCCGGCTTCGGCTATGGCCTTGAGCGCATCGTCGCCTGGACCTGCGGCCTGCACCACGTGCGCGAGACGATTCCGTTCCCAAGGATGATCAACCGGATTACTCCGTAGACTACGTCTGTGAAACACGCGTCTACCAACTCAGAAAGTCTAGTAGCCTTACGACATGACGTGAGTCTTGCTTCTGGCGAAGAAAAAAACGTTGCCTTTGTAGATGGACAGAACCTCTACATGGGCACGACGATGCATAACGACTCTTCCTGGAAGGTTGATTTAGGTAAATTTAGGATTTATCTCGAGAAAAAATATCACGTCCAGAGAGCGTATTACTTTCTTGGGTATGTGAATGAAAAGTATCAAGATCTCTACAGCGAGATTCAAGAAGCGGGGTTTATCCTGATTTTTAGACAACATACATCGGCGATGATGGGAAAAAAGAAAGGAAACGTTGATACGGACATCGTGTTTCATGTCATGAAGACATTGTATAAACGAGAACAGTTTGATCAGGTCGTGCTTGTTTCCGGTGATGGAGATTACAAGATTCTTGTTGATTTTCTTGTCGAGGAGAACCGGCTAAAGAAGGTTCTGTTTCCAAACAGACAGTTTGCCTCTTCGCTCTATAAGCAACTTGGCTCCGAGTTTTTTGACTATCTAGATCAGGATGCCATTAAGGCAAAAATTCAAAAAGAAAAGGGCTCCTTAGGTAGTTAACCGTTCGGATCCCTTTTCGTATTGATAGCAACACTATAGCATAAAACAACCACCTGTCAAATCACCCCTTTATGAAACCCTTCCAAACCCTCCTCCTTCTCGCCGTTCTGATCCTCATCGGCGGCAGTGCGGCTCTGTACTGGGGCAAGACCGTTCAAGAAGCGATGGCTCCCATTGAGGTCGTTGTAGAACCTGTGATCGAGCAGGTTAAGGAGCCACTCGCGCCCGGCGCGTATCTCGTGTTTCAAAGCAACGAGTGGGACTTTTATCGTCTGGCCATTTCAGACGCGTCGTTTGGTCAGCCAAGCAAGTTTGCAACGCTCAAGAATCCCCTTGCTGTCTGGGGAGGGCTCACGACGTATGTGTACGGCCAGCACCTGCTCCTGCACCGTTACCTCGATGATGAACAAGATGGCATTGTCTCGCTCGACGGTGAAGTGCTTCAGACCCGACCGATGCGCTGGGGAACGATCCGTTCAGCCAATGGTCGGTATGAGGTTGTGTGGGAGTCGGTGTATGACGAAGTTGAGACGGATATCGTCGTGACGGACCTTGTGTCCGGGGAAGTTGCTGTCTCGATTCCGGAATCGGTGTTTGACTACGATGAAGGAGAGTTTGAGCTCGAGCCATTCGTTGTTGACGACCAGGGCGCGTACCTCTATGTGCATGAGGTCTGTGCCTGCGAGGCCACCGTTGCGGGCGTGTGGCGAGTTGATCTCGCAACCGTTGAAGCAACACGACTCGATACGCTCGTGGATCTGGACAGCTGGTTTCTCTCAAGCTTGGATGCGCAGGGTGGCCGTTTGCTCTCGATCAGTACAGGACGTGAACCCAGCGGAGATGGCCCCTACGACGAGCTTCTCCCTCCCGCGACAATTCGTATCCTCGACCTTCAGACGCTTGAATCGACAGACCTTCTCGTCGACGAGGAGCGGGCATGGGATCAACCCAGACTTGATCCAGAGGGTAATGGCCGCTACGTCGTGAGGCTTTGGGACGAAGGTAATCGTTGGTACCTCGTAGATTTTGAGGCCGAGGCGATCACCGACGAAGACTATCTCACCGACGGTTGGGTGGTCGATTGGGTGGGGGACTGGCTGGTGGTGATGAATACGGACGACTCCTCCCTGAAGCTCGTCAACACGCAAACGCGCGAGGAAGTCGAACTCGAGCTTCCTGACGCGTACGCAAGTTATATTGGCGCAATTGAATTGAACTGACGTTATGCAAAACCGTATTCTTGTCCGCGAGCTTCCCGGCAAGCTCGGAGAAACCGTAATCGTGGCCGGATGGCTCCACCGCCTTCGTGATCTCTCAAAATTTGGCTTTGCGATCCTGCGTGACCGCACTGGCCTGGTGCAGGTCGTCTTGACCGCCGAGCAGCTCGAGGCACTTCGCGGCCTGCAGGTCGAGACCGTCTTGAAAGTGATTGGCGAGGTCGTGAAGAAACAGTCCAAAGACCCCAACGCGAACGAAGTTGAGATTCAGGCGAAGAGCGTCGAGATACTTTCGCCGGTGCGCGATGTCGTGCCTGTGGAGATCAATAAGGAAGAGGTCGACGTGCAACTCGACACATTGCTCGACAACCGCGTCGTCACCCTGCGCCATCCCAAGCAGCGCGCCATCTTCCGTGTGCAGGCTGCGATCGTACACGGTTTTCGTTCCTTCATGGAGTCGCAGGGCTTTACCGAGATCTTTTTCCCCGTACTCGCGGGTGCGGCCAGTGAGGGGGGCGCAGAATTTTTCCGTGTGGAGTACTACGGCCGCGAAGCCACGCTCACGCAATCGGCCCAGCTCTACAAACAGATCACGATGGGAGTCTACGAGGGCGTGTATGGCGTATCGACGTCCTTCCGCGCCGAGAAGTTTGCCACGTCACGCCACCTCACCGAGTTCAACCAGTTGGAGTTCGAGGTGGGGTTTGTGGATGGGCTCGACGAGATTCTCGACTACGCGGAGGGGGCCATTCGCCAGATGCTCAAGACCGTCGAAACAGAATGTGGCCCCGAGCTTGCACTTCTTGGAGCGACCTTGCCTCCGGTGGGCGATCGGTTCCCTCGCATCAAGTTGAAGGACGCGTTGCAAGCATATAAGGATGAGGCTGGGATCGACGAAACCAGCGAGCCAGACCTTTCACCCGCGGCAGAGCGGTGGCTCTCGAAAGAGTGGGGACCCAAGCACCACAACTGTGGATTCGTCATGGTGACAGACTATCCCACGAGCAAGCGACCCTTCTACGCCATGCGTGATCCTCAAGATCCGACGAATACGATCACGTTTGATCTCATCGGGTTTGGCAGTGAGATCATTTCAGGGGGTATGCGCGTGAATAAGTACGACGACCAGCTGC
>Ga0082335_1004411_pt1 | contig 21188 bp, 18 predicted proteins | sample Subgrocontami58m_FD_72375 | JGI IMG/M metagenome (GOLD analysis project Ga0082335, IMG submission 72375) | Subsurface groundwater microbial communities from S. Glens Falls, New York, USA - GMW37 contaminated, 5.8 m (SPADES assembly) (version 2) ... | reverse complement strand
AGTGGCTCATCGAGCGGAATTGTGCTGCCAGCTACTTCGCTGCAGACCCAAGATTGCGGCGCCTTCGCGCTTGAGGGAGTTCCTTGGTTAAAGTGAATCGAAAGGGTACAATTGCGTACACATCGTCACCATGAGCGGCTTTTCATAGCGCGCGTTTCCTCAACGAAGCACTAGCACTTGAGCAGCGAGAACACCTCGTACCCCGGCACTTTGTCACGTCCGTTGAGGAAGCCAAGCTCCAGGAGGACCGCGGCGGCGGCAACCCTTGCGCCGGAGCGTTCCACCAATTGTATCGTTGCCGCCAGGGTGCCGCCGGTGGCCAGCACATCGTCCACAATCAGCACTCGCTGCCCTGCCGATAGCGCATCCTGATGCATCTCCATGACGGCGGACCCGTACTCCAGCGCGTACTCCACGCGATTGGTATGCCAGGGGAGCTTGCCTATCTTTCGGACCGGCACAAAACCCACGCCCAGCGCCGCCGCGATGGGAGCGCCGAGAATGTATCCCCGGGCCTCGATGGCGGTCACTGCGTCTAGCTTTGCCCCCCGAAAGGCGTCTGCCATTGCCGCTATGGTGTCTCTGAATGCCGTCGCATCTTGTAGGAGCGGCGTGATGTCCTTGAACATAATCCCCTTCTCAGGGAAATCGGGGACATCTCGAATCTTGGCCAGCAAATGTTCGATGGTCATCATGCGTTGTTTGCTCCTGTGTGTCTGTCTCGCTCAAAGGAATACCCGCATTGCGTCGGACGCTGCTCAGGCGCACGCCCACCCCGCCATTATAGAGGCGCGACGATGGACTGCCAATCACGCTGGGGGTTTTCTCCCGATGCAAATTATGCGCGGGCTCCCAGCGTCAAATGGCCGCCAGTCATAATCTCCCAAGACCGCCTCTACCTGAAAACCCGCTTGTGAGAAGAGGAGCCTGAGCTCCTCAGAAAAATAGATGTGGTAGCTGGGATCATCGGCTTTCTTGCCCTGCTGCTGGCCGTTACCATAGCTCTCAATGAACTGGCGCGCCCTGATGGTCTGGGTAGCCTCATCGTATCTGCGGCTGACGGTCAGGATCAGGCGCTCGCCCAATTCGCCAATCTCACGGTTCGCAGACAGCTCAACGCCTTCGACCACGCCTTGCGCCCCTACCCTTACAGGACCTTCGGCAGGGCCTGCGGCTTGCGCCAGTAACGCGAGGTTTGGACTGAACACGTCCACGATAAAGCGGCCGCCTGGTCTGAGGGCGCGATACGCTGAGGCGAATGCGCCTTCACGGTCTTCCGGCTCAATGAGATGCAGGATGCTGTTGAAGGCGATGAAGGCCATGTCGAACTGCTCGCTGGCCGTCCAGTGACGGATGTCCCCTGAGAGCAGCGTCAGGCCGACGGCCTGCGCAACTTGTTCCTCGGCGGACAGCTTTTCCCTCGCGAGGGCCAGCATTTCTGGCGTTATGTCAACACCTGTGACCGTGAACCCCTCGTCCGCGCCCTGCCGTGCCAGTGGGATGGCCACCCTGCCGGTTCCTACGGCCAGCTCGAGCACGGATGTTGGCCTGTATTTGCGGCAGACTTCCGCCCAGAAGGTGAGATCGCCGCCCTTAGGGTACAGGAGGTCGTAACGGCGGGCGTCCTGGTAGTGGCTGCGGACATCCTCTTGCATGGCGATAACTATGGCCCGGCGGTCAGGCCAATCCTGCGCCGGAGGGCCTCAGTCTCCTGGATGATGGCATCGAATTCGCGCTCAAGGACATCTCGTGTCCTCGCGACAATCTCCCCGTCCTGGGCGGTCATGATCCCATTTGCGAGCATGTCTGCAAGCTCATCTTCGTCCTCGATATGCAGGGTTCCCGTTGGGTCTACAAAAAAGTCCAGCACCAGGTCCGTCCAATCGATGGAATCGTGCCCGAAGTGGACATCTTTGCAGATATCGAAGCGGTGGCCAACAAGGTCATCATACTGGTTGAACATCTTGTACATGAGGTAATGCCTGCTCTTCCAGAAATACCCCTCACTGGTGCGTGCCACCGCCAGGAAGGGGTCTTCCGTGGCCCGGAAGCGAATGATCATCACATCTTCATCGCGATAGAGGAGCCTGCAATAGAACGTCTGCTGGGCGCCGTTGAGACGGTGTTTTATCTCGCGGATTTCCATGACGCGTGCCGCTAGCGCATGACTCCGACGCGAATGTTGCGGAAGCGCGCCGGCGCAGCGCCATGGCCCGTATGGCCCACCTGCTCCGGCTGGCCCTTCCCGCAGTTGGGGGTACCCCAGATGACCCAGTGGTCACGGTTGCACACGGCATCACAGCTCCCCCAGAACGCGGGAGTGATGCCGGTGTAGGTGGGATTTTTCAGGAGCGCCACCTTCTTCCCGCCCTTGATCTCCCAGCCAAGCTCGGTGCCGAACTGGAAGTTCAGCCGCCTGTCGTCGATGCTCCAGCTGCGGTTGGTCTCCATGTAGATGCCGTCGTCGGTGTCGGCGATGAGGTCCTCAAGCGTCCACGCTCCGGGCTCAAGATTGACGTTGGTCATGCGGATGAGCGGTATCCGCCCCCAGCCGTCGGCGCGCATTGCCCCGTTGCTGCGGAGGCCCAGAGTGGCGGCGGTCTCCCGGGACATCAGGTAACCCTTGAACTCGCCCTGCACCACCAGCGGCCAGCGCTGAGCCGGCACTCCTTCGTCGTCATAGCCGAAGGTGCCCAGCCCGCCGGGCAGCGTTGCATCCGCCGTGAGGTTCACCTGGTCCGATCCGTACCGGAAGCCGGACAGCTTGTCGGTGGTGAGAAAGCTGGTGCCGGCAAAGGCCGCCTCGGTGCCCAGCACACGGTCCAGCTCCACGGCGTGTCCGCAGCTCTCGTGAATCTGCAGGGCCGTCTGCGAGCCGTCCAGGATCACCGTGGTCACACCCGCGGGACAGGGCTTTGCCGTGAGAAGAGCGGCCGCTTCTTCGGCTATGCGCTGGCCATTGCCCGGCAGGTCCCACCGTTCGACGAACTCCCATCCCTCGGTTCCCTGGTGCCTGCCGACGGAGTTGGGATAGCTGCGGTTTTGCACTTCATCTTCGCCCACGGCTGTCGCTTCTATGCCGCAGCCGGTCTCAATGATCTCCTGCTCGATATAGCTGCCCTCGGAGCTTGCGAAGGTCTTCACCTCCCGCTGACACTCGATTGACCCCGTGGCGACGACGATGTTCTTGACCTTCTGCATCTCTTCGGAAGCGCGCAGCAGGAGCGAGATTTTGTCATCCAGTGAGATGCGGAAGGGGTCTTTGACTACAGGCGTCGCGTAGGTGGCGGTAATGCGATAAGGTTCGCCGAGATGCACAGCCTTGCGCTGAACCGATGCTGATGCTTTGGCGATGGCGACCGCGTGTGCGGCCACGCGGTCGATTTCGGAGGTTGTCAGCAGCGCGCTCGACGCGAAGCCCCACGAGCCATGGGCAACGACGCGAATGCCGAAGCCCATGCTTTCGTTGTGCGTGAGGGATTCCACCTTCCCGTTCTTGACAACGATGCTCTGGACCTCCCGTCGCACAATACGAATATCGGCGTAGGCTGCGCCCAGGGCGGTGGCGGTATCAAGGGCTCGTTGTGAAAGTTCTTTCATTTGTCGTTAAGTTTAGCTCTGATGCTTTCTATCGTGTCGGTTAGCGGACCCGTGTCCAATCTCCGTTTTGCTTGAAGGCCATCTAAAAAGCTATTGGGAGCTAACCTAAACACTAAAACTTTCAATGATCGGATCAATCACCCAGGTCAGTTTCCCTGACACCGGAGAGCGTGAACAACCAACGCATTCCTCGAACCTGCCTGGTCCGGTAGGCGGGCGAGGCGAGAAGCGTGTTCCGCGTTGGCCGAAGGGCGTCACCCCGTCTCCGAAGGTCGCCAGAGGCGACTCAATCGACCGACTCGACTGGCCGAGAGCCTGCCGAAGGGCGCTGTCCTGAGCCTACCGAAGGGTTCTCAGCCTTCGGCTTCGAACAATAATCGATTCCGCACTCACTATCAGAACAATCCCCTTCGATCAGAGCCTGCTGAATAACAGGTCATGGGGCGTTGCCTGAGCATGTCGAAGCATGTCCTGAGCGGCGTCCAAGGGGTACCGAGGCAAGTGATTCAGCAGTCTCTGGACCGCATGCTTGATTTTCACCGAAGCGCTTCCTACAATACAGAACAGGAAATCGATGCTAACGAGAAAAAGACGCTGCTGAGGAGCACACCATGCCAGTATATGAATACTTCTGTCCTAGCTGCAAGTCACGTTTCGACCAGTTGCGCCCCATGAGCGCAATGGACAACGTTGCCCGCTGCATAGAGTGCGACACCCTGTCGCGGCGCGTCATCTCCCTCTTCGCAGTGGTGAACACAAAGGGGTCGGATGACCACTCTGAGATGTATTCCGGAATGCCCTTCGGTGACATTCCCATGGCCGAACGAGGCGGCTGCGCCTGTGGCGGCAGCTGCGCCTGCTCTATGTAACTTTGGAAGTTGTCCAAAACCAAGATGAAAGCGCGAGGCTTCTCGCGCCTTCATCTTACAGCGTTACGGGTTTCTTTTCACAATGAACGGTATAAACCTGTGCTGGAGGCCACGCACGGTGAAGTCCTCGGTTGTCGCAACGCCGCTCCAGACTGCAAGCGCAGGCCTGGGTGTAGACAGTCCTGCAAAGGGATGCCCCTGGTCCAGAGAGACATCGTAAATGCCCGGCAGTAACTCAACCCGGTACCGGCCCTGTGAATCCGTCACCGCGTTCCTTTCTCCAACTGAGAGGGGAACACCGGCCAGGGGCCGTCCGCCCGAATCTATGACTGCGCCCTGGAGGGCGGCCGCTCCCTGAGGCACATCCTTCTCAAGAAGGACATACGGCGTCCCTCCGACGATGAAATCGACCTCCGGGCCAGGATAATCGTCCAGGGTCGCTATGGGCAGGGCCAGCGGGAAGAGATGCCCCCGCTGTGCCGAAACGGTCGTCGTCGTGCGATCTTGCGCAACCAGTTGGGCGGAGGCGCTCTCGATGGGCAGAGACGTGGTGATGAAGCGCCCGCCCTGGTTCCAAACGATGCGGACACGGTCCCGCGCCTTCGTGTTCACGGTCACCATCTCCACCTGATTGCCCGCGTTGGGCGTGCGATAGGCCTGCTCAACATCCCGAAAGAGCTGTGTGGCAACCTGGAGGGCCTGGTAGGCAGGGCGCGGCGAGCCGCTGTTTCGGACCAGGCCAAAGTACTCACCGGGGCCAAGGTCGTCGTCAAAGAGCTGGAAAATGAACATCTTCTCAACACCTGCAGCCAGCGCGTAGCCGATGGCCTGGAGGATGTAGGCAGACTGCTGGTCAGGACGGCCACGGTGCGCGCCGGGGTCGCAGCGCACCTGCTCCGCCAGTATCAGGTCGCCACAGACCGGCAGGTTGGTCTCCGTGATCCAGATGGGCTTCTCCGGCAGTCCTGCGCTCTGCATCGTCTCCTTCACCCACAGCGTACGCTCGTAGAGCTGGCTGGCCCGGCTGTACCAGTGCCAGCCTGACGCATCGAAATAATAGTTGTTAGCGGCGGCGGCGCCGTCTTTCTTGATCTCCGTCAGCAGCTTCGGAAAGAAATCGTTCTGGAACCAATAGGCCAGGCTCCCCATCACCACGGTGGCCTCAGGGTCGGCGTGTTTGACGGAGAGATACGCCACTTTGAGCATGCGAGCGTAGGTGCGCAGGTCGCCGTTCCAGAACCCGAACCACCCGGTCCAGGACTTTGGGGAAAAATCGGGTTCGTTCCAGATTTCCCAGGCGCCAACCCTCCCCTGGTAGCGCTGGGCGGTGTTGAAGACGAAGCGGGCCCAGGGGTTGTTGGGATTAATGGTCTTGTCCGCGCCTGGGACGTCGCTGCCGTCGGCGAAAACTGGCTCCTCCAGCCCTCGCGGCGGCAGGCTCGCGGAACTTGCTTCGGTGTCTCCCTGCGCCTGGAGGCGCACTTGTTCCGGGTAGCTATGCCTGCCGACTTGCGGTGTTGGCAGGTCTGCGACACGTGCTGCGGAGGATGCCCAACGAGGAGTGGCAAAAAGCACTCCCAACACCTTCAGCCCGTTGGCGCGATCCGCTTCAACGGCGGCATCCTGGGTTCGATAATTAAAGTACCCGGGAGATGGCTCGATAGCGTTCCAGTAGAACACCCAGCGGTCCCAGCCCACACCGGCTTCCCGCGCCACCCGGTAGCGCTGGCCGGAATTCGCGCGATCCCCGTAGCTGATATGCGCGATGCCAAAGCGGTCGTTGGGCTCCAGGGGCTGTTCCAGAAGCGATGCGCGCAGCCCCATCCCCGGCGCTGGCGTTGCCGCCGGGAACATGGCTGTGGTGATGACGATGATAGCGATGAGTGTGAGCCGAATTGCAATCATGAGCTTAGGGACCACGGGCACAGAATAGGGAAACGCTCTCCCACTATAAGATGGAGGCATCCGCGCCACAAGGGGATGCGGCCGGCAGGCTCGGAGAGAGACGCTTGTTCTCTCACCACTTATGGTACAGGGCATGTAGAATGGAACATGCCAAGACTACCGATACGCACCATCATTGGGACCTGGAAAACATGTGGTCAGAGCTACTCACAAGCTGCCCGTCTGTTAGGCATCGACCGGCGCACCGTCAAGCGCTGGGTGGACCGAGGTCGCCAACCCTGGGGCTACGTCCGCTGGCAGGCCGAAGGTCCAGCGGCAGTCCACGGTGCCCAAACACCCCAGACGGGCGCTCTCCTCCGAGGCCGCGGCCCAGGTACGGGCCTGGCGGACAGCCACGGGCTTCTGCCGGGAGAAGCTGGCGTTTCTGGCCAAGACACACGGGCTGACGGTATTGGCCTCGACGATTCATCGCACCCTGCAGCGGGCGGGGCTCATCCGTGCCAGCACCAAGCGGCGGCGGCCCCGCTTTCAGAACGGCCAGGTCATGCGCCCCCGTAACTGTCCCGGCCTGGGCTACCTGCAGATGGATGTGAAGTACGTCACGCCGGAGCTCTCGGGCTTGCCCTACACCCCTACAGGGCCTGTGGCCTGCTACCTCTATGCGGCGATGGACATCCACTCCCGCTACAAGGTGGGGCTGATACTGCCTAAGGTGGATGAGGCCAACGCCGTGCTCGCCCTGTACTACGCGACCCAACAGTTTCCGTTCCCGCTGCACTATGTGCAGACAGACAACGGACTTGAGTTCCAGAAGCGCTTTCATGCCAAGTGTGCAGAACTGGGGCTGGAGCACTTCTACATCCACAAGAGCTCGCCCAACGACAACGCGGTGATTGAGCGCAGCTTCCGCACCGATGAAGAAGAGTGCTTCTTCTGGCTGGAGGAAGCACCACGAGACCATGGTGAACTCAACGAGTGGTACCAGGCGTACCTGGTCAAGTACAACACAACCCGCCCCCACATGGGCATCAAGATGCTTACCCCGAAGGAGGCCATCGACCTGTACCATAAGTCCTGAGAGATAAAGGGGCGTGCTGTACATCATGGTGCTAACCAGTCCCTACCCCTAGCCGCTTCTTTACTTGATCTTGAAGCGTTATAATACCCGTGCTCCCTTGCGGGAGCAAAACCAACGGATAGGCGTACACACAGTCTAACACCCTGTATACGGGGAAGTCCCCGCGGGCCCGGCATGGGTGCCGTGAGCACCAGCGTCCACTGTGCTATAACGGACACCCAGTCGGTCTGCTGACTGCCGGTAGTGAATCACGCAGCACGTTTGTAAGAGGAGGAAACCCAATGACCATCAAAGAAGGAACCGTGATAGATGTCGCGGGAAAGCGCATTCCTCTCCCCGAAGGTCAGGTGCTCATTGACGGGGAATGGATGAAGGCCAGCTCAGGGAAGAGCTTCGCAGCGATCAATCCTGCCAATAAGGAGAAGATAATCGATGTCGCGGCCGGAAACGCTGACGACATCAACATGGCGGTGGAATCGTCCAGGCGCGCTTTCGAGCAGAAATGGACGACCATGAACCCGCCGGAGCGCGCTCGCATCATCTATCGCATCTCGGAATTGATGTACGAGCGCCGGGAGGAGCTCGCCACCATCGAGTGCCTGGACAACGGCAAGCCCCTGCGGGAAGCCCTGGGAGACGTGGATGCCGCCGCCCACTGCTTTGAGTACTACGCGGGCGTGGCGGACAAGCTCTTCGGGCAGACCATTCCCTATCACAACCGCTATCTGGTCTACACCCTGCGAGAGCCCATCGGCGTGTGCGCAAACATCACTCCGTGGAACTACCCCCTGTTCCTGGGCTGCCGCGGCCTTGCGCCGGCCATCGCGGCCGGGAATGCCGCGGTGCTCAAACCGGCGTCAGAAGCGCCCCTGAGCTCACTGATGCTGGGCCAACTGGCGCTGGATGCAGGCCTTCCGCCCGGGGTCCTCAACGTGGTGCCCGGCGCCGGCAGAGAGGCGGGCGCAGCCCTGGCCAGCCATCCGGACATCGACCACATCGCCTTCACCGGCTCTGTGGAGACCGGCATGCTGATAGCGAAGATGGCGGCGGCGGGCCTGAAACCCTGCACACTTGAGCTGGGCGGAAAGTCTCCCCACATCGTCTTCGGCGATGCCGACGTAGCCCGCACCGTGCGCGGCATTATCGCCTCCATCACCCGCAACGCGGGCCAGACCTGCTCCGCCGGCTCACGTATGCTGGTGCATGAGAGCGTGCGTGACCAGTTTATCAACGGCATCAAAGAGGCAATGGAGAAGATGCGTCTGGGCCCCGGCCTGGAGAACCCCGACATGGGCCCGCTGGTCTCCAAGAACCAGTACGACATCGTGCTGCGGTACATGGAGATAGGCAAACAGGAGGGCGCGAAGGCGATCACCGGCGGAGGCATCCCCTCTGAAGAACGGCTCTCCCACGGCTACTTCGTCCAACCCACGCTGTTTGAGGCTTCCTCCTCGAGCATGCGCATCGCTCAGGAGGAGATCTTTGGCCCGGTGCTCACTGCTCTCACCTTCAAGGACATTGATGAGGCGATTGCGATAGCCAACGGCACGGAGTTCGGCCTGGTTGCTTCTATCTGGACCTCAGACATCCAGCGGGCCACCAAGCTGGCCGGGCAGGTCAAGGCAGGCCAGGTCTACATCAACAACTGGGGCGCAGGCGGCGCAGAGTCTCCTTTTGGCGGCTACAAGAAGAGCGGCTACGGGCGAGAGAACGGCATGGACGCCCTCAACGTCTACACCCAGACCAAGTCCGTCATCTCTTTCCTCGGCTAACACAGCAACGCACAACCCCAAGACCCGCTCACAAAGAGCGGGTCCCTTGCATTTGTATCTGAGCGTAGGAGAAACCTACTCGAGTAAGCAAGCTACTCTCGGAAGCCGGTTAGCAGACCAAAACCTGAATGTGACCCTCTTCAGCGTATGAAATCAGCTCCCGATCTCGCGTGACCACCGTGTAGCTAAACTCGCGGGCAGTCGCTGCGATAATCCGATCAACAGGATCCCTAGGTGCGTTACCGGGGAGGAACGCAGACTGAATCAATACGTCCGGCGACATATCAGCCAAAACTGTCCTCGGAACTGCCAGAACCCGCTCAAACCAGACTTGTGGTCGCATAGAAAGGCTTATCTTGCCCCGAGCAACTAGCATACCTATTTCCCAGGCAGTCATTGGGCAAATGTATTTGCTTTCCCCAGAAGCAAATACTTGGTTTAATATCTCGGCGGCTTCGTCAGCTATGGCATCGCCGTTCGCTATCCAGATCACCGCGCAAGTATCGAGCAGAAGGGGATGAACCGGCTCGCTCACTCTTCCTTGCCCCAATCCGGATCAGCAGGCTCTGTAAGATCGACGCCTTCATCCACCAGAACTGTTCCTTTAAGCGCGCCAAACAGAGGATCGCGAGTGAATACCGCAGTCCCTAAATCATCACTCTGAGAACCTCTCCGCGGACCGACCGTGACCCTTCGGAACACCAGCTTACGCCCTTCGATATCGACGCGCTCGGTCTTGAAACCAGCATCGAGCCAGACTTTCGTCATGACGTTGTTCGACGGGTTGTTGCTCCACCAAGCCCGGTTATGCTGTGCCAGGGGAGGCAGCTTTGTTTCTGTAATCCGTTCGATTTCGGAAAATGCCATCGTTAATTCATTTTTGGGCTGGGCCTTTAGATATTCGCCCAGCGGCGCGTATTTGCTCATAATAATGCTCCCACAGGGGTTGGCGACGGTCCCTTGTAGTACCTCCAGAGAGCTAGAAAGAGGAAGGAAGGAGAAGCATCTGGGTTAGTGACGCAATGCCAGGAAGCAAATTCCTGCGGCATCGAACGTTCGGCGGCGAACCACGCTACCGAACCCGGATTTGGATAAACGAATGCAAGAACATATTTATCCTGACCAGGCAAAATTCAAGTTTTCGAAAATCTTTAAAGAGACCGACTTGATCATCGCGGAAGTAAAAATGCAGGTTGCGAGGAGTGCCAGCAGCCTGGCTAATACAAAGTGCTTTTAACTCTAACAGATGCGATCGTTTCTCTAAAGATAGACTGAAGTCAATCTGGTTACGCCCTGTTACGCCAGGAATATTCTTTTCTCTGACGAACCCGTCAAGCAGTCCGTTCGCTACGAATCTTGAAAAGAGCAGCAGGCATTCTCCCTTGAACCAACCCTCAAGGCGGCTGTCAACTTCTGAAAACGTCTCAAAATACTCCCGCTTCCTTAGGAACCAGTCGGAGATGGATGGCATCAGTGCTTCTAAACGATCCTCTTGTAGATAGTTCACAGTACTCCTTTCATCACAGTGTGTGTTAGTGTGAGTGTATCTTACACTAAGGTAATACACCTTGTCAATGAGCAAAGCAGGCGCAGACCAATGGCCTGCGCCTGTGAACTTTAGCTTACTTGTTGGGAAACAACTTGAGTTGGTGTGATGCGTGCTCTTTTTCCTACCCCTCAACCGCCATCACGTGGCCGGTGACCTTCCACCGCACCAGTGTTATCGCCAGCGTGACCGCCAGGAGAAGCGGTCCCGTCGTCAACAAATACTTCAGCGCGTCGATGCCCTGTCTTGAGACCCAGTAGACTACGATATAACCGCCCGCCTGAATGACCAGCGCCGTGCTGAGCCACTCAACGTACGGCACCGCGTAGCGGAGGCCACGGGCAACCGCGCCGCGGAACAGGGCGGCCCCCACCGTCACGCTGATGAGCACCAAACCCATGCCCGATGCGTACACCCCAAACTGGAGCATCGCTCCGGCGACGCCCGCAACGGTCAGCGCGTTGACGATGACCAGGAGGAACAGCGGCAGCGTGCAGCCAATGGCCGCGACGCCATACGCGATGCCAAAGAGATAGACCGGCCAGTATCCCCGGCGAGCAGGGCCGGCATTGAATTTGAAGGGGAGGGTGAACGGTTTACCGGTAACCAGCAGATAAAATCCCAGGCCAAGGAGCCCGAGGCCCAGCACCATTGCTACCTGGGGCGCCACCTCCCGCACAATCAGACGCCCTCCCATGGTGACAATGAACCCTACGGAGCCAGAGATAGTCACGAACCCCATGGTGGCGATGAGACCCAAGACCATTGCCCGTGTTCCCCGCTTCAGCGCGGAGGTCTGCTCAAACCCCTCTTCCGCTGCGCCGAGGTGGTAGGAGATGTATGCAGGCAGCAGCGGGAAGGCGCACGGACTGATGGTGGTGATAATGCCCGCCTGAAACGCGAAGAGGATGGGTAGGTCTATCATTTCACACGTTCCAACTCGGCCTTGATGTCGTCATACTCATGAGTGAGTCTGCCCCTAAAGGAGACCCGGCCTTCCCTATCCACGATCACCGTCCCGCCGACTCCCATAGGGTCGAGGGACAGCACCGTTTTCCCGTTTGGATCAAGACACCGCACAAAGCGCTCAACTCCAGGTATCAAGAAGTCGTTGCGCAGGATGGTATCCATCTCTTCGCCGGTCACCGTCGGGTCCGTGGGCAGCACAATCACGGCGAGCTTATCCTCGCCGTACTCCGCTTGGAGGCGTGCAAGCGCCTCCACCGGAGGCGCTCATGATGGTCAGAGATTGGTCATATACAGGGCGACCAGCTTACCTCGAAAGTCGGAGAGTGCGCATCGCTCACCTTGGGACGTCTTTAACACAAAATCAGGAGCGGCGGGACGGTCCTCGAGAACCTGGCCCTCCAATATGCCGCATCCTGCGAAGATGATCATCAGAAGCAGCAGCGAGAGGGAAAAGGGGTTTGTTTTCACTAATTTGCGCGAACCTCGTTTTCTACCATAGATTTGAGTTGAGTATACTCCTGGGGAAAGCTGCCTCGAAAGGCGAGCTTCCCCAGCTTGTTAAAGATAACGAGGTCTGCAATACCATTCGGACTGAGCGCCGTCACCACCCGCGCGGTCGAATCTATTGCCCAAAGGTGGTCGCCACTTTCCGGAGTAGTTGCCCTCAACTCTGCTAGCTCCTTAAGAGAGACCGTTGGGTCGACATGAAGCCCTATGATCTTCACACTTGGGCCTGGGAAGTCAGCGGAGAGGCGAGCAAGCGCCTCAAATCGTGGACCTCAGGCGCTGCAGAACGAGGTGAGATAGAGAACCACCACGTTCCCATGCTGCTCTGAGAGGGTAAAGGCTTGGTCACCCAAAGCCGTCACCGTGAACTCGTCCCTTTCTGTCACACCGTTGCTCTGGACGCTCTTCAGCGAATCCGGCTGGGCGGACGCGCAACCGCCGGCGAGAGCCGCCAGACTTACAGCCAGAACAAAGACTAGCAATGACCACTTTGGTCTCATATTACGCGCTCTACTTAATCTCAGGGCATGACAGCACTCCGGCGGTTGAACCCTATCGCTTCGCCGGAGCGCTTCTCCGTCGTTACCGCCTCACTTTGAGCTTTATCATCTTGCCGTGGTTACGGGAAAGTCTGCCTGGATTGTCGCGGGCCAACTCTTCGCCCGTTCAGCGAAGAGCGGCATGAACTTCTCACTGGTGATGACATTGCTGTCATATATTACGACACCAGCGCCTTCAGAAAGATGCGCCTCAATGTGTAGAACCCCTGGCTCTGTCACGAGAGCCTTCTCTGTGGTAGAGTTTCAGCCGGCTCAAGTGAAGCCCTTCCAGGTCATATCGGCCCAACGCAGGCCTTCCGATTTCGCCTCAGCAGCGGGCTTTGCCGACGGCATCGACCCCACGAAGGGTTTGGGGGATACTGCAATCTGAGTAGCATTCCCCATCATGCTCATCCGGTCGGGTTTCATCATATCAGTCATGTCATGGCTCATGTCCCAGCTCATATTGGGGTCCTTGAGCATGACCTGCACGACCATACCACGCGGCTTGTCAGCAGCATCGTAGGCAGGAGCCATCAACGTGCCACCATCCCCCGACCACATCGGTGACCGCATGCGAGCCTGCTCACCCAGTATCTCGGCTTTTCCGGTATCCCTGGAAACCGCAACCAACTGCTGTTTGCCGTAGCTTCCCTGCATGAGCGCCGCAACCGTGTAGCTACTGATGTGCCATGCGGGTATCCAAGGGGTTTCCACCAACCCGCTGACCCGCTGTATCACTTTCACGCCGCCGTCCTTCTCGACTTTCACAATGGATAGCGTTGGAGAGACCGCTGGCTGTCCCTCTTTAGCGGGCTGAGGGTTAGACCTGACGGCAAGGTGGGTGCCATCCGGAGACCATGCGACTACTCCAGCCCGATAGAGACCACCATTGGGGACGTCTACCACAAGCTTCGGTTCGCCTCCGTTCGCGTCGATGAGGTAGAGGCCGCCGGTGGTGGGCTGCTTATTATAGGTGAAGGCGATGGTCTTCCCATCCGGCGACCAGGCCGCTGCTTCAATGGGGAGGTCATCTTTGAAAATCTGCTTCGCGTCCGTGCCGTCCGCCTTCACCGTCCACAGCCCTCGTCTATCAGGGTCGTGGTCGTTCATGGCCAGGCGCTGGCCGTCTGACGCCCATATTGGGGACATGTAGTAGCTGGCGGCATTAAGGACTTTCTTCACGCCAGACCCGTCCGCCTTCATCACGTAGGTTCCCCTCTGGTTTTGCGGAAAGAGACGGGTGAAAGCGATCATAGCGCCATCGGGCGACCAAACCGGGCTGTAGTCACCGGGACCCGGGCTCAGCAGTACGCTTTCCTTCCCGTCAGCCGTCATCACCCCGACGCGTCCACCCTGCGAGAAGGCAAGGAGGTGGACTTCCGTTTTATCCATTGGCGTCGACTCCATGGCCGAGGAATCTTTTGCAGTAGATTCCGACGCAGACTTGGAGCTGCTACAACCAATACTCAGCGCGAGGAGAAGCGCTGCAATGCTGAGGGAAAGCAACCCCCTCAGACGTTGAGCACGCATCATATGACCTCTCTTTCCAGCAAGCGATCTCAGGAAACCCTGAAGTGCGCCCGCAAAACTTAGTGTTATAAGCCTCACAACTAAGGCAGAAGTGTAGAGTGATGAATGTAATCTGTCAAGACAAGGTTCATGCTCATTCCTCAATAACAAATATGAACTTATGATGATACATCATATAAATTGGCCGACGGTTTGCAGCGATATCAGGAGGTCGGGAATCCATTACATGGCCGCGCGTCTGCGAAACTTAGCACTCTCCATCACTGAGTGCTAATATCCTCTTGACAAGCCGTTCTTCCTCTCATAAGATTGTCTTCGCGGAAGTGGTCTTTTGTTTGAATGTAGTAGCCCGGAGTGTGTGCTATGGCAGAACAATCAGCGGGAATCTATCTTAATAAGACAAGCAACAAGGTGCGACGCATTGGCATTGGTGTCCGGCCTCCGGAGGGCAGCGAATGGGTGAAAGTAACTGACGATCCTAACACCGGGATCCTCGCCGTGCGTGAGCAGGCGAAACAGAAGGAGCTCGGCGCAACGCCGGACGATATCGCATGGGACTTCTAGTCTCTTTTTGTTGTCCTTCAGATTAGCACTCTCATCGTTTGAGTGCTAATCTACCAATAGCAAGCAACAACAAGAAAGGAGGGTTGCCCAGAAGAAGAGCGGACCATATCTTCTACTGACAGCTCGCATGCCCTACGGCCCGCCGCGCACGCGGCGCGGCTTTGATAACGTACACAGAACACATTTAGGAGGAACTACATGACAACGGTATCTGCTACCTCACTGGCCCCCCTGGGAGATCGCGTCGTCGTTCGGGCGCTTGAGAAGGAAGAGGTGACCAAGAGCGGCATCGTGCTTCCGGACACGGCAAAGGAAAAACCTCAAGAGGGCGAGATCATCGCGGTCGGCCCCGGCAGGATGACGGATGAAGGCAAGCGCATCGCGATGGAGCTTAAGAAGGGTGACAAGGTCATCTTCTCCAAGTACGCGGGCACTGAGATAAAGCTTGACGAAATCGAATACCTCATCCTGCGCGAGACTGACGTCCTGGCCAAGCTCGGCTAGTCCATCACCATCGACCAAAAGGGAGAAGAACACTTATGGCTAAGCAACTGATTTACGAAGAAGAAGCCCGCAAAGCTCTGCGACGGGGCATTGACGCCCTGGCGGACACGGTGAAGATCACCCTCGGCCCCAAGGGCCGCAACGTGGTGCTGGACAAGAAGTGGGGCGCGCCCACCATCACCAATGACGGTGTGACCATCGCCAAAGAGATCGACCTGGAAGACCCCTTTGAGAACATGGGCGCTCAGCTCGTGAAAGAGGTCGCCACCAAGACCAACGACATCGCCGGCGATGGCACCACCACCGCCACCGTGCTGGCCCAGGCCATCGTGGGCGAGGGCCTCCGCAACGTGGCGGCCGGCGCCAACCCCATGGCCCTGAAACGGGGCATCGAGAAGAGCGTTGAGGCCGTGGTCAACAAGATTAAGGCGCTCTCCATCCCCGTGAGCGGCAAGGAGCAGATCGCCCAGGTGGCCTCCATCTCCGCAGCGGACAAGGAGATCGGCTCCCTCATCGCCGAGGTCATGGAGAAGGTCGGCAAAGACGGCGTCATCACCGTGGAGGAGTCCAAGGGCCTCAAGTATGAGACCGAGTACGTTGAGGGCATGAACTTCGACCGCGGCTACATCAGCCCCTACTTTGTGAGCAACCCCGACCGCATGGAAGCGGCCATTGAAGACCCCTACATCCTCATCTATGACAAGAAAATTTCCGCCGTCAGCGACATTCTGCCGGTCCTGGAGAAAGTCCTGAAGGTCACCAAGAACATCGTGATCATCGCGGAGGAAGTCGACGGCGAGGCGCTGGCAACCCTGGTGGTGAACAAGCTGCGGGGCACCATCAACTGCCTGGCGGTGAAGGCCCCGGGCTACGGCGACCGCCGCAAGGCCATGCTGGATGACATCGCCATCCTGACCGGCGGACAGGTCATCAGCGAAGAGACCGGCCGCAAGCTGGAAAGCGTTCAGATTGAGGAGCTCGGCCGCGCCCGCCGTGTCGTCGCCGACAAAGACGAGACCACGATTGTCGAAGGCCGCGGCTCCAACACAGACATTGAGGCCCGCATCAAGGCAATCAAGACACAGATGGACGACACAACCTCTGATTACGACCGTGAGAAGCTTCAGGAGCGCATGGGCAAGCTCTCCGGCGGCGTCGCGATCATCCGTGTCGGCGCAGCCACAGAGGTGGAGCTGAAAGAGAGGAAGCACCGCGTGGAGGACGCCCTCTCCGCAACCCGAGCGGCTGTGGAGGAAGGTATTGTCCCTGGCGGCGGCACCACCTTCCTGAACGCCCAGACCGCGCTTGACGCCCTGAAGCTTGAAGGCGACGAAGCCACCGGCATGTCCATTCTCCGCCGCGCCATGGAGGAACCTGCCCGGCGTATCGCCCTGAACGCCGGCAAAGAAGGCTCAGTGGTGGTAGAGGAGATCCGACGGCGACAGCGGGACACCAAGGACACCAACGTTGGCTACGACGCGGCACTGGATGAGTACGCCAACCTCATCGACCGCGGCATCATCGACCCAGCCAAGGTCACGCGCGCGGCCCTGGAGAACGCGGCCAGCATCGGCGCGCTGGTTCTGACCACGGACTCCCTGGTGGCCGACGTGCCGGAGAAGAAGGGCGCCATGCCAGGCGGTATGCCCTCCGGCGGCGGCGACATGGACTTCTAGTCCAGCCAAAAGACGACACACAGAGAGGCGGACCGCCATAGGCGGACCGCCTCTCCTCATTATCCCCTCGCCCCTGCTTTACCACAGGCATGCCTGGCGGACGTTCCCTCGCTCCTAGCGGGACCGAAGGTGGTGAGCCAGGTCAAACCAGAGGGATAGGCGCCGTCCTGAGCTTGTCGAAGGGGTGAGGAGGATTTGGTCACATGCTCATCCTCCACCGGCAGGCGGAGCGCCAGCTTGGTCATCGAAACCCCGGGCCAGCGGCGGTGGGCCAAGCTCGCTGTTCCTCAGCCGGCCCATGATGAGATTCCCTGACCAAAACGGCGCAGCGCAACCATCTCGGGAGCAGGACGTTATATACTAATAAGGATGGATGGTAAGGAGCACACCCTGCCACGTGGTTGTTAGAGACCAAGACCTTGCCGCGGTGCGGGGGCATCCCAGCTATGTGTGGCGCTTCGGGCAGGACCGCCGCATTGCTCTGGTGCAGCAGTATGTGCCGCTGGAAGGGAAGCGCATACTGGACATCGGCTGCGGCGTGGGCATGTACGTCCGCAAGTTCCGTGAGTTTAGCGACCATGTCTGGGGCATTGATCTCGAGGTCCCCAGAGTCGTCCAGGGCAGCAGGGTTGTCCCCAACCTCTCCGTGGCACGAGGGGAGAATCTCCCCTTCAAGGACGAGACGTTCGACGTCATCTTCCTCAACGAGGTGTTGGAGCACGTCGAAGATGACGCGCAGACGCTGCGAGAGGCGTTGAGGACGCTGCGCCCGGGAGGATACATCGTCATCTTTGTGCCTAACAGACTGTATTTTTTCGAGACCCACGGTTTCTATCTGGGGAAACGGTTCGTGTTCCGCCTCTTGCCCTTCATCAACTGGTTCCCAGACTCAATCCGGAACATCTTTGTTCCCCATGTGCGAGCATATTTGACGAAGGATTTGCAGCGGGCCGCGAAGGGCCTGCCCCTTCGAGAGGTTACCCATTCCTACGTTTATCCTGGGTTTGACAACATCGTGGCGCGGCACCCAAGAGTTGGCAGCCTGTTGAGGAACGTATTCTATGCCCTGGAGAGAACGCCAATGCGGATATTTGGCCTCTCCCATTTTCTGGTTTTGCAAAAAGAGGGGCGATAGGTTCATCTATGGCACGTAAATTTCTCTATCGGCGAGGCGCGGTAAAAAAGGGGACTGGCCCTCCCGCGTTGGTGCGGGTATTCAGCGCCTTCAGCGGCGTGTTCTTCCTGGGGACAGTCCTTGTTCTATTGGCGATCTTAGGCGGAGGCGTGAGCGCATACGCGTATATTGCCAAAGACCTGCCGTCTCCCAGTTCCCTCGCCACCAGAGAGGTCGCGCAGAGCACAAAAATACTGGACCGCAACGGGCAACTGCTCTTCGAGATTTTTGATCAGCAGTTAGGACGGCGCACACGGGTGTCGCTCAAAGAGGTATCTCCCTACCTTGTCCAGGCGGCCATCGCGACAGAGGATGCGGATTTCTATCAAAACCAGGGCGTGAACATCAGGGGAATCGTGAGAGCCGCATGGAATGTTGTGGCAACCGGGGCGGTCACCCAGGGAGGAAGTTCCATCACGCAGCAATTGGTCAAGAACGCTCTTATCCCAGAAGGCGAGCGCTCGCAGATAAGCATCCTCCGCAAGCTCAAAGAGATTATTTTGTCGGTCGAGTTGACCCGGCGCTTTAGCAAAGACGAAATCCTTGAGTATTACTTGAATGAGATCAACTATGGCAACCTGAGTTACGGCATCGAGTCAGCGGCTCAGAGCTACTTCGGGAAATCAGCCAGGGACCTGGACCTAGCAGAGGGCGCGATGTTGGCCGGCATTCCACAAGCGCCAGCGGTGTATTCACCGTTGCTCAACCCCGAGGGAGCGAAAAGGCGACAGCAAACCGTCCTTAATCTCATGGTGCGGCAAGGGTTCGTCACTCAAGCCGAGGCGGACAAGGCAGGGGCCGAAGAACTCTCGTATCACGGGAAGCCGGTGTCCTTTGACATCAGAGCTCCCCACTTTGTGTTCTATGTGACGAGGCTTCTGGAGGAGAAGTATGGCTCTCGGCTTCTCTTTCGTGGCGGCCTCAAAGTTACCACGACACTGGACATCAACCTTCAGGAGATGGGAGAGGACGTAGTCAGGGAGGTGGTGGCAAAGACCAGCCAGACTATCAATGCCCACAACGCCGCCTTGGTAGCGATAGATCCAAAGACGGGCGAGATACTGACCATGGTGGGAAGCGCCGACTACTTTGATGCATCCATCGATGGTCAGGTGAACATCGCAACTGCTGAGCGACAGCCGGGTTCATCCTTCAAACCCTTCACGTATCTCACGATGTTCCAGAAGGGCTATAACCCTGCAACGATGCTCCTGGATATCCCAAAGACCTTTGATGACGGATCGGGTCGCGCGTACAACCCCGATAATTTTAACCGCCAGCATGCCGGCCCCGTGTCGGTGCGGGAGGCGCTGGCCAACTCGATGAACATTCCCGCCATCCGTGCTATCGAAATGGTGGGGGTAGACGAAGTGCTCGACACTGCCCACAAGATGGGAATTACGACGCTGAATCGCAAGGGTTGGTACGGGCTCTCACTGACCCTCGGCGGAGGCGAGGTGAAACTGTTGGATATGACCTATGCCTACTCTGTGTTTGGCAATGAGGGAAAGATGGCGGGGTTGCCTGTGTTGGAGGAGAAGCAGCAGCAAGGTCACCGCAGCCTCGATCCGGTTGCCATTCTGAAAATAGAGGACGCCAATGGGAAGGTGCTTGAGGAGTTCAAGCAGCCTCAGGAGAGGCAGATCATTCCTCCGGAGTATGCCTATCTCATCACCAACATATTGACGGACAACGCCGCTCGCGCGCCGGTCTTTGGCAATACGCTGGTGTTACCGGGCGGACGCCCAGGCGCGATCAAGACGGGCACCACGGAGGACCTGGGTGACTTCTGGCAGATGGGGTATACCCCTGAGTTAGCGGTTGGCGTGTGGATGGGCAACTCAAACAATGCCAAACTGACCGGCGGGTTCAGCAGCACCACCGCAGGGCCTATCTGGATGCAATTCGTGAATCAGGCCCTGGAAGGCAGAGAACCCACCCCGTTCCGCCGCCCGCCGAACGTCGTGGCGGCGACGGTCTGCGTGCCATCGGGGCTGCTCCCTACTCCGGAGTGCCAGAGGACGAAGGGTGAGCTTTTCATCGCAGGGCAGGTTCCTGCTGAGAAAGACAATCTGTACCGCAGAGTCCGCATCGATAAACGCACCGGCCTGTTGCCTCCGAATGATTTGCCTGCCGAGTTTGTGGAAGAAAAGATCTTCCTCGTGCTGCCGGAAGAGGCACGGGCTTGGGCCAAGCAGGCCGGAATAGAACAGCCTCCCACGGAGACCAGTCCGCTGCCCCCGCTGCTCACGGCAGCCATCACATCGCCTGCGCCCGGCGCGATAGTGGGGGGAACGCTGAGTATTCGGGGGACTGCTGGCGGCAGAGACGTGGACCAGTACTACGTGGAGATTGGTTCTGGGGTCTCACCGCGCTCATGGGTGCAAGCGGTGCCGCCGCGCAAGGATGCGGTGACCAATAACATCATTGGGCGCTATGAGACACAGACTATGCCTGACGGCCAGTACACGCTGCGGCTCACCATCAAGTACATCGAAAAGAAGGACCCGCTAGAAATCAGAGTGCCGATCTCTGTGGATAACACCAAACCCGTGGTGAAGATTGTTGCGCCTGCCCAGGACGTCTCCATTCACCAGGGAGCGGATGACACCTTCTGGGTGGGAGCAGAGGTTGGCGACCAAAACGGCATTGCCCGCGTTGAGCTTTACCTCGATGGAGAGAAAGCCTCTCAGACGGACAGGCCGCCATACCAGCTACCCGCCAAGCTCACGCGAGGCGCCCATTCACTCTATGTGGTGGGTGTTGACACGGCGGGCAATTCAGGTAAGAGCCAGACGATCACTGTACAGAGACCGTGAGCAGCACGTATGTGGGGTTGCCCCGATCTGACGGACATCCATAATAGTGGGTGAAGACCCAGAAAGGATGTCCAGATGGAAGCAACAGGGAGTCGGCAACGGCGCGTGTTCGCGCCGGAGTACAAAGCAGAGG
>Ga0082335_1004409_pt1 | contig 21194 bp, 19 predicted proteins | sample Subgrocontami58m_FD_72375 | JGI IMG/M metagenome (GOLD analysis project Ga0082335, IMG submission 72375) | Subsurface groundwater microbial communities from S. Glens Falls, New York, USA - GMW37 contaminated, 5.8 m (SPADES assembly) (version 2) ... | reverse complement strand
TCCACGGCGGAGCGTGGCCCGAGGAGCTGCTGCGGGTCGCCTGGAGCCGGGTGATCCAGAACTCGGCGCACGACTCGATCTGCGGCTGCTCGGTGGACGCCGTCTGCGAGCAGGTGCTCGCGCGCTACGCCGAGGCCGAGCAGATCGCCGGCGAGCTGACCCGGCGGGCGGCCGCGGCGGCCGCGGCGCAGGCGCCGAGAGGCTCGATCGTGGCGCTCAACCCGTCGCCGCGCGAGCGCAACGACGTCGTCGAGGTCGAGCTGCCGGTCCCGGACGGGTGGGAGGACGTCGCGCTCGAGCTTGCGGACGGCAGCCTCGCGGCAACGCAGGAGGTGGGCCGATCGCGCCCGGTGCTCTACTCGGCCGAGCTGGAGGGCCCGGAGCTCGCCGAGTTCTTCCGGCGCGTCCACGGGCGCGAGCTCTTCGGACGCTTCCTGAACGGCGTCCGGGTCGAGGAGGAGCGCGTGACGTTCGACGTCGCGGACGAGCCCGACCCGGAGTGGCTGGACGTTGACGCGTTGCGGCGCGACCTCTCGACGGACGGCCGCCGGCACGTCGAGATCGTCGCCGAGCCGCGTCGCCGCCTGCTCATGCGCCTGCCGGCGCCGGCGCTCGGGTGGAGCGCCGGCCGCCTCGTCCAGGGGGCCGGACGGGTCGAGCACGCCGTCCAGGTGGAGGAGCGGAAGCTCTCGAACGGCCTGCTCGACGTGGCGGTGGCCGACGACGGGACGCTGCGCGTCGGCGACCTCGAGGGCGTCGGCCGGCTCGTGGACGGCGGCGACTTCGGCGACAGCTACAACTACGCGCCGCCTGCGGCCGACACGCTGGTCGAGGAGCCGGAGTCGGTCTCGGTGGAGCTCCGCGCGGCCGGGCCGGTCGCCGGCGAGCTCGAGGTCGTACGCACGTTCCGCTGGCCGGCCGGCGTGCTCCCGGACGGCTCGGCGCGCTCGACGGAGACCGCACCGGTCGCCGTGACGACTCACGTCGAGCTCCGGGCGGGTGAGCCGTTCGTCCGGGTGCGGGTCTCGCTCGACAACCCGTGCTCCGACCACCGGCTCCGCTTCCACGTGCCGCTTCGCCGGCCCACGCGGAGCTCGTTCGCCGAGGGCCAGTTCGCCGTCGTCGAGCGCTCGGGGCTCCCCGAGGCGGGTCACGGCGAGGTGCAGCTCGGGACGTATCCGGCGCGCGGCTTCGTGGATGCAGGCGGCGTCGCGATCCTGCTGCCGCATGTGCTCGAGTACGAGCTGCTCGAGGAGCGCGAGCTGGCGCTGACCGTGCTGCGCGCCACCGGGCTGATCAGCCGCTCCGCGCACCCGTACCGCGAGGAGCCGGCCGGGCCGGAGGTCGAGATCCCCGACGGGCAGTGCCGCCGTCCGTGGAGCATCGCCTTCGCCGTCTACCCGCACGAGGACGGCAACGTGCTCGACGCGATGGAGCACTACCAGCACCCGTTCGTGACCGCGCGGGGCGGCGGCGGCGAGACGACAGCCGGGGAGGGCCTGAGTGTCGAGGGGGCCATGCTGTCCTCGCTCAGGCGGCGCGGCGAGTGGCTCGAGCTGCGACTCGTCCGCCAGCGGCCCGACCCGGGGGAGGCGATCGTCTCCGGCGGCTTCAGCGACGGCCGGGAAGTCGATCTCCTCGGTCGACCTCTGGGCCCGCTGGGCCTCGACGGCGGCTCCCTGCGCCTCGAGCTCGGCGCGTGGCAGATCCGTACGGTTCAGCTCAGGTGCTAAACGCGGCAGGCGCGGCGCACGAGATACTGCTCGCTCATGGCGGGGTTCGAGGACGTCGCAGAGGTCATTGCCGATCCCGAGCGAACGCTCGTCTACGAGGAGGGCTGGCAGTCGTGGAGCCCTGCGGGGCTCTACCCGGCGACCGCGACGTCGCCCCGCGCACCGGACGCCGTCCGGCAGACGATGGGCTACAGGCCGGGGAAGCCGGGGCCCGAGCACGGCTTCCAGGGGGAAGGGCTGCTCGGCGTCGTGCCGCCGGAGGGGCCCGCGCGGCTGTGGGCCACCACGACACCGGACATCGCCTCCATCCGCGTGCGCGCCGAGCGCGACCGGCTCGTCGTCTCCGCCGACGGGCCCGTCGTGGAGACGTCGAGCGCGCGCCTCGTCGACGCGCTCGGCGCCTGGGCCGACGCCGCCGGCCCCGGCCGGATCCGCTCGATCCCGCCCGGCTGGTGCTCCTGGTACCACTACTGGCAGGGCGTCACCGAGGACGACATCCTCCTCAACCTCGCCGCGATCGGCCGGCTCGGCCTCGACGTCGAGATCGTCCAGATCGACGACGGCCACCAAGCGGCGCCGGGCGACTGGCTCGAGCGCTCGCCCCGCTTCGGGCCGCTCGACCGCCTCGCCGGCCGGATCCGCGCGGCCGGGCGGACGGCCGGAGTCTGGATCGCGCCCTTCGTCGTCGGCGAGCGCAGCCGGCTCGCCGCCGAGCACCCCGACTGGCTCGTCGAGGGCGCGGACGCCGGCTTCAACTGGGAGCAGCGGCTGGGCGTCCTCGATGTCGGCCACCCGGCCGCCGCGGAGCATCTGGAGGGCGTCTTCCGCACCCTCGCGGAACAGGGGTTCGACTACTTCAAGCTCGACTTCCTCTACGCGGGAGCGATCCCGGGGCTCGACGCCTACCGCGAGGCGATGCGACTGATCCGGGCCGGCGCCGGCCCGGACGCGATCCTGCTCGGGGCCGGGCCGCTTCTGCCCAGCATCGGCCTCGTCGACGCGATGCGCATCGGGCCGGACATCGACCCGCGCTACGAGTCCGCGACCGGCGACGTGTCACTGCCGTCCGGCAGGGGTGCGGTCGCGGTCTCACGGGCGCGGGCCTGGATGCACGGGCGGCTCTGGGCGAACGACCCCGACTGCCTGATCGTCCGCCCCGAGGTCGAGCGCCGCGAGGCCTGGGCCGAGCACGTCGAGGCCTACGGCGGGCTCGTCTTCTCGAGCGATCCCCTCGACGAGCTCGACCCGCGCGGGCTCGAGCTCACGCGCCGCGCCCTGCGCGCCTCGACCACCGACCCGGTCGCGTGGGACCCCTTCGAACGGTGACCCTGCGGCTCAGACGCCGATGTCCTCGTTCCAGAGCTCGGGGTGCTCGGCGATGAAGCCCTCCATCAGCTCCTGGCACTCGGCGGACCGGAGGTGGACGACCTCGACGCCGCGTGCGACGAGCAGCTCCTCGGGACCGCGGAAGGTCGTGTCGTCCCCGATCACGACGCGCGGGATGCCGTAGAGGAGGATCGCGCCCGTGCACATGTCGCAGGGCGAGAGCGTGGTGTACATCGTCGCGCGCCGGTAGACCGCCGCCGGCCAGCAGGCGGCCGTCCACGGCGAGCGCGGCCGATCCCTCGGCGGCCGAAGATGACGAGCGCGATGCACACCCAGCCGCGTCCGGCGACTCTCCCGTCGCCCGACTTGCGCGGCCGGTCGGGGTTCCACTAAACTTGTGCCCGTCGGGCCACATATCGCCCGGCCGGTGCAGTGGCAGCGAAGCCGGTGCGATTCCGGTGCTGTCCCGCAACTGTGATGCCCCTTCGGGGGATGAGCCAGGTCGCCTGCTCTGCGCCGCGATGTCCAGCCCTCGGAGGAAGGGCGGCTTCGCGCGGCAGGCGCCGCTCGGGCCTCCTCCCTCCGCTCACGCGGAGGTTTTTTATGGTCACGAAGAAGTTCCTCGCGGCGCTGCTGGCCGCGGCGTTCGCTACGGCGGGCGTCCTCGGACTCGAGGCAGGCCAGGCCAGGCCGGTCGGCAAGATCGCGACGCGTCCGGCGTTCCCGGTGACGATCAAGGCCGCTAACGGCTACGTCACGATCACGAAACGGCCGGCGCGGATCGTCTCGCTCTCGCCGACCGCGACCGAGTCGCTGTTCGCGATCGGCGCGGGCGCCCAGGTGATCGCCGTCGACGATCAGTCGAACTACCCGGCGAACGCGCCCCGGACGAAGCTCTCGGGGTACCGGCCGAACGCCGAGGCCGTGGCCGCGTACGAGCCGGATCTCGTCGTCACCTCGTCGGCCGCGAACAACCTGCTCCCGGCGCTCGAGCGGCTGAAGATCCCGGTGCTGCTCGAGCCTGCGGCGAAGAGCATCGGCGACACCTACGTGCAGATCAGGCAGCTCGGCTTCGCGACCGGCAACGATGCGCCGGCCGTCTCGCTCGTCAAGCGGATGAAAGCGAGCATCGCCAAGATCGTCGACTCGACACCGCGCGGGCGGCAGCTCTCCGTCTACCACGAGCTGAGCCCCGATTACTACTCCGCGACGTCGAAGACGTTCATCGGCCGCGTTTACACGCTGTTCGGCCTGCGCAACGTCGCTGACGCCGCCGACAAGGCCGGGTACGGCTACCCGAAGCTCGCGGGCGAGTACGTCATCTCGGCGAACCCGGACCTGATCGTGCTCGCGGACACGAAGTGCTGCGGGCAGTCGGCCGAGACGGTGCGCTCCCGCCCCGGGTGGGACGCCGTCAGCGCCGTGCGCAACGGGAACGTGGTCGCCGCGAACGACGACACCGCCTCGCGCTGGGGGCCGCGGATCGTCGACTTCGTCCGGCTGGTGGCGCAGACGGTGCGCAAGGCGCGGTCGTAGCCCTTGGCGATGTCGCGGACACGCGTTCTCGCCGGGTCGGTGGCCGGCCTCGCCTTCCTGCTCGTCGCCGTGGCGGCGGGCGTGCTGGTGGGGCCGGCCCAGCTCGGCCTGGTCGACGTGCTCGAGGCGTTCGCGTCGCACGTCCCGCTCTCGGGAGTCGAGTCGCCGCTCAGCGAGACGGAGTCGACGATCGTGTTCGAGCTCCGGCTCCCGCGCGTCGTCCTCGGCGCGCTCGTCGGGGCGATGCTCGCGCTCTCGGGCGCGGCCTACCAAGGTGTGTTCCGCAACCCGCTCGCCGACCCGTACCTGCTCGGCGTCGCGGCCGGCGCCGGTCTGGCGGCGACGATCGTGATCGCCTACGGGCCGCCCGGAGCCGGGTCGAGCCTGCTGCTCCCGGCCGCGGCGTTCGTCGGCGCAGCCGGGAGCGTTGCGGTCACGTACGTGCTCGGACGGGCGGGCGGGACGGGCGTCGCAGGCCTGATCCTGGCGGGCGTCACCGTCGCCGCGTTCCTGACGGCGATCCAGACGTTCGTGCAGCAGCAGCGCTTGGAGACGATCCGGGACGTCTACGCCTGGCTGCTCGGCCAGCTTGGGACGGCCGGCTGGCGCGACGTCCTGATCGTACTGCCGTACGTCGCCGTCAGCGCCGTGGTGATCCTCGCGCACCGGCGGCTCCTCGACGTGCTCCGGGTCGGCGAGGACGAGGCCGCGACGCTCGGCGTCAACGTCGAGCGGGTGCGCCTGCTCGTAATCGTCGCGGCGACGGTGGGGACGGCGGCGGCCGTCGCGGTGAGCGGCCTGATCGGCTTCGTGGGCATCATCGTCCCGCACGCGATCCGCTTGGCGATCGGCGCCAGCTACCGGATCGTGCTGCCGCTCTCGATCGTCGTCGGCGCGGGCTTCCTCGTCTTTGCCGACGTGTTCGCGAAGACCGCCCTCTCGCCCGCCGAGCTGCCGATCGGCGTCGTCACAGCGTTCTTCGGCGCGCCGTTCTTCGCGCTCGTGCTGCGCACCGCTCGGACGGTGGGATCGTGAGCGCACGGCCTGCCGGCCTCCCGGTCGCCGACCCTGGGCGGCGACCCCGGATCGGATCGAGGAGGAGCGCGTGAGCCGTGCCGGCGAGCGGCTCGAGCGCCCCTCGCTGCCGGCCGGCTACGACGACTCGCGCGCGGGCGAGCGCCGCGGCGACCCCGCCGGCTGGCGTTTCTCCGCGGGCGAGCGCGAGGCCGTCTGGCGCGTGCTCGCCGAGCGCCGCGACATCCGCCGCTTCCGTCCCGACCCGCTTCCCGACGGGATGCTGCGCCGCCTGCTCGAGGCCGCGCACAGCGCGCCGTCCGTCGGACTGATGCAGCCGTGGCGCTTCGTCGTCGTCGAGAGCGAGCGGACGAAGGCGGCGATGCAGGCGCTCGCCGCGCGCGAGCGGCTCGTCCAGAGCGAGCGCTTCGACGAGCGGACGCGGCAGTTCCTCGACCTGAAGATCGAGGGGATCCGCGAGGCGCCCGTTAGTCTCTGCGTGTGCTGCGACCGCGAGGCGGGCGGTCGTGAGGTGCTCGGGCGGCACACGATCCGGGACACCGATCTCTACAGCACCTGTCTCGCGATCGAGAACCTCTGGCTCGCCGCGCGCGCGGAAGGGATCGGCGTCGGCTGGGTCTCCTTCTACCGTCCGGACGACGTACGCGCGCTGCTCGGCCTGCCCGAGCACGTCGTCCCGGTCGCCTGGCTCTGTGTCGGCTACCCCGACGAGCGGCCCTCGCGGCCGGGCCTCGAGGCCGCCGGCTGGGGACGCCGCCGCCCGCTCGACGAGCTCGTCTTTGCGGAGCGGTGGGGAGAGCCCCCGGCGGCGAGCGCGGTGGACGAGCTCGCCGCCCCGGCGGTCGGTGCCAGTCGGCCGCGGCAGCTTCCGGGCTGGTGGCGCCGGCTCGCCGTCGACGTTCGTCCGGGCGACACAGCCGCCGTCGTGCGGGTGCGAGACGCGTCGGACAAGCTCATCAAGCCGGCCGGAAGCCTCGGCGGCCTGGAGTCGCTCGTCGAGCGCTTCGCGCTGGCGACGGGGGCGCCGCCGCCGCCGGAGCCGCGTGCCGGAATCCTCGTGCTCGCCGCCGACCACGGCATCGCCACGCGCGGGGTGAGCCTCTACCCGCGCCGGGTTTCGGCACAGGTCGCCGCGGCGGCCGCGCGGGGGGAGACGGCGATCGGCGTGCTCTCTCGCGCGCTCGGCGCCGAGCTGGTGATCGCGGATGTCGGGCTCGCCGGGCCGAAGCGAGAGGGGCTCGTCGACCGCCGCGTCGCCGAGGGCAGCGACGACATCGCCGGCGGGCCGGCGCTCACGCCGGAGACGTTGCGGGCGGCGGTCGAGGCCGGCCACGCGCTCGCGGCCGAGCTCGCCGAGCGCTGCGACCTGCTCGTGCTCGGCGAGATCGGAATCGGGAACACGACCGTGGCGAGCGCTCTGCTCGCCGCCCTCACCGGCCTTCCGCCCGCGGCGGTCTGCGGTCGCGGCACCGGCCTCGACGCACAGGGTCTCGAGCGCAAGCGCTCCCTCGTCGCCGCGGCGCTCGCGGCGAGCACGCCCGAGCGCGACTACCTGATCGCCGGCCACCGGTCGGCGGAGCCGGCGCACGAGCGCGTGCTCGTCGAGCTCGGGCTCGAGCCGCTGCTCGACCTGCGGCTGCGGCTCGGCGAGGGCAGCGGCGCCGCGCTCGCGCTTCCGCTCGTCGGGCTCGCCGGACGGCTCCACGCCGAGATGCGCCACTTCGACCAAGCCGGTGTCGACCGGGCGACGGACGAGGTCGAGGCGTGAACGCGCTCGAGCTCGACTCGGTGAGCGTCGCCTACGGCCAGGCGCTCGTCCTGGACGACGTGTCGCTCGAGGTGGGCGCCGGCGAGTGGGCCGCCCTGATCGGACCAAACGGAGCGGGAAAGACGACGCTTCTCCGCGCCGTCGCCGGCCTCGTCGCCTCGGCGGGCACGATCCGCGTCGGCGGGCGGGACGCGCGGGAGCTGCGGCGCCGGGAGCGAGCGCGCCGAATCGCGCTCGTGCCCCAGTCGCCGGTGGTGCCACCGGAGATGACCGTGCGCGAGTACGTGCTGCTCGGACGGACGCCGCACGTCGGCTATCTCTCGAGCGAGAGCCGGCGCGACCGCGACGCGGCCGACCGGGCGGTCGCGCGACTCGAGCTGGAGCCGTTCGAGCAGCGGCCGCTCGCGTCGCTCAGCGGCGGCGAGCGCCAGCGCGCGGTGCTCGCGCGCGCGCTGGCGCAGGAGGCGGAGGTGCTCCTCCTTGACGAGCCGACGAGCGCGCTCGACATCGGCCGCCAGCAGCAGGCGCTCGAGCTGATCGACACGCTGCGGCGCGAGGACGGTCTCACCGTGCTCGCGGCGATGCACGACCTGACCCTGGCCGGCCAGTACGCGGACCGCCTGTTCCTCCTCGACCGCGGCGCGCTCGTTGCAACCGGGACGCCGAGGGAGGTGCTGCGCGAGGACCTGCTCGCAGCTCACTACGAGGCCGACGTCCGCGTCATCGTGGCGGGATCCGACGTGCTCGTGCTGCCTGCGCAGCGCACCCGAGCGGCTCTCGCCGCCGGAGGGGCGACGTGAGGGCGCTGATGGTGCAGGGCACGTCGAGCTGGGCCGGAAAGAGCCTGCTGGTCACCGCGCTCGCCCGGCTGATCGCGCGGCGCGGCATCGCTGTCGCGCCGTTCAAGGGGCAGAACATGTCGAACAACGCGCGCGTCGTGCAAGGGGGAGAGATCGGCGTCGCGCAGTACCTCCAGGCGCTCGCCGCCCGGGTCGAGCCGGACGTGCGCATGAACCCGGTGCTCGTGAAGCCCGAGGGCGACAACCACAGCCAGGTCATCGTCCTGGGCAAGCCGGACCTTCAGCTCAGCCGCGCGCAGTGGCGCATGCGCGCACCGAGCCTCTGGCCCGCGATCGAGTCGTCGCTGCGCTCGCTCGCCTCGGAGTACGAGCTGCTGCTGATCGAGGGCGCCGGCAGCCCAGCGGAGATCAACCTGCGCAGCACGGACCTCGCGAACATGCGCGTCGCGCGGCTCGCCGAGGCGAGCGTCCTCCTCGTCGCCGACATCGAGCGCGGCGGCGCGTTCGCGCACCTCTACGGAACGTGGGCGCTGCTCGGGCCAGACGAGCGGAGCCTCGTGCGCGGCTTCGTCCTGAACAAGTTCCGCGGCGACCCCGCGCTGCTGCCGCCGGGGCCGGAGCGGCTCGAGCACCTGACGGGCGTCCCCGTCGTCGCGGTCGTACCGCGCCTCGAGCACGGGCTCCCCGACGAGGACGGCGGCGCCCCGCCGGTCCGCGGCCCGGCCGCGAGACCCGAGGTGGCGGTCGTGCGCTATCCAACCGCGTCGAACCTCGACGAGTTTAAGCCGCTCGAGCAGGTCGCCGACGTCGTCTGGGCGCGCTCGCCGCGCGAGATCGAGCGCGCCGATCTCGTCGTCCTGCCCGGCTCGAAGCACGTCGCCGGCGACCTCGCGTGGCTCCGGCGGACCGGCCTCGCGGGCGCTGTGGCGGCCCGCGCTCGCGCCGGCGGGAGGGTGCTCGGCATCTGCGGCGGCCTCCAGTTGCTCGGGGAGGTGATCGAGGACCCTGCCGGGGTCGACGGCGAGGGGCGCGGACTCGGCCTGCTCCCGCTGAGGACCGTCTTCTGTGCCGAGAAGCTCGCGCGCCGCACGAGCTCGCGCTTCGCCGACCTCGAGCCGCCGTGGCGCGGGCTCTCCGGTCGCGACGTCTCGGGCTACGAGATCCGGCACGGGACGACGGCTCCGAGCGGCGCGGTCGCCGCGGCCCTCCCGGACGGACTCGGCTTTGCGGCGGGGCCGGTACTCGGGATCTACCTACATGGCCTCTTCGAGCAACCCGAGCTCGTCGAAGCGCTGCTCGGCGTGTCGCCGGCGCGGACGCTCGACGCCGAACTCGACCGGCTCGCCGACGGTGTCGAGCCCCACCTCGACGTGGACGAGCTCCTCGCGCTCGCCGGACTCGGATGAGCAGCCGCGAGCCGCACGTGCCCCCGACCGACCCCCCTGGGCGCCCGCCGCAGCGGCACGCCCGCTCGCTCGTCCTTGTGAACACAGGGCACGGCAAGGGCAAGTCGACGGCGGCGTTCGGCGTCGTCATGCGCGCGGTCGCGCGCGACTGGCGCGTCTGCGTGATCCAGTTCGTCAAGTCCGACCGCTGGAAGGTCGGCGAGGAGAAGGTCGCACGGCGGCTCGGCGTCGATTGGCTGAAGGGCGGCGACGGCTTCACCTGGCTGTCGCCCGACCTCGACGGGTCGCGCGCCCGAGCCGTCGCGGCGTGGGAGCTCGCGCAGGCGGTGCTCGCCGCCGGCGAGCACGAGCTCGTCGTGCTCGACGAGGTCACCTATCCGATCAACTGGGGCTGGATCCCGGGCGAGGAGGTCGTCGCCGCGATCCGCGCCCGTCCCGAGCGGGTCAACGTCGTCGCCACGGGCCGCGACGCGCCGCCGGAGCTGATCGAGGTCGCGGACACCGTCACGGAGATGGTGAAGGTGAAGCACGCCTACGACCGCGGCATCCGCGCCCGCCGGGGGATCGACTTCTGATGGGCGGGGCGGCGGCGGCGCTCGCCGGCTACGCCGCCGATCGCGCGCTCGGCGACCCCGCGCGCTTCCATCCGGTCGCGGCCTTCGGAGCCATCGCGGCCGCGTTCGAGTCGCGGCTCTGGCGCCCGAGCAGACCGGCCGGGGCCGCGTACACCGCGCTGCTCGTCGGAGGAACGTGGACGGCGACCGCCGCGCTCCGGCGCGCGCTCCGCGCCCATGGCGGGGCGACGCTGCTCCTGGACGCGGCGGTCGTCTGGACGACGCTCGGAGGGCGGTCGCTCGAGCGGGCGGCAGGCGCGCTCGCCGCGGCCGTCGAGGCCGGCGACCTGGAGCGCGCCCGTGCGCTCGCGCCGACGCTCGTGGGACGCGACCCGCGCGAGCTCGGGCCCGACCAGCTCTGCCGCGCCGCGGTCGAGTCCGTGGCCGAGAACACCGCCGATGCGGTGCTCGCCCCGCTCCTCTGGTTCGTGTTCGGCGGCGCGCCCGCGGCGGCAGCCTACCGGGCCGCGAACACCCTCGACGCGATGGTCGGCCACCGGAACGACCGCCATCTCCGCTTCGGCTGGACCGCTGCTCGGCTCGACGATCTCCTCAACTGGCCGGTCGCGCGCGTCGGAGCGGCCCTCTCCCTGGCACTCGCCCCGTCGGTCGGCGGGAGCCGCCGCCGGGCCTGGCGGACGCTGCGCCGGGACGGCGGGTCGCATCCGAGCCCGAACGCCGGGTGGATGGAGGCCGCCTTCGCCGGCGCTCTCGACGTCCGCCTCGGCGGCGTGAACCGCTACGGCACCCGTCTCGAGCGCCGGCCCGTGCTCGGCTCGGGCGCGGCGCCGGCGCCGGAGGACGTCCGGCGCGCGATCCGCCTCGCGCGGGTCGTCTCCCACACCGGCGCCCTACTCGCCGTCGCAGCGAGCGCCCGCCGATGAGCGCCGGCTCGAGGATCAGGCCGGGACTTCGTTTCCACGGCGACCAGCTCGCCGCGCCGGGGACGCTCGACTTCGCCGTCAACGTCTGGCCGGGCGGCCGGCCGCGGCGGCTCCGCCGCGCGCTCCATCGCGCGCTCCTCTCGGCCTCGTATCCGGACGAGACCGCCGCAGTGACGGCGCTCGCGCGGCGCTACCGGCGGCCACGCGCCGAGGTGCTCCTCACGAACGGCGCCGGCGAGGCGTTCTGGCTCCTGGCGCACGCCCTCCGCCCGCGGCACGCCGTCTGCGTCCACCCGTCCTTCACGGAGCCCGAGGCCGCGCTCCGGCAGGTCGGAGCGAGGATCACGCGCGTCTTCAGGCGCGAGGGCGACTGGTCGCTCGACCCGACGGCCGTGCCCGACGACGCGGAGCTCATCGTGCTGGGGAACCCGAACAACCCGACGGGCAACGTCGACCGGCCGAGCGCGATCGCCGCCCTCGCCCGGCCGGGGCGGGTGCTCGTCGTCGACGAGGCCTTCATGGACTTCGTCCGCAGGCGCGGCTCGAGCCTCGCCGAGCGGCGGGACGTGCCGGGGCTCGTCGTCGTGCGGAGCCTGACGAAGCTCTGGTCGCTCGCGGGCGTCCGCGCGGGCTTCGTGCTCGCGCCGGCGGAGCTCGTCGCGACGCTGAGCGAGAACCGGCAGCCCTGGAGCGTGAACGCGCTCGCCTGCGCCGCGCTCGAGGCCTGCGCGAACGACCGCGTCACGCAGAAGCGCGTCGCGCGCGACGTCGCGGCCGCGCGCGCGGAGCTCGCCGGCCGGCTCGAGGCGCTTCCCGGACTCCGTGTCTGGCCCTCGGAGACGAACTTCCTGCTGCTCGAGGTGCCGGACGGCCCCGCGCTGACCGAGGCGCTGCGGCGCGACGGACTCGTCGTGCGCCCGGCGTCGTCGTTTCCGGGTCTCGGTCCGAATCACCTGCGCGTCGCCGTGCGCCTGCCGGAGGAGAACGCCCGGCTCGCCGTCGCCCTCGAAGCCGCACTGCGCGGAGGCTTGCGCTGACGCTGATCGTGCTCCTCGGCGGCGCCCGCAGCGGCAAGTCGCGGCTCGCGCTCCGCCTCGCCTCGCGCTGGGACGGCCCGGTGACGTTCGTCGCGACCGCGGAGGCGCGCGACGACGAGATGGCCGAGCGCGTCGCGCGGCACAGGGCGGAGCGGCCGTCTGAGTGGACGACCGTGGAGGAGCCCGTCGCGCTCGACGCGGCGCTCGCCCGCGCGCCGGCCGGCGCGTGCGTCGTCGTCGACTGCCTCGCGCTCTGGCTGTCCAACCTCCTCGAGCTCGGGACGAGCTCGGACGCGTGCGAGCGCGCCGCGAAGGCCGCCGCCGCGACAGCCGCGACGAGGACCGCGCCGACGATCGTCGTCAGCAACGAGGTCGGCCTCGGCGTCGTCCCGGCGACGCCGCTCGGACGCAGCTACCGCGACCTGCTCGGGCGCGTCAACCAGATCTGGGTCGAGGCGTCGACCGCCGCCGCGCTCGTCGTCGGCGGCCGCGCGCTGCAACTCGAAGACGCCGACCGGCTCCTGGAGGTGCCGCATGAACGATAGGACGCAACAAATCGAAGAGCTCCTGGCAGAGACGATCGCCCGCATCCGGCTCCCGGACGAAGACGTGCGCGCCGCCGCGACTCGCGCCTTCGACGCGAAGACGAAGCCGCGCGGCAGCCTCGGCAGGCTCGAGACGCTCGCGGCCCGGATCGCGGCGGTCCGCCGCGATCCGGATCCGGGGCCGCTCGGCGCCGCGGTCGTCGTCGTCGCCGCCGACCACGGGGTCGCGGCGGAAGGGGTCAGCGCCTACCCGCCGGAGGTGACGCGGCAGATGCTCGCGAACTTCGTCTCGGGCGGGGCCGCGATCTCCGTGCTCGCACGCCAGCGCGGCGCCCGGCTGATGCTCGTGGACGCCGGCGTCGCCGAGCCGGTCGAGCTTCCCGGTGTCCGCGCCGTCCGCGTCGGCGCCGGCACCCGGAACTTCCTGCACGGGCCGGCGATGACGCGGGCGCAGGCGCTCGAGGCTCTCGCGGCCGGCATCTCCATCGCCGGCGAGCTCGCGGCCGACGGCGTCGGCGTCGTCGTGCTCGGCGAGATGGGAATCGGCAACACGACCGCGGCGAGCGCGCTCTGCGCCGCCCTCCTGCCGTCCGACCCCGAACGCGTCTGCGGGCGGGGAACCGGAATCGACGACGAGCGGCTCGCCCACAAGATCGCGGTCGTCCGCCGCGCCCTCACACTGCACGAGCCGGAGCCCGACGACCCCATCCAGGCCCTTGCGGCCCTCGGCGGCTTCGAGATCGCGCTCCTCGCCGGCGTCGCGCTCGGCGCCGCCGCCCGCAACCTCGTCGTGCTCCTCGACGGCTTCGTCGTCGGCGCCGCCGCGCTCGCCGCCGCGCGGCTCGCCCCCGCCTCGGTCGGCAGCATGGTCGCCGGCCACCGTTCGCCCGAGCCCGGCCACCGGCTCGTGCTCGAGGATCTCGGGCTCGAGCCGCTGCTCGACCTCGGCATGCGCCTCGGCGAGGGGAGCGGCGCGCTGGTCGCCCTGCCGCTCGTCGACGCCGCGCTCGCCCTGCTGCGCGAGATGGCGACCTTCGGCGACGCGGGCGTCACGGACACCGGCGCGTGAGCGAGCGCCTCGCCGGGACCGCGCGCACGGCCGCGGCGGCGCTCGCGTTCCTCACCCGCGTCCCGCTCGGAAGACGGCTCGCGCTCGACGCGGCCGACGTCGGCAGGGGCGCGGTCTTCTTTCCGCTCGTCGGGGCCACCGTCGGCGCCGCCGTGGCCGCGACGCTCGCCCTGCTCGACGGGCCCCTGAGCACGCTCCTCGCAGCCGCGCTCGCGCTCACCGTCGGCTCGCTGCTCACCGGAGCCATGCACCTCGACGCGCTCGCCGACACGGCGGACGCCCTCGGGGCGGCGACGCGCGAGCGCGCGCTCGAGATCATGCGCGACCACGCGACGGGAGCCTACGGAGCCGCGGCGATCGCCCTCGACCTGCTCGTGAAGACGGCGGCGCTCGCCGAGCTCGCGACCGGCGGCGGCTGGCGCGGCGTCGTCGTGGCCGCCGCGCTCGCGCGGGCCGTGCCGCTCGCGCTCGCGTCGTCGCTCCCGTACGCGCGGGCCGGCGCGCCCGGCGCGGGCAGAGCGCTTACCGATCACCTCACCCGCCGCCGCGCCGCGGCCGGGATCGTCGTCGCGGTCGCGATCGCGGCGCTCCTCCTCGGAGCCGAGGCCGTGCCGCTCCTCGCGATCACGGTCGCAACGGCCGCGCTCCTGCTCCGGTCGTTCCGGCGCCGGCTCGGCGGCGTGACCGGCGACACGCTCGGCGCCTCGGTCGAGGTCTCCGAGACGCTCGCACTCGTCGCCGCGGCGGCCACGCTGTGATCCTGCTCCCCGAACGCCAGCCCGAGGCGACGCGGCTGTATCTCGTCCGCCACGCCGCCCCCGCCGTCGAGGCCGGACGCTGCTACGGCGCCCTCGACGTCGGGCTCTCGGACCGCGGGCGCGAGCAGGCACGGCTGCTCAGCGAGGCTCTCGGCGCCGCCCCGCTCGCCGCCGTCTACACGAGCCCGCTCGAGCGGGCACGGCAGACGGCGGCGGAGATCGCGATCCCTCACGGCCTCGTGCCGCGCCGGCGGAGCGGCCTCGCCGAGATCGACTTCGGCGAGCTCGAGGGCCGCCCGTACGACGAGATCGCAGCCACCCACCCCGACACCTACGCGGTCTGGATGAGCCTGCCGACCGAGGTCGAGTTCCCAGGAGGAGAACGCTTCGCCGACTTCGCCGACCGCGTCCGCAAGAGCGTCCGCAACGTCCGCCTTGCGCACGAGAGCGAGGAGGTCGCGCTCGTCACCCACGGCGGCCCGATCCGGGTCGTGATCGCCGACGCGCTCGCCATGCCCACAAGCGCGCTCTTCCGCCTGGACCAGTCCTTCGCCGGACTCAGCGTCATCGACTGGGTCGACGGACACCCGCTCCTGAAGCTGCTGAACGCACGCCCGCCGGCGTGCGGGTAAACTACGAACGAGTTTTCGCCTTGCAGGCGCAAACCTCTGCTCATGGCCCGCTCCCACACGTCAGCCGATCTCCTCGTCGTCGGCGGAGGCGTCGCCGGCCTCTACGCGGCGCTCTGCGCGGCCGCCGACGCGGACGTGCTCCTGCTCTCGAAGGGCCCGCTGCTCGCCTCGAGCAGCTATCTCGCGCAGGGCGGCATCGCCGCGGCGGTCGGCGCCGACGACAGTCCGGAGCTGCACACGGCGGACACTCTCGCCGCCGGCCGGGGGCTCTGCCGCCCGAGCGCGGTCGAGGTGCTGACCAGGGAGGCTCCCGCCCGGGTGGCCGATCTCGTCGACCTCGGCGTCGAGCTCGACTTCGACCTCGCGCTCGAGGGCGGCCACTGCCGGCGCCGGATCGTGCACGCCGACGGGGCCGCGACGGGCGCGCGTGTCGTGCGCACGCTCGCGGGGCGGGTGCTCTCGCACCCGCGCATCGCGGTTCGCGAGGGGGAGCGCGTGCTCGAGCTCTGGCGCGGCCGCGGCGGCGAGTGCGCCGGCGTCGTCACCGACCGCGGCGCGGCCTCCGGCCGAGCGACCCTGCTCGCGACCGGCGGCGCGGCGGCGCTCTGGCGGCGGACGACGAACCCGCCGGGCGCGGTCGGCGACGGGCTCGTGCTCGCCTGGCGGGCCGGCGCGGCGCTCGCCGACCTCGAGCTCGTCCAGTTCCACCCGACGGCGGTCGCCGGTAGCGGCACGCTGCTGTCGGAGGCGCTGCGCGGCGCGGGGGCGCTCCTGCTCAACGCTGGTGGGAAGCGCTTCACGGACGAGCTCGCCCCGCGCGACGTGGTCGCGCGGGCGATCGAGCTGTGCGGGACCACCCTGCTCGATCTGCGCCCGGTCGACCGTGGCCGCTTCCCGACGCTCGTTGCGGCGCTCGAGCAGGCGGGCTACGACCCGGCCTGCGAGCCGATCCCGGTCGCACCGGCCGCCCACTACCACATGGGTGGGATCGTTGCGGATCTGGACGGCCGGACCGAGCTGCCGCGCCTCTACGCCGCGGGCGAGTGCGCCTGCACCGGCGTCCACGGGGCGAACCGGCTCGCCTCCAACTCGCTCCTCGAGTGCCTCGTCTTCGGCCGTCGTGCCGCGCTCGCCGCACTCACCGAGCAGCAGCCGCCCGCACTGCCGCCGGCGCCGGAGCCCGCCCGGCCGGCACCGGTGACGGCGGAGCTGCGGGCAGCTCTCTGGCGCTGCGCGGGTCTCGTCCGCGACGCCGGCGGTCTCGAGGAGCTCCGCTGCGCCCCGCACCCGCTCGCACGCCTGATCGCCGAGAGTGCGCTCGTGCGCAGGGAGAGCCGCGGCGCCCACTTCCGAGCCGACTACCCCACCGAGGACGAGCGCCTCGCCGGCCACGTCGTCCTCCGCCGCGGCGAGGAACCGCAGCTCGAGCGATGGAACTGACGTTGTCCGCGACCGGCATCGACGGAAGGGCGCTCGAGCGCGTCGCCGCCGCCGCGCTGGCCGAGGACATCGGCCCCGGCGACCGCACGAGCGAGGCGATCGTGCCTGCGGCCGCGCGCTGCGGGGCTCGGATCCTGCTCAGGGAGCCTGGCGTGGTCTGCGGTGTTCCCGCCGCCGAAGCCGTGTTCCGGGCGCTCGGCGAGGTGCGCTTCGACCCGGTCGCCGGCGAGGGCGAGCACGTCGAGGCGGTGCCGGCGCTCCTCGCCCGCGTGGAGGGGCCCGCGCGGGTCGTGCTCGCGGCCGAGCGGACCGCGCTCAACCTGCTGGGGCGGCTCTGCGGGATCGCGACGGGTACCCGCCTCTTCGTCGAGGCGGTCGGGGGCACGGACGCGGTCATCCTCGACACGCGCAAGACGACGCCGGCCCTCCGCGCGCTCGAGAAGTACGCCGTCCGCTGTGGCGGCGGCGCCAACCACCGGTTCGGCCTCTACGACGCGATCCTGATCAAGGACAACCACCTCCGCCTCGCCGGCGGCGTGCGCGCGGCGGTCGAGCGGGCACGGGAGACCTACCCACAGCTCCCGATCGAGGTCGAGGCCGAGACGCTCGCCGAGGCGCAGGAAGCGCTCGACGCGGGGGCGACGCGGATCCTGCTCGACAACATGCCGCCCGAGCTGCTGCGACAGGCGGTGCGGCTCGTGGGCGGGCGGGCCGAGCTCGAGGCCTCCGGGGGCGTCTCGCTCGAGACCGTCCGCGAGATCGCCGAGAGCGGCGTGGGTTTCATCTCTGTCGGCGCGCTGACCCATGCGGCGCGCTCGCTCGACGTCTCCATGGAGGTGACATGACGACGGCTACGGTCGCTCGGCTGCAGGAGGAGGTGCGCGCGCTCGCGCGTGAGCGCGAGGCGATCATCCTCGCCCACAACTACCAGGTGCCGGAGGTCCAGGACGTCGCCGACGTCGTCGGTGACTCGCTCGGTCTCTCGCGCGAGGCCGCCGCAGCGGACGCGGCCGCGATCGTCTTCTGCGGCGTCCACTTCATGGCCGAGACGGCGAAGATCCTCTCGCCGGAGAAGACCGTGCTCATCCCCGACCCCGACGCCGGCTGCTCGCTCGCCGCCTCGATCACGGCCGAGCAGCTTTGCGAGTGGAAGGCCCGGCACCCCGGAGCGGTCGTCGTCTCCTACGTCAACACGACCGCCGAGGTCAAGGCCGAGAGCGACTACTGCTGCACGTCGGGCAACGCGCAAGCGGTGATCGAGGCGATCCCGGCCGACCAGGAGATCCTCTTCCTGCCGGACATGTTCCTCGGCCTCTGGCTCGAGCGCGTGACCGGACGCAAGCTCACGCTCTGGCTCGGCGAGTGCCATGTGCACGCCGGCATCCGCCCGCAGGACCTCGAGCGCTGGCAAGCAGAGGCCCCCGACGCCGAGCTGCTCATCCACCCTGAGTGCGGCTGCGCCAGCCAGTGCATGGCGTTCGGCAACGAGCGCACGCACATCCTCTCGACCGAGGGCATGATCCGCTTCGCCCAGTCGTCCCCCAAGAAGCGCTTCCTCGTCGCGACGGAGACCGGGATCATCCACCGGCTGCGCAAGGAGGCGCCCGACAAGCGCTTCGAGGCCGTCTCCGAGCGCGCCATCTGCAAGTACATGAAGATGATCACGCTCGAGAAGCTGCGCGACTCCCTCCGCGACTGGCGCTACGAGGTGACGGTCGCGCCGGCTGTGGCGAAGCGGGCACGGCGCGCGCTCGAGCGGATGGTCGCGGTGGGGTAGGCCGCGGCCCGCCGCTCAGGAGCCCGCGCGCCGGCCCACAAGCCGCCACGCCGCCGGCAGCAGCGCCGCGGCCAGGTAGAGCTTGAGCATGTCGCCCGGAACGAACGGGTAGAGGCCGAGTTCGAGCGTCTTCTCCAGCCCCGTGCCCAGGACGACGGCGAGCCAGGGAAGGCCGACGAGGTAGATCACGAGGCTCCCCGTCAGCATTGCCCCGACCGCCGAGGAGAAACGGCGATCCCAGCGCCGCTCGGCGAGGAAGCCGGTGACCGCGGCGGCAACGACGAAGCCGACGAGGTAGCCGCCGGTCGCACCGGTGACAACCGCGAGGCCGTGCGCCCCGTCCGCGTAGACGGGCGCGCCCGCGACTCCCAGCAGGACGTAGAGAGCGCCGCTCGCCCCGCCCCGCACCAGCCCGAGCGAGGCGCCGACGAGCAGCACGGCGAAGGTCTGGCCGGTGACGGGTACTGGCGTGAAGGGCAGCGGAATCGAGACCTGCGCCGACGCGGCGATGAGGCCGGCGCCGAGCGCGACGACGACGAGATCGGTGAGCAGGCCAACCCTCGGAAGGGCGGCCAGACGGAGCGTTGCGGTTTCGGATGTCATGGCCGGTTCGACTCCCGCGAGGTTCGGCCGGTTGCACCGGCGGCGGCGGCGACGGTCGGCTAGCATCGACGCGTCCGTACCGGGGAGCCCCTGGCGAGGGGCTGAGAGGGCGCTTCCTAGCGCCGACCCGCCGAACCTGCCCTGGGTCATGCCAGCGAAGGGAGAGTCGAGATGCAGAACCGGTTCACCTTCCCGCCCGATGCGACGTGCCGGACGCAAATGCACCTTGCGCGGCGCGGTGAGGTCACGCCCGAGATGCGCCGGGTCGCCGAGCGCGAGGAGTTGCCGCCCGAGCTGATCCGGGACGAGGTCGCGCGCGGTCGGATGATCATCCCCGCGAACGTCCACCACACGACACTCGACCCGATGGCGATCGGGCTGAAGGCGCGCGTGAAGATCAACGCGAACATCGGCAGCTCTCCGACGACGTCGTCACTCGCGGAGGAGGTCGAGAAGCTGCAGCTCGCCGTCCGCTGGGGCGCGGACACGGTCATGGACCTCTCGACCGGCAAGCAGATCGACCCGACCCGCGAGGCGATCCTCGCCGAGTCGAGCGTGCCCATCGGCACCGTTCCCATCTACCAGGCGCTGGAGTCGGTGAAGGCGCCCGAGGAGCTGTCGGCGGAGCTCCTGCTCGAGACGATCGAGCATCAGGCGCGCCAGGGCGTCGACTACATGACGCTCCACGCCGGCGTCCGCCTCGAGCACCTGCCCCTCTGCCGGCACCGCGTCACCGGCATCGTCTCCCGAGGGGGAGGCCTGCTGGCGCGCTGGATGGTGCACCACATGCGGGAGAACCCGCTCCACGAGCGCTTCGACGACATCCTCGAGATCTGCCGCGAGCACGATGTCTCCATCTCGCTCGGCGACGGCCTCCGCCCCGGCTCCATCGCCGACGCCTCGGACGCCGCACAGTTCGCGGAGCTCGAGACGCTCGGCGAGCTGACCGAGCGGGCGTGGGCCCGCGACGTGCAGGTGATGATCGAGGGCCCCGGACACATCCCGATCGACCAGCTCGAGCTGAACGTGCGCCGCCAGCAGGAGATCTGCCACGAGGCGCCCTTCTACACGCTCGGACCTCTCGTCACCGACATCGCGCCCGGATACGACCACATCACCTCCGCGATCGGCGCCGCGATCGTCGGCTGGCACGGAACGTCGATGCTCTGCTACGTCACTCCGAAGGAGCACCTCGGCCTGCCGAACGCCAAGGATGTGAAGCAGGGGCTGATCGCATACCGGATCGCCGCTCACGCCGCCGACTTGGCACGCGGGAACGCGAGAGCCGCCGAATGGGACCGCGAGCTCTCGCGTGCACGCTTCGGCTTCGACTGGAACCGGCAGTTCGAGCTCGCGCTCGACCCGGAGACCGCGCGGGCGATGCACGACGAGACGCTCGCCGACGACTACTTCAAGACGGCCGAATTCTGCTCGATGTGCGGTCCCAAGTACTGCCCCATGCACAACTTCAAGGACGTCGACTGGGAAGGACTCCGCGCCGCCGTCGAGACGCGCAAGCACGCCCGCGAGCCGGTCTGAGACGACCGCCGCGGGCGAGGATCGACTTCGGGCAGATCGGGCCACGGGGAAGCCGCCTGCAGGGCGGCTTCCCCAGATGGAGCAAGGCGGACTCGAACCGCCGACCTCCTGGGTGCGAGTTGGCTCAGACAGATCAACTTCGGCGCGCCGCTCTCGGCATCGCTCGCAGTCACGGTCGGGTAAGTGGGAGACGCCGGGCGCCGCACGGCCGGGCCGACTGGCGCTGGTTTCCTCCCGCTCCCCATCGGACCGTGCGTGAGGTTCTCCCTCGCCCGGCCGCGCAGGAAGACATTCACGTCCTGCACGACCCGCTCGACCGGAAGCAGCAGTCGCTCGCGCCCCGTCAGCTCGCGGATGCGGTCGCGGGCATGCTGCATCGCCTGGCGCGAGGGCCCGCAAGCGAGGGAGGTGACGTGGCGGTGCTGGGGGCGCGGACGCGCACGAGGCGGTGGTGGAAGCCGAAAGCCTCGACGAGTCTCTGAAGGTCGGCGAAGGAGACGTTGGCGAGGTCGCCGCGCGCGAGCCGTGCGAGGAGCTTCCGCGGATCCACGCAGCCACCCTGACGAGGGTTCGACCCCCGTCGCTCCCGTCTCAGACGCCGATGTCCTCGTTCCAGAGCTCGGGGTGCTCGGCGATGAAGCCCTCCATCAGCTCCTGGCACTCGGCGGACCGGAGGTGGACGACCTCGACGC